>Ga0099799_10213_pt1 | contig 17834 bp, 14 predicted proteins | sample Uncmet6_SortLC_1_FD_89033 | JGI IMG/M metagenome (GOLD analysis project Ga0099799, IMG submission 89033) | Marine eukaryotic communities from CALCOFI LINE 67, Pacific Ocean - CN11_C50_N6_SortLC_1 | ecosystem: Environmental > Aquatic > Marine > Oceanic | place: Pacific Ocean: Monterey Bay...
CTCCTCCAATGTCAACGACGGCGATGAGATCGCAGTCACCGACAATGGCAACTACATTGTCGACCTTCACTTCGAGGAACCCATCAAAGACGCCGTCAAGATGGCCGACGAGATCAAGGGTACCGTTGGTGTCGTCGATCACGGCCTTTTCTGCGGCATGACCACTGCCGTCATCATCGCTGGGAAGGACGGCATTTCCGTCAAGGAGTAGATCATATGCGTATATCAGATCTTGTTATCGGTGACCAGGTTGCGGTTGCGGTCAGATCTTTTGGTGGGGAAGGAATCCTGTCTTTTGGAAGTTATTTATAAAGGAGAGCGGACACTCAGACCCATCAAAATTTTCGACGTCGACTGAGCGAGGATCTTGGTTTCCCAAGTTGGGTTGCTTTGGAAAGGAAAGGCAAGTGCTGTTGATAAGTTGTTCAAGGTTAGCGATGCACGCTAACATTGGCACTCTGGTAGATGTATGGCTTACATGTCAAATAGCCACAGCCACTGTTTACCATAGAAATGTTAGTGCACGAAGAATTCTTTTTCCGAATAGTAATAATAAAAACAATTTAGAATGCTTGTTCTTTTCGCATTGAGTTTTGCCCTAGAGCTCATCCCTACCCAACTCCTTGCCAAGGTGGGCGGGAAGAGCGAGGCCGACAAAGAGTCCGCAAAACGTGACAAAAATATCCTGACGTGCATCCTTCAAAATTTCCATCAGCCTGGCCGCGTTGGGAAAGGATGAGGAGAGGTATCCAATGGCGGTCCTCTTGATCATGGAAAAGATGTCCTTGCCGTCATCATCCCCTCCTTCGCCGGCTTTGACGTCAGGAGCACGCGCCCCGAGCACGTTCCGTCCAACCATGCGGATGGTAACCGTGAGGAAGAAAACCATGGGAGGATTAGCGAATAAGGCTCGAGGGAGGGCAAAAATCGAAGCGACGATGCTTGCGGGGAGGCTCAGGAAGGCGTACAGAAAAAAGCGGTGGATCTTGATCGCAAAAGCTGCGGCGTGATTAAGAAATCCATCACCAGCCACCAGCTCGTCCAGATCAACACGGAACAGAGGATCGATGTTGGGGACCTTCTTTCCGTCAGCAGCGCCCTTGGGCTTGGCGTCGCCATCAGCACCCCCGGAAAGAGCTTCAAACTCATCCTCTGTTGATGCGTCCTCCAAGCCTTCAAAATTCGGTGCTCTCTCCGTGGCTACTTTATTGGCTTCAGTATCGACTCCTTCCTGAATCTTTTCCTCTAGGTTTTCCTTCACGAGCAGCCTCTCCCTTGCATCCTTGGCCGCATCGGTCGGCGGGACATCACCGAGGCCAAAGAGACTGAGTGCCCCAATACCGCTTTCAAAGGGGACAATTCCGTCCATGATCAAAGCGCGGTCCTTATTAAGGGCCGAGTTCTTCATACCAACGCTCAGACCAGCGATGAAGAGCAAGCTGATGGTCACGAGCTGCATCCATACGGCACCGCGGTGTTGCTGGACTAAGACGGAGGTGCTTGGTTCGGGGCCGATGTCACCTTTGAGGGCAGCCACGGGGGTGGCAGCTGAGTCCTCTTCCTCCCTCTTCTTCTTTTCGGCGAGCCTCTTGCGCCTCATCTTGGCCACACCAAGGTACTTCTTGTTGTCGGAGGAAGGCTCCTCCGACGTGGCGGTCACCGCCTCCTCCTCCGTGCCTGACTTGGCCTTTGGCTCGGGTTCTGGAGCGGGCTCGGGAGCAGCGGCAGCAGCGGCGTCAGACTTCGTCTCGCCCCCCCCCGACTCGGGAGTGGCGACAGCTAACTTTGCGGCCTTCCGCCTCCTCCGGGCGGCGGCGTACCTGCTGGACGCGGATGAGGTTGGAGTGTCCGCGTTTGACTTGCCCGGATCTCCCTCAGTTCCGCCGGATGCAACAATCATGCGTTGTCCGGACGATTCGAGGATGCGGCGACGGCGGGCCTCGGCCTTGGCCCGAGCGGAAGATGTGGGTGTGACCTCCGAATCTGCCATAATGTTCCCTGCTCTTGCTATTACCCAACAAAAGAATGTTTAGTTCAATGTTTTAGTTGGTTCCTTTGTGCCGTCGTCCAATCATCCGATGGTGTCCGCCCCGCGCCGCCGCCCTTCGTCCACTTACTCTAGTAGTAGAGTACTCTAGTCTAGTATGCATACTATCTACGAGCTCGTAGTATGCAAACGTATATGAGTATGCTATTAGCTATGCTTAGTACGAGAGTACAATATTATTTTATACTTAGCTAGTACTACGAGCGTAGTATGCATTATACGTCGTATATATATAATGCATACCTCGTAATAATAATATTATACTACGCTCGTATGTAATATACGAGCGTATAATATGTACTCTACGAGCTCGTGGTATGTATATATGCATACTACGAGTCGTACTTACTTAAGACATAAGGACAAGAACCTGATATTGTATGTATTTCCGGGTTGTTCTAATCGGGAATTGGGACATCGTGACATTGTCGAACATACGAGCTCGTACTCTAGTAGTACATACACACACAAAAGTTGTAAGGACGCCCAGGACGACGCGGCGCATACGAGGTACGAGGCTCATACACGCATTAAGAAATACTCCTTACAGAGTCGTGCTGTTCTTCCTTGATTATGAACAGACCACCACCTCCGTTCTTGGGGTCTTGCTCGAGTACGGCCTTCACAATTTGCATCAGAGCGTTGACATCACCATTATTATCACTGATGATCTTTCTAACTTTGTCATCGTCCATATCTACCCCCTGCAGGCGCTCCATTCTTGCAATGAGGTCGTCGACCTCAACATCATCGATGATGAAGTCTCCATCGTTATCGGACCGGATTAGGATGTCAATAACGTTCTGTAAGACATTGGCCCTTAAGTTTGACTCCATTTTGTCTAGAATCTCCTTATTTTCGTCCACCTGCATGGCGAAAGCTTTGACGGAGTTGCCCTGTGTTTCCGTAATTGCGTCAAGGGCCTTCTCGGTATCCTCGAGCTTGCCAACCGTGGAGGTCAGGCCCTTAATGGACTTACCCAAGCGGTGGTTTTCATTGGACAGGTAGTCTACCTCCTTCTCTAACGCCTCGTGGGTTTCTTTGAGACTGCGAATATCCGTCAGACGGGTCTGCTGATAGTAAGCCCAAGGCCCCATAAGGCATGAAAGGATACCAGCGATCAGAACCAGGGTACCTTGAGTGATGATCATGGCGACGATGGAGGTTGCGACAGAGCATACCGCGAGAGCGGCGGCAGCTTTCTCCAGCGGGGTAGATTCTGCGACCAATGTTAGCGGAGTCCTCTCGTTGGATATCGACGCTGCTGTCGCAGCCGCCGACGGCATTTCACCCGTCTCAATGTCAGGGCTGGCATGATAGTCCGACGTCAGCTCCAACATTTGGCGCTATATGACGACGCGATCCAGGTAAACGAAGGAAGGAAGGAGGCTTGAGGCAGCGAGGAATACGAAGTGAATAAAGTGTGACTAAATGAGCAATCAGGAGTGCGCGATAACCGACGAGCGCGCCGCAGCGAAAGATAGTTTGCAGTTTTGTTTTGAGGAATTTCATAGCTATGCGTACTACTCTAGTACTACTAGCTAGTGGTATGGCATAGTAGTATGGATATGCATACTACTACTCTACTAGCTAGTAGTGCGAGCTCGTACGACGCATACATGCATCATGTATGCATATGCATATGCATACTACTAGACTACAGGTACAGGTAGTATGCATAAAGTCCACTGGGACACAATATTATGGATATACGAGCTCGTAATATTACGAGCGTATTATGCATACTCTATGCATACATGCTACTGCTGGTAGTACGTACGAGTATGCATACAACATTATAATATTACAGTACAGCATACGGATATTATGAACACTGTGAATTAATACTCTAGCTAGTAGTACAATAGTCTACCTTTCCGTCATTGATGATTGATGAGAGAGCCTTTTTGATGATATGAGAGTATAAGGAATCTTTCTTTTTCTGCCAACCCGAATAGAATTAGGGTTCAAATCGATTCACACTGGAAGAAACGACAACCACCAAAGCAATGATCCTAAATAATATCCTGTATCTTTCCCGTATAACTGCATATCCACAAAAAAAAAGAGGTGTTCATAATCAACGCCACTCTCTCCATATCTCATTTTGATTACTTTCCTCAAAGCCTCTCTCGATTTCACCATGTCCAAGACTGCCACATTTGAGACGTCCATGGGGACCTTCAAGGCCGAGCTCTTCACGTGAGTTTGCTGGTTCCAGATTCGAGATTCGTCGTTCGTACCGCGAATGTTGTTCCTTTATCGCGTTGCTCACACCTCGCACTGCATTATCCCCCTTTTCTCTCACCCCTCCATTGGCAGCGACAAGATGCCCATCACCTGCGGTAACTTCATCGACCTTGCCAACTCTGGCTTTTATGATGGTGTTCACTGTAAGTTGCCGTGTCTATTGCAGTTGCTTGCTTCGCTTCGTTCATAAAAAATTGGCCAAAGATTGACCGCGTTCCATTAATAGACTAACTTTCTCCCCCCCACGCATCTGCCACCGCCACGAACACGAAGTCCACCGTGTTATCCCTAACTTCATGAACCAGTTTGGATGCCCGAACGCCAAGGACCCCAACTCCCGTCGCGCCGGTACCGGCGGACCTGATCCCAACACCTCCTTCCAGTCTTGCGACGGCAAGACCATCACCCGCACTCATGACGGTGGAATCCCCGACGAGGTGGGCCAGGCCCACCAGAAAATCAGCAATGACGTCGGCACCCTTTCCATGGCCAATACCGGTCAGCCTCAGTCGGGCGGATCCCAGTTCTTCCTCAATGTAGCCCACAACTCCTTCCTTGATTGGTTTGACCGCTCTACCCCTTCGGCCCACCCCGTCTTCGGTAAGGTCACCGAAAACATGGACCTTGTCGTACAGATCTCTAAAGTCCCCACCCGCTCCGATAATCCGGTCACTCCCATCAAAATGATTTCAGTCCGCGTCGCTTAGACATGGTATGCACTTTGTTTTGATGCGATAAATAATTCAAAGCAAAACCTCGGCAGGATTCGCACGCCTCTGATGATGACTGTGTGACTCGATGAAATGTTCAGTGACCGCATGGGGCAATTTCTGACTAATAGTTTGACAATAGCTTGTCATCTACATGTATGATACGGACCCGTCGCTTTCCTTTTTCCATTAGATTATGAAACATGCGCAAAAGTTATGGTTTGCACATTCTTACAGTGTTAGTACCCTGCTGTGTAAACATACTACGAGCACGTACTAGCTAGAGTAGTAATGTTCTCATTCTTCTAGCTAGTACTCTACTCTAGTATCATAATACTTCTGTATGCATACTCTAGCTAGAGTAGTATGTATTTTCTGTACTACTAGCTAGTAGTATGTTTACAAGCTCGTATGCATACACATATCGAACCGTGTGTGTGGTATACATACGAGACGTACGAGCTCGTATTATGCATACCAAAAGAGTCGTATGTAAGTATATTGTATGCACACATACGTACATAACATACTAGCTAGTATTCTCTAGCTAGACTGAATGCTACGCAGGAATCATCGGGTAGGGCGGGACTGGCGCCCCAGCGCAGAGATATGACGGACGACAGACTGACGTGCTCGCGCTGCGTATCCGTACAGTACATGCATGTATCTCGTGGGCTACAATTTTGCCTTTTACTCTTTTTCATCATCAAGTATTCCAAAGAAACAATAACATGGGCGGCAACAAGCGAAAGGCCGAGAGCAATTCCGGCGGCAGAGACAAAAGATCTAAGAGAAGGTATAAGAAACGGCCCACAACTCCCACCGGTACTTCTAGGAAGAGCGAAATTGTAGCTGTGTTTGCTAGAGGTTTGTCCAATCAGATCCCCGAGGACTCGATTTCGCATCTCGCCACAAACGAGAGTGCCATTCGGCTTCTCCTTGAAAAGTCGACAGAGAGCCTTCCAATGGGCTCGGCTATCAGAAAGGCTGTTAGCGAGAATTTTTCTCTCTGTATTGATGCATTTGTCAAGGAGATGTCCTTGCGGCTGAAGGAGGTGGCACCCAGCGAGTCGACCTCAGAAGTTCCTCGCATCCGACGTGACAATGAAAAAGCCGCCAGTGAATTCTTTCTTGTTTTTAATCAATCCCAATTTGATGCAGCTATGGATCACAAACAATCGCTGAGCGTAAGAGAGGCTGACAAGATCGGTAGAAAGTTGAGGTGTACCAACTTTGCAACAGCAGATGTATATCTCCCCGAGGACGAGAAGCCACGGCCGAAAATTGTTCTTGATGCATTTCGGTCTGCCCTATTATCGGGCCAAATCAATGCAATAACATTGGCCGGCTATCTTTCAAAGTTTTTCGAAGCATTGGAGCACACGGATTTAGACGGAAGAACGATTGCACCCTTGATTCGTGACCTTTCCGGCTGCTTGGCAATCAATGGATTTGCCGGGAGTAACGTCTTGTCGGCCAATTCTGGCGTAGCTGGATTGGTCTATGGCAAAATTCTTGGGATCCTTCTTTGGATAGCAATTGACTCTAACCTGGAGCAGTACTCAAAAAAAATATCAACTATTCATGTCGACGATAGCAGCAGCGACACCTCTGATAGCTATTCTGATAGGGAGGACGAAGGAACGAGCTCGGACCAACAACATCTGGGCCGAGTCAGAGCACTTCAAGACGTGACTTGCACTCTATCCACACTCTTCTTCGGGATGAAGCTGTTGCCCAATGATATATCTGCGACTGTGACTGCTGCATATATTGTTAGGGGAGTCGTGGACTCGCTTCAAGCTAAGGGCAAACATGCATCTAAAAAGCAACGCAAGGAACTGATGCAAACAGGATCACTCGTTCTCGTTGACTCCCTTCTCTGCGCTTCAATGGCAAGAAAATCTGATTTACCCGGTAAAGTTGTTACTGATGAGTTACAGAGGCTTCGTATGATTGAGCGATGGATCAATGATACCATCTGTAAGGCCGGATTGATTGTGCGAGCGACTCCGACAGAAACACAGGCTAGCGTCACATCTTCTCAAGACGAGGTACTAGCAGTGGCAGGTGATGATAAAGAAAGCGAACATGAAACTGCCGATAATCTCTTTGTCCTCGATACTGCTGGAGAAGAGGACGAGAACGAAAGAATTGACGAGGTTGCTATATATGATAAAAAAAAGAAGAGAAATTCGGGCAGACTCCCAAAGGCGCCTGCTTCCAAAGCAAGTACCACGAATGGCAAGATCTCTTCTGGGCCTGCAATGAGGCCTCATGCAAGAGGAACCTCGATCGCCTCCTCACAGACTGCTAAAAACGGCAGTCCGGCTCCAACCCGTAGGTCAGCCAGAACGAGGTCGAGGAGCGAATCGTTATCGTCACTATTGGATAAAGGGGGCATACAGACTAGACGCTCGGGGAGGGTAAATAGCCGAGATGACTAAATCGTATCAGCGCGAAGAGAAGCGTGTCGATGGCTTTGATAGATACCTCCGCGTCCAGAAGAGAAACTTGCTGTTCAAGTTGTAAGCAGATCAATTAGATCAGTTAACAACTAGTCCGAAATATATGCTGACTATGACTTCTATTTAGGGTTAGTCTGATCGGCCCGCAGAAGCAGCAACAAAAGAAGATCAGCGCTTCAATCGACTTTCTTTTCATGGCAGGATCATCGACGATGACTTGGGCTCAGTTCCGCCAATCATTAGATCACAGTCGCTCTCACCGCATCGCAAGGCAAGGAACATGAATTGTGAGGAAGAGTCGCGGGTGGTTATTGCTGGTTGGCTCAGCAAGATGAAGAGAATCCCAAGCTTTTTGACACAATGGGATAAGCGTTGGATGACAATAGAGAATGGCGCTTTGAATTGGAGACAAGAGAAAGCAGACTGCGCAGCCGGTTGTCTTGCACTTGACAGCAGTAGTAGTGTTTACACAGTCAAGCTGTCGAGGTCAAACCCATTGAGGTTAGCTAATTCAAATTCAATTTTTATGGTCAAGTCCAAAAAGAGGAATCTACGCCTCAAAGCCAGGAGCAGGGAAGATTGCGACCGCTGGGTCAGAGTGATTCAAATGCAGATTGATTTGCAAGCTGGACGGGCCGCTTCTAGAAATCCCAGTCCAAAGAAGAGACACCTTAAAAATAGTTGCGACACAAACAAGTTTGAGGTGAGCATGCTTTATACCTCTTCGAACCGTGATTTTTTATACTGTTTTCCCTTTTGGCAATATGACATTTCCAACACCACTCTGTTTGCTGCTTTGTCGTCTGTCCCAATGAATGCAGCAGATGGAGAAGACAGTCCAGTCGAACTCGACCAAGCTCTCAGATATTCCTGGAAGCGTCGATATGAATACATCTCAAGTCAACGTGAGTCATTTGAGTGACCCGGACACAATCGCTTAGGTAGCAATGGCCTTCTCGATTCCAGTAATCTTCTCTTGTCGATCTCATGCGTTAGAACCAGCACAGATAAATCACAATAAGCGTAATTACCATGCCTGCGATTACCAGATAAGCGTCCGTGATATCTCGTCGCTCAATGATGCGCATTGTAGAATTGCTAAGGCCTAGCTTTGAGCCAATATCAAACAGGACCCGATTGACGCCTCGGAGCCTCTCGCGTTGATCCCTCAGCCCTCCCAGAGTGGCCTCTCCACTACCCAGTAGATCTCCAACCATTTGCTGACTTTGCATGAGTGAAGTTGATTCCTCCGATAAATCATTGACGCCCCGGTCACCGTAGTTTCCTCCTCGCCTTACCCTCCTCCTGCGCATCATCACTTCATCCCTCTCTTTCGCCTGTCGTGCCTGCAAATTGACCATCCTATCATAATGATTTGCCTGCCTTCGAATATTTTGCGAATCCTCCCGCAGCTCAAGTATCTTACGCCTCCAAACCTCCCTTTGCGCTGGACTTTCCCTGCTTACGAGAGTGTCCATTATGTCCAGCTGACGAGTGAGCTCCTCGAGAGAACAGAAAAGATCCGAGGCATGGAGGGCTCCATTCTGCACCTGCGAGAACATCTGTTTGGCGTCATACGCCAACTTTCGGCATTTTGGAAAGAGCTTGGTAGGAAAAACGCAAGAAAGGAGGTTTGTTCAAATGTTATGAGTCATGTCACTGGATGCTACGGACCAACAAGCAGGAGACGAAGCGTTACATAATAATATATCAACTCTGCAAAAATGCCGCCCATCTCTTTCAGGTTGACAATAATGGATAGTGGTTTACCTCATTAATTGATGTCATGGCACAGATCGGTTGATGTATTATTAATAGTACAGGGACAGGATATGTTCGCAAGCTTTCTAGCGGAGACAATTGGCTGGGCGCGGGATAATGGATGTTTGGAGGAGAGCTTGGAGGGGACGATAAGGGAAGCGGACTGGCGGGCGGCGGTGCAAATTATGGGAGAAAACTACAGTCGGAAGGTACTACGCTCGTACTAGAGTATGGATACTCCTCTATGCATAGTACTAGTCCAGTACTCCGCTCGTACAACCCAATCGTTGTATCCGGGTGTTTGAATTATATCTACAATGTAAGCTATTTTACGGTGATTTCAACTTGAGTGTACGTGTATGTACACATACTAGCTAGTATGCATACATGCATGTGCACTGTTGCAAAGCCTCGTTTACACATTATTGAGTTGAGCAAAGCAAAGGACCATAGCTAACGGACTCTCCTCACGTCCGCGATAGATTCAATATACAGATTATAGTCAGCTAGGTGACAGTTCTATCCAGAATATAGCCGCTTTGCGATCCAACCACATGGAGGGCAATGACGGTGCAATCATCTGGCATCCCGCCGCTCCACATGATGTCATTTTCCTTCGCCAAGATTGCAAAGGGAGAGTCGACGGAGCTGTCTAGGCTGTTTTCTCTAGCCTTTTCGCAAAGGGCCTGCGCCAAATGCGGAAGGGTCTCGCAGCTCTCCACAGACATGGAATTTCCCTTGGACCACCTCATCTCCCTCGCGGCAATGTCTCCTCCTCGGATGAATCCATTCTTCTGTTCCCAATCGAGCGCTATCTTGGCAATGTCATCAATGTCTACATTGTCGAACAGACCGTCTGTGGCCATAATAATTATATCGCCCCGTCGAATGTGGATGGAAGTATTACATGAGTCGGCTGCTGTTTTGAAGGAAGACTCATCGTCGTCCAGCTCCTCCCCTGTCCAGCCAAATTGGTACGGGTGATTAAATGAGCGCAGCTGCTGTTGGGAAACAAATGCCACGCGGAGGTCAGACTTCCGCTCTGTCCTTGGCGTGGTCCGATTCCGCTTTAGGGCTCCGGCAACGTCAGAATCAATGTGTCTCAAGACGACGATTCCAGAATCTCCAAGGTTACTAAAGTGAAGCTGGTGCTTCGCATTGTCGAATCGGGCCACGCAAGCTGTGGAGGATCCAATGATGTTCGTCTTCTTCACCCTCTCATAGGCCTGGGCGAGTACCTCGGCGGGCTCCGGCGGGCAGTGGCTCTTCTCAGCAGACGCACCGCGCAGCACATTCTCGCACTCTTCCATCAATTTATGGCCGAATTCGCGAGGATCGATGCCGTATTCTCTCCAACTTCCCACTCCATCGGCAACTCCCAAATAGGTGATATGCTTGGATTCGACTCCCGTATCATCCGGAAGGTCGATCTCGGCGACGAAGTGAGCATCCTCCGAGAGATCGGGATCCATGGAATGACCCCTCGGGCCATGATCCCGCGCATTCATACCACACGACTCGGGTGTCTTGAACGGGTGAGGCAGTTCCGCCACTCCGATGTTGATGAATAGAGGTTTCTGCCCCAACGAAATCTGCGCCTTTAGGTAGGCCGGGGGCTCGGCCATGCTGGTGCCGGCCGAAAGGCCAACCCGCTCCGACACGTGCTTGAGATAATTCTTTTTTCCCCCCCGGGCTCCTGTCCCTTCCTTAGCCTCAAGCCCGAACTCGGCCATATCCCGGGAGGAAATTATCCCCTCTACGCGACCTTCAGATAGGATGGGCAGAGATTTGATTCCCACTTTAGCCATGATGGTCCGGCAGGTGCCGATGGTCTCGTCCGGCCGGGCGTAAACGACCTGACTGAGGGGCGTCATGAACTCCGATACCTTCTGCGTGACGAGCTCATCCGCAGACTTGCCCTCCTTGAAGCCCGACGAAAGGACGCGGAGGAGGTCGCGTGATGTTGTCATCCCTACCACCCTTCCCCGTTCCCGCGACGACGAGGAGGTCATAGAAGTTAAGTCGACAACCATCATACCGCTCAGGCCCCGGTCGGTAGCGACAACGATCGCTTCCTGGACCGTAGAATTCTGGCTAATTACTGGTTCCACCCACCGGAGGGTGTGCTTTGCATCTAGCACCTCCTTAATAGGGATCTATATAGGGAGCGAAAATAATATTCACGTTGCGTGAGACACAGAACAGCGACAACAGAAGATAAAGAGATCACATGACATGATTGATAGCATAAGCGAAAGAAGACATATTCACAGCACAAGCAAACACCAGCCTCACCTTTGAGAGTCTCCTCCCCTTTGAGCTCGCCGACTCCTTTACCGAAGGAGACGACGTGTCAGGCATAGATTCGCCATCCGCAACCGCGGCAGTACCGGTAGGCGAGGAAGAGTCGGGTCTGCCTTCTGTTGCCGTCGCCGTCGACAGGAACCTGCCACCGTCGACCAGACTAGACGCGACCCTCGCCAAGCTGACTGGTTGAAGAGCAGCAGCACCAGTAGGCGAATTACTTCGAGGTACGCCACGGCCAAGGCGAGGTCTTAATCGAGATCGAGATTCGAAGCTGTGTATCCAAGCGTGCGCACGAAGCGCGGCAGTCGCGGCCACCGCGGGCCTGCCGCTAAACGTAGCGTACGTAGCGGAGCTTGACTGGCTGGCAGCAACTAGCCGCGGCCGCGACCTCACGGCCGCGACGGCTGCCGCAGCTACCGGCCTCGATCCCAGAAGGGAAGCGGGAGCCATCTCTCGAACAGAGGATGGGAGGTGGGAGGATGAGTGAGGGGAAAAGAACCCGAATCTCGTGTCTCTTACGCTCTCGTATGTCACATTGTGTGGACGAAGCAAGTGACGGAGTTCCAGCATACAACATGATCTATGTATGTACTATACTCGAGTACGAGAGTATGTAATGTACGAGCACGTACTAATAGCTAGTATGTATCCATAATTCTAATACTACTCCTACTAGTAAGTAGTAGTACGTGTTGTAGTAGCTGATGGATGAGTGTGAGTGAATGCTGTATAACCTACTAGCTAGTATTATTATATGTACTCTAGTCTAGAGTATGCGTAGTGCATAGAGTAATTCCAAGGAATTGTACTAGCTAGTAGTACGCATACGTACTATGCACAGTACTACTTATTGGGGTCCCTAATAGCTAGGAATTACTAGACTAGAGTAGTATATCATACTCTACTAGCTAGTAAATAATGCTGATTCTCTTCTTGATCACTACTGACTTGACTCTCTTCTCTTCTTGTACGTCCAGATTTTTCTTCGGTTTTTGGGAAATGAGATCAAATAAATAAATAAAATAATACTATATACAGTATATATATTATACTTAATAATAATACTGTGCATACTAGCTAGCTAGTAGCTAGATAAAAAATATATTTACTTAGTATACGCTCTAGTATGAGCTCGTAAATCAGATGATTGCGCATATCGCAAAGCCTCGATATCGTACGCACGGACTTGTACTACGGTACAGCTGTTGATCTAGCGAGGAATTCCTAAAGCTGTACATCATCCTGTAACCTTTCTTCGATTCATAATGTTTTATTTTTCGATCGTCCGCAACAAAGTCTTGATAAATGTACGTCCCTCGACAGCAGGTCGTCAACAACCAAAGATGGTGATGGGAATTTCAACGCCGGCAGCCCTTCTAGCCCTCCTTCTCCCCTCTCGCCCATCCTCAGTGGATGGGTACGTCGCTCGTTCACCCTGGTTACAAAGGGTATCCTCCATTGGTGTCATGCCCACATTTACCTCAATTCGAGCGCATCCGCCGGCCTTGGACGTTCTGGAGGAGGCGGAGAGGAAAGGGATGTCTTGGCTCGTCGATTCCACGGCACGGCTGCTTGACTGTGACCTCGATAATCTCAGCAACAGCAGGAAATGGCTGAATCGAGAAGAAATCGTCCAGGTCAAGTCAGTTATGCGCGCTTGGGCTCTTCGATCGTCGAGACGGCGAAATAGGATGGATGGCCGCGACAATACAGATGAGGAGCAGAAGGGATTGTTCCAGCCATCTCATTTGACCCAGACTTCTTCATACGACAAAGAAAACAGCAGCCCGCATGTTGTGGAGCGCATACTTTCCAGACTCAAGGCCGAAGAGCAAGGGGGGAACCAAAACGTCAGAGTAATGGTGGAGCATTATAACATTCTGATTGAAGCGTGGGCCAGAAGTAGGAGCGCCGAGTCAGCCCAAAGGGCTGAGAATGTGCTGAATGAGATGATTAGAGACTCTCCCAATCCAAATTCCAGGAGCTTCAACACCGTTATGAAGGCTTATGTCCGCGTAGGAGACGAGGAGAGCATGGACCGCGCGAAGAGGCTGCTTCGCAGAGCCGAAGGTTTGGATTTGGCCTCTCTGCGCATCTACAATCTATACCTTTCTGGCCTCCAACGCCGGAGATCTTGTCCAGAAGATAGCGAAGCTGTCCTCAAAAGAATGAAGGAGAATGGAATATGTCCTGACACTAATTCCTACAACCAGGTTCTGCGTTCCTGGGCCAGCAAGGGAGGCACAGACAGAGCACATCAACTGTTAGAGGAGATGGCGGCACCCAACGTTGACTCTTTCAATGCAATTTTGAATTGCTGGAACCGCTCAGGATCTTCCTCTGCCCTAATAAATGTGAAAAAAGTGGTTTCAATGATAGATGTGATGTGCCGATCAGAAAATGCCAGCATGAAGCCAAATCTGACGACCATTAACACAGCCTTGACAGTATATGCAAAGGAAGGGACGCCCACTTCGGCGAAACTCGCCGAAGACCTCTTTGCCAAGGCCGAAAATGATTATGGGATCCAACTTGACACCCTGACTTTCAATCTTATTATCAACATCCATTCCAAGGCTCAGACACCATCGTCTGCTGAAAAGAACATCAAACTTTTGGACATGATGGAATCACGCTTTCGAGCAAACTTTGGCTCTAGTCAGAACAAAGCAATGCCAGACTCCTTGACGTATACTTCGGTCATTGATTCCATATCGAAGAGTAGTCTTTCCAATCGTGGTTTGCAAGCGGATGAAATTTACCAAAGAATGGACAGCTTCCACCGAAACTATGGTGGTATGAGACCTACGACTGAGGTGATGAATGCCATACTGAATGCCTACGCAATGTCGAAGGAAAAGAAAGCTGTCAAAAGGGCAGAACAAATTCTTCAAGATATGCAGGAGAGATTCGAATCTGGCGAGAAGTTGATCAAACCCAATCGACGCACCTATAATACTTGTCTTAAGGTTTATAGCTTGCGAGGACTAGGCGACAAGGCAGAAAGCCTCCTTGAAGAGATGGAACGGGCTTTTATCAATGGACATCTTGATCTTTCTCCGGATTGTAGAAGTTATACGACTGCAATCAGTGCGTACGCTCGCGGTAATTCGCCAGGAAAAGCTGCAAATGCCCTCAAAATCTTGAATCGAATGTGCGAGTCTTTCAATGCGGGAAATAAGCTTTCGAAACCTGCGGTTGAAGCCTTCAATAGTTGTTTAAATGCAAGTGCTTACTCAAATTTAGGGGAAGAGAAGATCGAGGCCTTTCTGGTTGCTGTTTCGGCATTCCTCATGCTGGGACGCAACGGAGTTGCTCCAGATTCGACAACATACGCTACGTTTTTGAAGGCGTGCTCCAAGGTCATTCCCAAGGGGGACGATCGTGAGCAAGTTGTGGAGGTGATATTTCGGCGTTGTTGCAGAGATGGCCTTGTCAACGATTTTGTTAGATCGCAGCTTAGATTCGCTGCTACCTCCTCAAGCCATTTTCAATCCATGCTCCGGGAGGAGACATACGTCAATCGAAACGATAGAGCACAACAGCTGACTTGACTGACCAGCGCCCCAAGGCCTACGGGGGTTCTCATAGCCATCTTCCTCAGTTCCATTATATGAAGATTTCGAGCGATCGCAGCTTCACCTTGTCTTCGACGATATCATCAATATTCGCAGAGGTCAAAGTGCAGTTGGTGGAATAAAGTTTTGATTTAATGGCGAGCAAGAGCTTTGCAATCTCTCTTGCGCTGAATTTTTCTGTTGCGTTGACTAGCCTGTCGAGATCTTTGCCTGTCATGATGCCTTTCTCAACGTGTTTATTGCAGAGAGGATCGTTGCTGATATACACAGAGAAGTAATGCAAAATGAGCTGCCGGCGGCAATCGGCATGGGGGAGGGAGAATTGGAGAGACACGTCTATGCGATCAAGGACGGCCGCATCAAGATCTCCTGGTCGGTTTGTGGCCAGAAGAATCAGAAAGTCAGATCTCTCTGAGCCAGTGTTGTAGAGCAGTGCATTAAGAGAGCTATGCATTCCTTCACTCACCCCCCCTTCTTTACGACGACAGGCCAGGAAAGATTCGGCTTCGTCGATAAAAAGAAGAACGCCTTTTCGACTTGTCTTGGCCCAACGGAAAAGTGCATGGATTTGAGTCGATCCATCAGATCGAAGTGGACCGACATCCCCACCACTCATAAACGCATAATCCATTCCGACATATTTAGCTAGTTTTCTCGCAACCATAGTCTTCCCCGTGCCAGGGGGGCCATGGAGTAGAATATGGCGACATGGTTCATTATACTTTCGTCCGGTCCGTGTTGATTTGGCAATATCTAACACGCGTTCTTTGAGCTCCTTAGATAACAGCACGTCTTCGAAGAGATCCACAGTATATTCTTCGGTACCAGAAGGACGTGCTAACCAGTCCAATATGGTGGAACCTAATGAAAATGGAAATTGCTTTCGAGTGGTCTCACGAATAAGGCTTGGTTTCCGCATGATTGCTTCAATTGTAACTCGACAGAGCTGAATCACGTTCCCAGAAGCGGACGTGACAAACGCGATCACCGCAGCCATAAGCAAGAGGAAGGCAATTTGTCTGCGTCCCTCTCCAGTGCTCACCAAGTGCGCGATGCCGTCACAACAGTGCTTGAAAACAAGGTTAATCACCTCCAACACCTCTTCGCGCCTCTCGTTTCCCTCAGCAATGATTCTTTCGAGCGTTGCATTCTCTTGCTGCCTCTCCAAGTTAGTATCGGCTATAATTTGCGATGTCTCTCTGCCAATTTCTGCTTCAACCTTCAACGCCACAATATTCATCTCTCTCAAAGTTGAATTTCTAATAGATGCCGCCGATCTCATGAACTTAAGCTGCTCTGTGACAAAGTCTAGGTAGCTGCCTGAGCGGTAGATGTCGTCCTCTCTCTTGGCAAGGAATATGTTTTGGACGTAATCAATGTGCTCACGAGCAGATGATTGCACATCGAAAAGTCTGTTCCTATTAGCGACTCTTGATTGTGCCACCTTCATTCGAGTTTGGTGTTTGAGCTGTTCTGTCATAACAACTATTTTTTGCGATGAAAGCTCCGCCTCCGCCGCCATCATTTCCCATGCTATCTGACTTGTGCTTTTATACCCATCGTCATCACCGGTACGTCTGTAGACAATTTGCTTCATCAGCTCGATTCGATTGTCTAACGACTGAGACTTCTTTGAAAGCAATAGATCTATACTGTTTGTCTTGGCAAAAAATGTTTCCACTCTATCCGCTAGTGCTACGACTGCTTTGAGGTTGAGAGAAGCCAAGGTAGAAGCGTCGGTACAATCGATAACTCCGAAGCCCGTCGAGATCATGCCAGACGCTGTTCCCTTGGCACGAATGGGTCCAACGTGACGTCGTGTCAACATCTCGTCTGTTGACTTGCCGCGAGCAACGAGAACCTCTTTCTTCGTGTCGTTACTTCGCCTATAAGTGCTTATAGGTAGAGATCGAACGAATTCAAGGGCAAGCGAGGCATCTATTTCGCCGTCCAACTCATAGCCAGCCTTTTGCCACATCTCGGCGACAAAGGGCAAGCCCCCACCCTCACGATCTAAAGTTACTTGGTGACCATCGAAACCATCGAAAGCCTTCATCTCCCTATCGTAAACAATACTGTTGGGAGATGCATCGCTCACTTTATCGCGAAGAAGAGCCTCAGTATAACGCTCAATTGCATCGCAGGTAACATTCCGAACCCGCTGCAAGCGGGCAACCGATGGCTTCTTGATTTCGTCGATAGAACTGAGCGCGTCTTCGAAAAGGGTTTCAGCATACTTTTCGGCGTTGCCAAGCAATGCAGCCTCGCTTCCAATCTCATTCATCCATTTCGAATCAATCGGGATGAAAGCTGGTTCAGGCAATGCGTCTAATCCGTGACCATCGCGATTAACAAACATTAACTTACTTTGAATCGATTGTTTATAGTTGCCATTGGCGTAGGAAAAGAAGGAGCTTTCAGCGAATCGATCCGCGGCAATGTAAGTATCTTCGATGGTGGTCTGAAGAGAGTCAACGAGCATAGAGAGAAACCTGCCATTGTCTTCGTTACCGACGTTCAGTAAATTCTTTTGGGCGATCTCTCGCTCGAGGCGAATCACTTCGATCCTCGCTTCCACCTGTGCCGCTGAGATAGCATGGTCGACCTTGCGGACGACGCTTGATGCTGCATGGAGAGATTCAAGCTGATATCTTGCCATTCTATTGTTCAAGAGTTAATGAGATCGCAGACAGGGCGCCAATAAAAAGATCTG
>Ga0099799_10215_pt1 | contig 17702 bp, 16 predicted proteins | sample Uncmet6_SortLC_1_FD_89033 | JGI IMG/M metagenome (GOLD analysis project Ga0099799, IMG submission 89033) | Marine eukaryotic communities from CALCOFI LINE 67, Pacific Ocean - CN11_C50_N6_SortLC_1 | ecosystem: Environmental > Aquatic > Marine > Oceanic | place: Pacific Ocean: Monterey Bay...
GTAGAGCGCTTTCGCCGCTGGTGTTCTTTCTAATATCTACGCATTTCACCGCTACACTAGAAATTCCCTCTACCCCTGCCATACTCAAGTCTAGTAGTTTCCATTGCTTTTCTAGGGTTGAGCCCTAGTCTTTAACAACAGACTTATTAAACAACCTACAGACGCTTTACGCCCAATGATTCCGGATAACGCTTGCATCCCCCGTATTACCGCGGCTGCTGGCACGGAGTTAGCCGATGCTTATTCCTCAAGTACCGTCAGAACTTCTTTCTTGAGAAAAGAGGTTTACAGACCAAAATCCTTCGTCCCTCACGCGGTATTGCTCCGTCAGGCTTTCGCCCATTGCGGAAAATTCCTCACTGCTGCCTCCCGGAGGAGTCTGGGCCGTGTCTCAGTCCCAGTGTGGCTGATCGTTCTCTCAAACCAGCTACTGATCGTGGCCTTGGTGAGCCATTACCTCACCAACTAGCTAATCAGGCGCGAGCTCATCCTTAGGCAATAAATTATTTCATCTCTCGACATATGGAGTGTTAGCAGCCGTTTCCAGCAGTTATCCTCCTCCTAAGGGCAGATTCTCACGTATTACGCACCCGTTCGCCACTAAAGTTAAAAACTTTCGTTCGACTTGCATGTGTTAAGCATACCGCCAGCGTTCATCCTGAGCCAGGATCAAACTCTCCATGGTACTTATGAATCCCTTTCGGATTCCTTTTAATTAAAATTTATTAATCTAAGAAGAACTATACTAAACGATTTGCTTGCTTGTCAATAGTTTCTAAATATTAAAATTTTACAGATAGTATAATTATTGGATTAGTCATTTTATATCGGGTGCGGAGAAATTAAAGTCTTATAAATTTTTGTTGAAAATAGAAGATCATATTTGATTTCGAAGTAATACAAAATTCATTGTACAAGACGTCAAACAAATTGAAAAAGCTCCTTAATTTCTTTAATTGTACCTCGAAGCACTCGTGACATTACCCGATTCAGACCATTTTTTTAGGATTTCAATATCTTTACTTTTGGTTCTGGCCAAAGGTACAAGATTCTGTATCGAAGTTAATATATCTTCGTTATTAAATTCACGGTTTTCATTAAAACCAAGTCGCATTGCTTCAATTACAACTTGTTCAATTTCAGCCCCTGAAAAGTCCTTACTAAGTTGACCTAATAATGACATTTGAAATTCCTGAACCGACGTCGGCCTATACTTTGCCAGATGAACTTGAAATATAGCTTCCCGCTCTTCTCTAGTTGGTAAATTTAAAAAAAACATTTCATCAAAACGACCTTTACGTAAAATTTCAGGTGGTATCCAATCTATATTATTTGCCGTTGCCACAACAAAAACTGGAGAAACCTTTTCTGATAACCAAGTAATAAAAGTAGCTAAAACTCGGCTAGTAGTTCCGCTATCTCCACTACTTTGAGCCCCTGCGAAGGCTTTGTCAATTTCGTCGATCCATAAAACACATGGGGACAGTGCTTCCGCAATTTCAATCATTTTTCGAACTCGTTGTTCGGATTGACCAATTAACGAAGCAAAAAGCCTTCCAAAATCTAATCTTAATAAAGGCAATTGCCATTCAGTAGCAATAATTTTGGCAGCTATTGATTTCCCTGTTCCTTGAACACCTACTAAAAGTAACCCTTTTGGGTATGGCAGGCCGTATTGAATCGCTTCTTGTGAAAAGGCATTTGCACGCAATTTTAACCAATCTTTGAAATTATCTAATCCACCTAAATCTGAAACATTTTTATCATTTAGACAAAACTCGAGCAGCTGGGTTTGTTGAATAATCTGTTTTTTTTCCTGAAGTATAAGATCGGGACTCGATTCATTAATTTCTCCGTATTTAGCAATTACTTTGGATAGTACTCGTCTAATTCGTTCTAGAGATAATCCTTGGCATGCGGTTGCAATTTGATTTAAAGTGGAAGGTTCGAGTTCTTGTTGTAATGAAGAGAGTAACCGGTTTAATTCTTCTAAAATTTCTGAGTAACCAGGTAGCGGAAATTCAAGTAGTGTTACAAACTCTTTTAAAGAATCTGGAATATTTATTTCTGAAGAAACAATTATTATGTTTTTTGGTTGAACTTTTAAATTTCGAGTTAAATTTTTTAATTTACGAACTACTGAAAAATCTTTCAGAAAATTATCGTAGTCTTTCAAAACAAATAGCGATGCAGAATCTGGTGTTAATTTATCAATTAAATCTAATGCTTCAAGTGGATTTCGTGCAGCGAAACCTTTATCGTTCGGGTTTCCTTGATAGCCATCCACAAAATCCCATGAATAATATGTTCGAACTAAATATTTTTTTGCACAATACTTTATAAGATATTCAATACGTTCTTCCTCGGTTGTGGCAATATAAATTATTGGATAACGTGCCTTTAATAAAAGGACAAATTCATTTAAAAAATTCATTAATTCTGTTAATTTAGATATTAAGCTAAAGTTGACCCAATTAATTATTCAGATAAGCTAACCTACACAACCTTCTAATTTTAGGCTTAATAAACGGTCTGCTTCCGAAGCAAACTCTAAAGGTAATTCATTAAAAACTTCTTTACAAAACCCAGTAACCATTAAAGATAAAGCTTCTTCGGTTTCAATACCACGTTGTAATAAATAGAATAACTGTTCTTCAGCAATCCTCGATGTCGAGGCTTCATGTTCAATTTTTGTATAACTATTTTGTGCTTCAATATACGGAAAAGTATTTGCGCTCGATGTTTTTCCAATTAATAAGGAATCACATTGGGAATAGTTATAAGTTTTAGATGCTTTTGGGCCAATTTTCACTAAACCGCGATATGTATTTATTGAATCGCCGGCAGATATCCCTTTGGAAATAATTCGACTTCTCGTTCGGGGTGCTAGATGTAGCATTTTTGTACCAGTATCTGCTTGTTGCTTATTATTCGTTAACGCAACCGAAAAAAATTCACCAAGGGAATTTTCCCCAGCTAATACACAACTCGGGTACTTCCAAGTAATGGAAGAACCTGTTTCAACTTGGGTCCATGATATTCTTGCATTTTTACCGCTACACATTCCGCGTTTTGTTACGAAATTATAAACTCCGCCTATCCCATTTTTATCACCAGCGTACCAATTTTGAACAGTCGAATATTTAACTACTGCGTCTTCTAATGCAATAATTTCTACGACTGCCGCATGGAGTTGATTACTACTAAACTGAGGTGCTGTGCAACCCTCTAAATAGACTACTGAACTTCGTTCCTCTGCAATAATTAATGTACGTTCAAATTGGCCAGATTCTTCATTATTTATTCGAAAATAGGTTGACAACTCCATGGGGCATTTAACATCTTTTGGAATATAACAAAACGAACCATCGCTAAAAACCGCCGAATTTAATGCTGAAAAATAATTATCACCTATTGGAACAACAGAAGCTAAGTATTTTTCTACTAATTCAGGATATTTTTTAATTGCATCCGTGATTGAACAAAAAATAACCCCGACCTTTTGAAGTTGTTTTTTAAAGGTAGTTCCTATCGAAACACTATCAAATACCGCATCAACAGCAACGTTTGTAAGTAGTTTTTGTTCCTGTAACGAAATACCTAGTTTTTCAAATGTTTTTAATAATTCTGGGTCAGCATCATCTAAACTTCCGAGTTCTTTTTTTGTTTTTGGTACGGAATAATATTGAATATTGTCATAATCAATTTTGGGGATAGTAAGAAATGCCCATAAAGGACTTTTCATTTTCTTCCAAGTCTTGAAAGACTTGTTACGAAAATGTTTTAGAAAGGGTGGCTCTCTTTTTTTAGAACTTATTTTTTCTAAAACTTCTTTACTTAAACCTTTTTCAAATTCCTCTGTTTCAAGATCAGTTGTAAAGCCATATTTATAAGGCGTTTTAACAATATCATTTAAAATTGCGTCTGAGCTATTAGATTGATTTTCTACCATGCTAAATTAATTACTTAGGAAGTTTACATTTTGGTATCTACCGAATAGTATAGCTTATTTATAAGCTAATAGGTAAAGCAGAATTCGATACTTACTCCTTTATAAGGATCCAATATTATAAAGAAAAGCTAACATGATTAAAATTATTTTGTAAGATTTTAATATTATATCCAAATAGAATTTAAATTGTTATGCTTGAAAAAACATCGATCAGAAATGTAATCAAGCTGAATCCAAGAAGTGGTGATATGTCAAAACCTAAAAGTGGCGGGATGATACCTCGAAAAAGCCTTAAATAGGGATCAGTCATTTTACCCAAAGACGAAAAAGGTTGAGTATAAAAATTTATATTCGGAAACCAAGTTAAATAAACTCTTAAAGTTAATGCAACAATGTAGAATTTTAAAAATCCTGCAAGACCTCGGCAAACTGTAAAGATTAAAATGTCCATTTTAGTTTTTTCAGGTAAATCAAAAATTTCAAATAATATATGTATAAAGTATATAGATTATATCGTACCTTTCTTTTTTTCGCACTAACTAATAAACATTAATTGGAAGAAACAAAAATAAAATAAGGTTTCTTAAAGCTAGTGAAGAGACTTGAACTCATAACCGACTGATTACAAATCAGTTGCTCTACCAATTGAGCTACACCAGCTTCTAGACTAACTTAGTTAGCTAAAGAACATTATATCAAATTTTTATCCATAAGCAAAATAGTTTGTTAGGAAATTTATTTTCCAGTTGACTTTGTTTACTTATTTATGTATTCTCTCAGCATCAGTTAACCTATCTAGATAAACAACTAACATGGCCAAAAGCAAAGGATCGAGAATTCGGATTATTTTAGAGCATAGATGTGGAGAAGGAGTTTATCGTTATCATACAACAAAAAACCGCCGAAATACTACGGATAGGTTAGAATTAAAAAAATATTCGCCGATAACGAAAAAACATGAATTATTTAAAGAAATTAAATAAAAAATATTATGATAGAAAGTTCGAGTGAAAATAAAGCGAATGAGGATATTAATTTCAAAGAGGTTAACTACAAAGATACTAAAATTTTAACAAATTATTTAAGTGAACAGGGAAAAATTCTTCCGCGAAGGGTTAGTGGTTTAAATTCGAAACAACAAAAAAAGGTAACAAAATTAATTAAAACTGCAAGGATTGCTAATTTAATACCATTTGTCGTAGGAAAAGGTTAACGAAAAAACAAATAAAGGGTTAATTAAAACTTTATGCTATAATCATTTCAAGACATAAAACAAAGGTAGAATTTTATAGTTTCCAAATTTATGACACCTTCATTAAGTGCTTTTCTAAGTAGTATTTTTTTAGCAGTAGTTATTGTTATTGTGCCAATCGCTGCGGCTTTAGTATTTGTAAGTTCATCTGATAAGATTATTCGTAGTTAGGTTTTTAACCCTACTATGTTAAAGGATTATATATCATTTAGCCTTTTTCTAAATGATATATAAATTAGGGAGGACAACATATATACACATACTGTATACCCCCTAAAAAAGTTTCTATAAATTTATGACACCGATATAAGCTCTCCCTTTAATAGTAGTAACTATATACATGAGACTTATTTTAAAATAAACTCCACGTTAAATACCACCAAAATGCAAAATTCCACTTTTATGAACCTTTTTTACAAAGAAGACCATAAAAGTGGAATTTTCGATTTAGTACGAATTTTGTTAGAAATAATATTTGCCTAAGTCAACTAGAAGTTCATCTCTGCTGCTTGAACTTTTTCAAATTGTTTCTTTTTAAGTACTAACAGTATTTGTGCCAGGGTAACAGTAAAGAAAAATATTATCATACCTTTAACACGATTCGGGTTTTGCAGAACAATTTCTGTTTCTTCCTGACCAAAACCACCAACATTAGGATTTAATGTTAACGGTTCATCAACTTTTACCGTATCTTGTACCTTTACTGAAAGAGTAAGCCCACTAGGTACTGTTTGAGTTACGTCACCAGTTGCTGTTGCGATTACAACAGATGTAGCACCCTTCTCGCCAGCTTCGATTGATTTAATTTGACCAGCTGCAGTCGATGTAAAAGCATTATTATTACTTTTTTCACCTGTTGGGTAAACTTGGCCTCTGCCTCGGTTACCGCCTACGTACACTGGGTAGTTTAAAAAATTCACGTCGCTGTTTTGAGCCGGATCAGGCGATAAGACAGGGAAAACAATATCTCGGAGTTGCCCTTTTTTATCTCCAGCAATCGGTCCCACTACTAAGATATTGGGTTTTGCTTTACTATAAGGTTGAACAAAGATACCTTTTGTTTTTGCTTTTAGCTCATCTGAAATACGCTCTTTTGGTGCCAACGAAAAACCTTCTGGAAGGATTAATACGGCTCCTACGTTAAGTGTACCTTTTGTACCCCCAGCTGTAATTTGTCTTGCCGAAGTATCGTACGGAACGCTTACAACTGCTTCAAATACTGTATCAGGTAGTACTGCTTGAGGAACCTCAATCTCAACGGGTTTCTGAGCAAGATGACAATTTGCACAAACAATTCTTCCTGTCGCTTCACGCGGATTCTGGTATGCATTTTGAGCAAAAACTGGATAAGCGTAAGAGACTTTTGGAAAAAACATTGCTCCTACTATTCCTATAACTAGGAAAACAGTTTTGAACTTTTTGATCGTTTGCATTAACTAATTAATTTTAATTTTTTTATACACTATCATATTATACACTTTTTCTTTTTTTTATTTTAATTAATACTTTATAAAAAAGCATAAGATCTATTTTTTAAGGAAAATCACAAACCCCGAACCACCTAAATATAAGCTTAACAAAGCTGTTGAAAGTAAAATCTGGGTAACGGGGTCCGTGGAGGGCGTTATTATAGCTGCTATTATTGTACAAATAACTATCACGTATTTCCATGCTGCTAACATTTTTTTGCCAGTAACAATTCCTAATAACCCTAATATTACTTGAACGGCAGGAACTTGAAAAGCAATTCCGGTTGCAAAAAGTAAAACAGAAATGAAATCAAAATATTGATTAAAGGACCAAAAAGGTTCGACAATCTCAGAACCATAAGAAATAAAAAATTTTAATGCAGCAGGAACAAGAAAAAAGTAACTAAAACCTAAGCCAAAAATAAATAGGACACCAGAACCAAAACTAATTGGTAAAACAATATCTTTTTCTCCCTTTGTTAATCCGGGTAATAAATACAATATGAGTTGATAGATAATTATAGGACTGGTAACTAAGAGCCCACAGAAAAATGCAATTTTTACGGAAGCAAAAAAGTATTCGCCAGGTGCAAACTGAATAAATTTTACTCCTATAGCCGGAGCCTGAAAAACCCTTACAATTTCTTTAATATCTGTAAAACATACAAGTGTTGCAATAATTAAAAATACAAGACAAAAAACAAGTCGCTGGCTAAATTCTTCAATGTGCTCTGATAGAGCCATTTCATCGTCATTAATAATGTTCATCGTTGGTTGTAAATTAAAATCGGCTACATCAATAATTGATTTTTAGTTATTGGACTTATTTTCAAATGTAAATTATCCTTTATTTTCTTCGGACTTATCTACAATGATACATTCGGTTGTTAAAACCATGCTAGCAATTGAAGCAGCGTTTTGTAGTGTTGAACGTGTCACCTTCGCTGGATCAATTATTCCAATGTCAAACATATTAACTAACTCATTCGTTGCAGCATTATACCCAACTTCAAAATTGGCTTCTTTAACTCTTTCTAAAATGACTGCACCATTTTGTCCCGCATTGAAAGCTATTTTTTTTAGTGGGGAACATAAAGCTTTTTCTACGATTAAGGCGCCAATTAATTCATCTTCCAATAAATTACTTTTAGCCCATTCAAATAATTCCTCAGATATATGGGCTAATGTGGTACCACCACCAGGTACTATACCTTCCTCAACTGCTGCCTTTGTTGCGTTAACAGCATCTTCAAGTCTTAACTTACGATCTTTCATTTCTGTTTCCGTTGCGGCTCCTACTTTTATAACGGCTACCCCTCCACTTAATTTCGCTAGTCTTTCTTGTATTTTTTCCTTGTCGTAAGTTGAATCACTTGTTTCAAGCTGACGTCTTAATTGTTCACATCTAGCAAGAACTTCGCGCTTATTCGAATCTGAAATAATAGTGGTTGATTCTTTCCCTATAATAACTCGACGGGCTTGACCTAAGGACTCAAGTTCCATGTTTTGTAAACTATAACCTGCATCTGAACTAATAACCTGCCCACCGGTTAAAATTGCTAAATCAGATAAGAGTGCTTTACGGCGATCACCAAAACCGGGAGCTCTAACGGCAACAACATTTAGGATTCCTCTTATTTTGTTTACTATCAGAGTTGCTAATGCTTCTTTTTGAACATTATCACTTATTATCAATAATGGTTGATTTGTTTTCGAAACTAGTTCAAGTGTCGGTAATAAATCTTGTTTAACAAGAGTGATTTTTTTATCGGTTAGAAGAATATAGGCATTTTCTAATACTGCTTCCATTCGTTCTTGGTTAGTTACAAAATAACCAGAAATAAATCCTCTATCAAAACCCATGCCTTCCGTGATTTCTAATTCATTTATTGTTGACTTTCCTTCTTCAAGAGAAATAAGCCCTTCTCTTCCAACTTTGTCTATTGCACTTGCAATCAGAGAACCTACCTCCGTATCATTACCCGCTGAAATAGTTGCTACTTTCGTGATGTCGGAAAGATTTTCAATCGGGCGTGCATAATCAGTAATTTTACTAACTACAAACTGGGTTGCTTTTTCAATTCCCCGTTTTAAAACAATTGGATTAGCGCCTGCAGCAACATTTCTCATACCTTGTTTAATAATTGCGTATGCAAGTACCGTAGCAGTTGTGGTACCATCACCAGCTACATCATTTGTTTTTGAAGCAGCTTGTCTGATTAAGCAAACACCTGTATTTTCTAAATTATCGGTTAAATTAATTTCTTTTGCAATTGTTACACCATCATTAACAATTTGAGGAGTCCCAAATTTTTTTCCCAAAACAACATTTCTTCCCTTTGGGCCTAAAGTAATCGAAACTGCCTCCGCTAGAATGTCCATTCCTTTTTCTAATGCTTTTCTAGCAGCTTCTTGATAAAGTATTGTTTTTGCAGACATAAATTTTTTTATGAAATTATGGCTCTTTTTATAAAATGTAAAAACGAGTTAAACCTTTAATTGGTAAACTTGGCTCAGGCTGGACTTGAACCTGCGACCTTGGGCTTATGAGTCCCCTGCTCTAACCAACTGAGCTACTGAGCCGTTCCTAATACCAGAAATATATCAAACTGTTTTTTTTTTTGCAAATTGATTTTGTAGGAGGTTGTACTTTTTTATTATTGCAAAAATTAATATGATCTTATATACTTTTTTGTAAGGGTTGCTAACTCAATGGTAGAGTAGTCGGCTTTTAATCGATAAGTTCTGGGTTCGAGTCCCAGGTAACCCATTTTTACGCCTACAGTCTAAGTCGAATGAAAGCATCTTAGAAGGTTATATTTTTCAAAATAAGAAATCTTTGTTCACAAAGTCTTTCGTGTATATAGTACTGTATTGTTCAATACATTTATATGCTAGGCTAGTTGCCTTAAAAACTCCCCAGGTAGGATTTGAACCTACGACAAACCGGTTAACAGCCGACCGCTCTACCCCTGAGCTACTGAGGATGTAATGTCTTACTTTTAGGATACCTTTCCAGTACAGCTTTTGTCTAGAAGTAAGAGTCATTTATTTTTGTAAAACTATGACATTATTTAACTTTTCCAGGAAACTAACCCCCTCCAGCAATGGAAAGAATTTCTAGTGAATCTTCATTTTTTAATGATGTTTGTTTCCAAAGATCTTTCGCCAAGATTAGTCCATTGTAGTCTATTACTATGACGTTTTTATTAAAATTTAAATAATTTATTAACTCTAAAATTGTAAACGGAAATTTCAATAAATATCTTTCATCATTGATGTTCACAAATGTAATTTTAGTTTGCAATTGTTTTTTTATCAGATTCAAATTTACTTAACCATGATTGATCGTACTGATATGATATCATATTTCGACCTTGCCTAATATTTTGATAAAAGAAAGACTTTACCTAGAAAACCAATAATTAAATTAAGTTAGTTTTTAGATGACATTGAAACTATATTAATGAATAAGAACTAAAGATTTTTAGCAATCTGGTACAATATAAATGTATTTTTCTAAGATAATAATTTCATGAGTATACTCGTTATAGGTGGGACTGGGACCTTAGGTCGCCAAATTGTAAAACAGGCTATCGACGAAGGTTATCAAGTCAAATGTTTAGTAAGAAATTTTAGAAGAAGTTCTTTTTTAAAAGATTGGGGCGCAGAACTTATTTATGGAGACCTTTCTATTCCGTCGACATTTCCTTTGGCTTTAAAAGGAGTAAGTATTGTTATAGATGCTGCAACAATTCGATCGACAAGTAACTATACGTCGGAAACAATTGATTGGAAAGCGAAGCTGGCTCTGTTAGAAGCGTCTAAATTAGTCAAAGTAAAAAAATTTATGTACCTTTCTGTTTTAAACGCATCAAAAAATTCATCAATACCGTTGCTGGATTTAAAAGTGCGGATGGAAAAAGAAATAGAAAAGTCCAATCTTAATTATACTATTTTTCAATGTTCGGGCTTTTTTCAAGGCCTTATCAGTCAATATGCGCTCCCGGTTCTAGAAAATGAAACAATTTGGTTACCTGGTGATTCGGCTCCTGTCGCCTATCTAGATACCCAAGATGCAGCTAAATCGATAATTAACTGTTTAAAAACGTCGGAATATGACAATCAGAAAGTTTCTTTAATTGGAGAAAAATTTTGGACCCCAATAGAAATTATTAAGCTATGTGAACGCTTATCTGGTAAAACAGCAAAAACATCATATATTCCTGTGATATTGTTTAGTTTCCTCAGAAGATTTTTTCGTCTTTTTGAATTTACCTGGAATATTGCTGATCGTTTACAGTTCGGCGAAATATCGTCAAATGCTAGTCTTTTAGTAAAACCCTCAAATGAAATTAGTTGGTCAACGAAGAGGCTTGATTTAGAAAACTATCTCCAAGAATATTTTAGTAAAATTTTAAAGAAGCTTCGAGAAACGAACTATCAGCAATCACAAAAATCTGATGAGATTTCATTTCTTTAGTATGGAATACTCGAGTTATTATCTGCCTAGTAATTCAACTTATATTACGTTTAGTTACGGAAAGTATTAAAGGCCAAGAGGGATTCGAACCCTCGCCATCCAGAATCGGAATCTGGCGCTCTGTCCACTGAGCTATAAGCCTAGATTTGAATTATTAGGTATAATTTTAAAAATTTTATGAAATCTTTCAAATTATACCTCACTATTTTAGTTTAGTTACAACTAAGCCGTTTCTTGAGGTAGAACTTCTTTAGCCGCTTCAAAAGGTGAAGTTGCTACTCTAACAGCTGTTAATATTGGGTCATGAGGTGCAGCACGATGCGCACCGACGACATAACCTGTACATGTGGCGCTACCCGCCATCCACCCCCATCCTTTGTTATGCCATCCTACACTGTGACACACTGCGGCACCAGCTTAAGATGTAGAGAAGAAATTAAAATGGAGCTTTGAAAGCTTATAAATATTTCCACAATATTTTTATATTAGCTTACATCTTATGTATTTCTAACTACTTTAAAGACCGGCAAATTATTATCAACAGTCTTTGCATCTCGGTTTAAAAACCAATAGCTAATTACATCTCCTACAATCTTTAATATTTTTATTTTATCTTCACTATTTAACCAAGGCTTGGAATTGAGTTCTGATTCCAGCTGTTTCCAAGCCGAGGTTTTCGGTAAAAAATAATAAAGCGTTAACGGATATTGCTTAGTTACTATTTCCTGATCAATAGACAAACCCAAAAAATTTTTAAACCAAATTACCTTTACTTTTAAGTGCGATGGAGTAGTAACATTCATTAAAATGGTAAAAAATAATATGTTAGACTTATTGAAATAATTGAGCTTTAACGAGAATATTATGAACGGTTTCTGTTGCCTTTGCCCCTTGCTGCAAGCGTGTTTTAATTCTTTGAGATTTTAAGTGTGTTTCATTTGTCATTGGGTTATAAAAACCTAATTCTTCTATAGATGCCCCATCACGCTTAGTACGACTGTCCATTGCTACAATTCGATAACAAGGTTGTCCTTTTCGACCGTATTTCTTAAGTCTAAGCTTAATCATTTTAAATTAAAATTAAACAGTTAATTTTTTTCTACCCTTTTGTCGTCTTGCCGTGATAACTTTGCGCCCTGTTTTAGATGCCATTCGGGCCCGAAACCCTGAAGTTCTAATTTTTTTTAAATTTGTCCCACGAAGCGTTCTTTTCGTCATAAAATAATTTTATTTATTACCAACTTGACTTCTTTAAACCGGGAATTAAACCCTCTTTTCCCATTTCTCTTAAAACATGTCTTGATAAACCAAAATCTTTGTAAAACCCCCGGCTGCGACCAGTTACCCAACATCGGTTGCGGTGTCGAGTCGGCGACGAATTCCTTGGGATTTGTTCAAACTTTTTGTAAAGAATTACTCTATCTTCAAAAGAACTGGTATTTTTTAACTCTTCCTTAATAGCTAATCGTTTATTTAGATATTTAGCAACAAGACGTTCGCGTTTTTTTTCGCGCTGTATCATGCTTTGTTTCGCCATCTGTTATAACTAAATGTTAAATTTTAATTGCTATGCTATTAAATTGATTTTACATAACGTCTCTAAATTAAATGTTAAAAAAATTGTCTACAAGTGTCAAATAAATAACCTTATTTTTTGTGGGAATACTTCTAAAGTTGCTTCGAGATCAACTAAAAATGTATGATTAAAAGAATTTAACAGAAGTTATTGTACAATTAACTTAGGTTAATTAGTTTTTTGTTTTAAAGAATTTAATTTAAACCGACAAAATGGTTCCTAAATAAATTAAGGTGTTTAGCTAATTAAAATTAAAGAGATACTCATGAATCAAAAAAACGACAACTTTATTGATAAAACATTTACGGTTTTGGCCGATATACTATTAAAAGTTCTTCCAGCGACGAAAGATGAAAAGCAGGCTTTTTCATACTATCGTTACGGGATGTCTGCGCAATCAAGTGGTGATTACGCGGAAGCTTTAGAAAATTATTATGAAGCCTTAAAACTTGAAGAGGACCCATACGACAGGAGCTACATATTATATAATATTGGTCTTATCTATAGTAGTAATGGTGATTACTCAAAAGCTTTAGAATATTATCATCAAGCTCTTGAATTGAACGATCGTTTGCCACAAGCACTTAATAATATAGCTGTGATTTACCATTACCAAGGCACCAAAGCTTCTGAAAAAAAGGATTTCGAAATTGCCCAAACTAGCTTCGAAAAAGCCAGTAATTATTGGAAAAAAGCAATAAGATTAGCGCCCAATAATTACATTGAAGCTCAAAACTGGTTAAAAATAACTGGAAAAATTCCTGATGAGGAGAGTTTTTATTAAAAAATTAAGTTTAACTCAGTAATAGCAGCTATTTTTGTTAAATTTTTTTAACCGAAGACTTTTTGGCTATTATATTATAACCGGTACTATAATATTAACTAGTGATGCTAAGACAAGTTCAGTTTTAATCTATTTTCCTAGTTAAATTAATGACTCTTTGTCAGTTTAGTTTTTATAAAGTAGAAAGAAATGTGCTTTCAAATAAATAAATAAATAATAATGACTATCGCAATTGGACAAAATCAAGATCGTAGTCCTTTCGATCTTGTTGATGACTGGCTGAAACGTGATCGCTTCGTTTTTGTTGGTTGGTCAGGACTTCTTTTATTCCCTTGTGCATTCCTATCTTTAGGTGGGTGGCTTACAGGAATTACATTCGTAACATCTTGGTATACTCATGGTTTAGCAAGTTCATTCTTAGAAGGTTGTAACTTCCTTACAGCAGCAGTTTCGACACCTGCTAACAGTATGGGTCACTCTCTACTTCTGATTTGGGGACCTGAAGCTCAAGGTGACATTGTTCGTTGGTTCCAAATTGGTGGACTATGGACATTTATCGCTTTACATGGATCTTTTGGTGTTATCGGATTCTGTCTAAGACAATTTGAAATTGCTCGATTAGTAGGTATTAGACCTTACAATGCGATCGCATTCTCTGGTCCTATCTCTGTATTCGTTACAGTATTCTTAGTTTACCCACTAGGACAAGCAAGTTGGTTCTTTGCTCCAAGCTTCGGTGTTGCAGCAATTTTCCGTTTCCTTCTGTTTTTACAAGGTTTCCATAACTGGACTCTAAACCCATTCCATATGATGGGTGTAGCTGGTATCCTAGGTGGTGCTTTATTATGTGCCATTCACGGAGCTACAGTAGAAAATACTTTATTTGAAGATGGTGACGCGGCAAACACATTCCGTGCATTCACTCCAACTCAGTCAGAAGAGACTTATTCAATGGTAACTGCTAACCGTTTCTGGTCGCAAATCTTTGGAGTTGCATTCTCTAACAAGCGTTGGCTACACTTCTTCATGCTATTCGTACCTGTAGCAGGAATGTGGACTAGCGCGATTGGTATCGTTGGCTTAGCTTTAAACTTACGTTCTTATGATTTCGTATCACAAGAGCTTCGAGCAGCTGAAGATCCTGAATTCGAGACATTCTACACTAAGAATAACCTTCTAAACGAAGGTATCCGTGCATGGATGGCAGCACAAGATCAACCTCATGAAAACTTTATCTTCCCTGAGGAGGTTTTACCACGTGGAAACGCCCTTTAACACAGTAATTGCAGGTAGAGATATTGAATCTACGGGATTCGCCTGGTGGTCAGGTAATGCTCGTTTAATTAATGTTTCTGGAAAACTTCTTGGCGCACATGTTGCCCATGCAGGTTTAATGGTTTTCTGGTGTGGAGCAATGACGCTTTTCGAAGTAGCTCATTACATCCCCGAGAAGCCTCTTTATGAACAAGGTTGTATCCTTATTCCTCACCTTACAACTTTAGGTTGGGGTGTTGGTCCGGGTGGAGAAGTTACAAACATTTACCCATTCTTTGTGGTAGGTGTGCTTCATTTAATTTCATCTGCTGTATTAGGCTTTGGTGGTGTTTATCACTCACTTATCGGTCCTGATACTCTAGAAGAAAGCTTCCCGTTCTTTGGTTATGACTGGCGTGACAAAAATAAGATGACTACGATTTTAGGTATCCACCTAATCCTTCTTGGAATTGGTTGTTTCCTTCTTGTAGCTAAAGCTTGTTTTGTTGGTGGGCTTTACGACACTTGGGCACCCGGAGGCGGTGATGTTCGTGTAGTATCTGCGCCTACTCTAAATCCATTAATCATATTTGGTTATGTTCTTAAATCACCATTTGGTGGTGATGGATGGATCATTAGTGTGAATAACCTAGAAGACTTAGTAGGTGGTCACATTTGGCTAGGCTTCTTATGTATCGTAGGTGGTATCTGGCACATTCTTACAAAGCCTTTCGCTTGGGCAAGACGTACATTCGTTTGGTCGGGTGAAGCTTACCTATCTTATAGTTTAGGGGCTCTTGGAGTTATGGGTCTAACTGCCGCGGTTTTCGTATGGTACAATAACACTGCGTATCCAAGTGAGTTCTTCGGTCCTACAGGTCCTGAGGCTTCACAATCGCAAGCGTTTACTTTCCTAGTACGTGACCAGCGTCTAGGGGCCAACGTAGCTTCTGCACAAGGTCCAACTGGTCTAGGTAAATATCTTATGAGATCACCAAGTGGAGAGATCATCTTTGGTGGAGAGACAATGCGTTTCTGGGACATGCGAGCTCCGTGGGTTGAGCCACTTCGTGGACCAAATGGATTAGATCTAAACAAAATCCGTAATGATATTCAACCATGGCAAGAAAGACGTGCCGCAGAATATATGACACATGCACCATTAGGTGCCTTAAATTCTGTAGGTGGTGTAGCAACAGAGATTAACTCGGTGAACTATGTATCCCCTCGTTCATGGTTAACTACATCTCACTTCTTCCTTGGATTCTTCTTATGGGTTGGTCACCTTTGGCACGCAGGTCGTGCAAGAGCTGCAGCTGCAGGTTTTGAAAAAGGTATTAACCGAGAGAATGAGCCAGTACTTTCTATGCGTCCTCTAGATTAGTAATTTTCTAAAATTACTAAAAGGATAATTAGCATCAGTGCTTGGAACAATTTATCGTTTTAAACTGCATTTTGGTTTACCAAAATGCAGTTTAATTCTTTAACGTCCAGTCACGGTTCTAGGTTTTATTTCTTTTCAATTTAATAGTGTTTTGGAATGTTGAATCAATTAAAAAACATTAAAAGCATAATTTTTTACTAATGTATTTCCTATACAAAAAGTTCTTCAATAGCATTAGACAGGCTCTTCAACGTTTTATAATTAAACTGTTAAGGGTCCTACCACCTACGCAAAAAAAATCGGAGAAGGTGGGATTCGAACCCACGGAAGCTTGCACTTCATCTGATTTCAAATCAGACGCAATCGACCAACTCTGCCACCTCTCCTAAAGTCTATCTTAATTAAAGATTAATATTATGTCAAGCATCTTAAATGCTAAATTGGAAACATCAAAATCGGGCAAGAAGGGATTCGAACCCCTGACACCGTGGTTCGTAGCCACGTGCTCTAGTCCACTGAGCTACAAGCCCTAGCATTATGCATATTTTACATCGAGGCTTACTAAACTTAATGAAATAAATATTCTGGGGTGGTAGGGTTCGAACCTACGAATAGCGGAGTCAAAGTCCGTTGCCTTACCACTTGGCTACACCCCATAAATAATATTCTTATTATTAATAAGACCATCGGATATTAGAAATATTATATTGTACATATAAACTTGTCAAGTTAAATTCTTGATTTCAGGATAGTTGTATATTTTAATATTTAGAAACTATTGACAAGCAATCAAATCGTTTAGTATAGTTCTCCTTAGATTAATAAATTTTAATTAAAAGGAATCCGAAAAGGGATTCATAAGTACCATGGAGAGTTTGATCCTGGCTCAGGATGAACGCTGGCGGTATGCTTAACACATGCAAGTCGAACGAAAGTTTTTAACTTTAGTGGCGAACGGGTGCGTAATACGTGAGAATCTGCCCTTAGGAGGAGGATAACTGCTGGAAACGGCTGCTAACACTCCATATGTCGAGAGATGAAATAATTTATTGCCTAAGGATGAGCTCGCGCCTGATTAGCTAGTTGGTGAGGTAATGGCTCACCAAGGCCACGATCAGTAGCTGGTTTGAGAGAACGATCAGCCACACTGGGACTGAGACACGGCCCAGACTCCTCCGGGAGGCAGCAGTGAGGAATTTTCCGCAATGGGCGAAAGCCTGACGGAGCAATACCGCGTGAGGGACGAAGGATTTTGGTCTGTAAACCTCTTTTCTCAAGAAAGAAGTTCTGACGGTACTTGAGGAATAAGCATCGGCTAACTCCGTGCCAGCAGCCGCGGTAATACGGGGGATGCAAGCGTTATCCGGAATCATTGGGCGTAAAGCGTCTGTAGGTTGTTTAATAAGTCTGTTGTTAAAGACTAGGGCTCAACCCTAGAAAAGCAATGGAAACTACTAGACTTGAGTATGGCAGGGGTAGAGGGAATTTCTAGTGTAGCGGTGAAATGCGTAGATATTAGAAAGAACACCAGCGGCGAAAGCGCTCTAC
>Ga0099799_10216_pt1 | contig 17655 bp, 18 predicted proteins | sample Uncmet6_SortLC_1_FD_89033 | JGI IMG/M metagenome (GOLD analysis project Ga0099799, IMG submission 89033) | Marine eukaryotic communities from CALCOFI LINE 67, Pacific Ocean - CN11_C50_N6_SortLC_1 | ecosystem: Environmental > Aquatic > Marine > Oceanic | place: Pacific Ocean: Monterey Bay...
CAACGGCTGATCTAGCTCAACATATGGAGGTCGACGGTGAGCGCAAGTCAGGATTAGACGTCCGGGTGGAGTATGCCACTGTTCTATTGCGTCGCTTATCCTATGCACCTCCCATAGCTTTTTTTATGTAGGCAACAATGGCAATCTCGAATATCGTCAAGTCGTCGTTGGGTCCAGTAGGTTTAGATAAGATGCTCGTAGATGAGATCGGCGATGTCACCATAACGAACGATGGTAAAATTAAACATTTATTATGTGATTGTGATGCTGTTATACTAGGTGCGACGATACTAAGGCGATTGGAGGTAGAGCATCCAGCGGCAAAAGTTTTGGTTGAGCTGGCGGAGTTGCAAGACAGCGAAGTTGGAGATGGCACAACATCTGTAGTGATCATTGCTGCGGAACTGTTAAAGCGCGGGGTCGAACTTGTGAAGAGCGGCATTCATCCCACGACAATAATGACTGGATTTCGAACGGCCTTGAAAGAGGCTGTCAAATTTATCAAGTCTTCTTTAATGGTGTCAATCAATGACCTAAGCGACCATATTGTCTTGTCCGCGGCTAAGACTTCCATGGCATCTAAATTATTAAGTGCAGATGATGAATTCTGGTCAAAACTAGCAGTCGACGCAGTACACTCCGTAAAAATGTCATAATTTTCAGTGTTATGAAATTACCCATGGTCCAGCTACTTTGATCTAGGTACACGGCAAATGGCAAGGCTCGGTATCCAGTATCGGCAATCCACATCTTAAAAGCTCATGGAAAGTCATCAACCGAATCTGAACTGGTTCAGGGCTTTGCACTGAATGTTCAGCGAGCAGCTCAGGGAATGCCTTCTATGGTCACAAATGCAAGAATTGCATTATTGGACTTCCCACTTCAACGACACAGAGTGCAGGTGGGTGTCTCGGTGCAAGTGGATGACATTGCGGAGGTCGAGGGAATTCGCCAATGTGAGCTGGATATCACAAAGGAAAGAATCCAGAAGATTCTACAAACAGGTGCAAATGTCGTCCTGACTACTAAAGGGATTGATGATGTATGCCTCAAGTATTTTGTTGAGGCTGGCGCAATCGCAGCGAGAAGAGTTAAAAAAGAAGATTTGACGCGCCTTGCTCGTGCAACTGGAGGTCGTGTCGTAGTAACACTTGCAGACATGGAAGGCAATGAGACTTTTGATGCTGAGTGTCTTGGATCAGCAGACATAGTACAAGAGGAGAGAATTGGAGATGGTGAGATGTTGTATATCCGTGGCACTGCTCTGTCGAAGGCAACTACCATTGTCCTCCGTGGTGCAAATGAGTTTCACCTTGACGAATTGGATCGCGCATTACATGACGTTTTGATGGTTGTCAAGCGGGTGCTAGAGTCAGCAGCTGTTGTTGCTGGAGGTGGTGCTGTCGAAGCTGCCCTGTCCATCTATCTAGAAAAGCAAGCGGAGTCTCTCGGTACGCGCGAACATCTTGCGTTGAGGGAGTTTTCCCAGGCTCTTCTTGTCATACCTCGCACTCTGTCAGTAAATGCAGCTCAGGACGCCATTGATTTAGTCGCAAAGCTCCGTGCCAAACACTTTGCTGCACAATCGGATGTTCAAGATAAAGCGTTGAAATTTACAGGGCTTGATCTAGTAGCAGGGACTGCTCGCGACAATCTCCAGTGCGGTGTTGTAGAGCCTGCGATTTCAAAGATCAAATGCCTGCGATTTGCCACTGAAGCTGCAATAACAATCCTTCGTATTGATGACATGATAAAGCTCAACCCCCAAAATGCGAGTTAGAGTTCCACCCTCGGGATGCCGTGACGCAGGCTGGGGACCTTGGGTAGAAACACCGTTTATTTTCAGAAATTTGCTGTGCTCTAAATTTGTGTTTGCGGCTATTGAATGTTGTCTACTCCCGTCGCACCCAGTGGCACTTCGATAGATCGCGAGCTGCACACTTCGCAAGTGGGGTCGCGGTTTCAGGCTTACCGTCTAAGGCCAAGATATGCGCGCATTGTTAGGCCAAGACTCGGATTACTTAGGCGGACGGGCCTGACCCCGGGCGGCCCGATTAAATCACGTATTAAATCGGGGGCTGTAGCGCCTCCGGGGCCTAGGCATTAATAGCCCGACTCGGAAGCCGCTAAACTAGCTGCGGAATATCCTCAGGGGCTGCCTTCCCCTCTAGCCTCCCCCAAGGTCGGACTAATGTACCTAGTTCGGACACCGGTTAATTCTTTGGAGTAACATTCTTCCTTACCTTTCCTTAGCTTTAATTAGAATGAATTAGCCTGTAACGCTTAAAACTCCTTGGAGACTTCGAAATTTCAAGTTATGATTGGGGGATCAAGCGCAACTTTATAGTCGACGTTGGCAGCCACGCGCCGACCGAATGGCGGCAAATTTTTGCTGAGGCGCAGGTTCCGTATGCTAAAATAATGGGCTGTGCGCATTTTGGTGCATTGCGGGCAGCCTCGTGCTGAGAAAGCAGCTCGCGAAGTTGCCCTCTGGGGCCTAACGTGCAGGTATTTCAGAGGACACTTCTCTGGACTGAAAAATCAAAACTCGCTTCTATGCTAGTAATTTGGTTTCCCAGGGGCCCTCGGGTGCCTATGGCGTGGGGTGGATGCGTAGGCGCGGCCAGGTACTCGATGGGCTGCCAGATAGGTCGCCTCACGCGGCACGTTCGAAACGCCACTGGCGCGACCTTCGCAGGCCACTAAATTTTCCAAACCTAATCGTTTCGCTTACCCGTTTCGGTGACGTTCTAGAGGGGTACGTGGGTCCACCGTTCTCAATTTGCGCCCGGCCAAGACGCCTAGTTATAGAGATACGGCAAATTTGGGGTTCGGTGTCACCCCGGGCCCCCCGTGCCCACGGGTGGGCCAAGTTGCGACATTCGGGGTCCGGGCTACTCCTAACTTACTTTCCATCTTGAGTCACTTTCATTCACGGGGGCTTTTTTTACGTCGGGGAATCCGGAATTACACACCCTATTTACGTCCCCGAGCCGCTAACACTTCCGCTGACCAGTGGCCTTTGCATTCTATACCTTATCGCTGGTTCGAACATCTTGAAGCTCCGGTTAGGCACCCTCACCTAGCAGGGAGAAGCCTCTTCGGAGCTTGTGACTTTTTTTTAGGTCTTCCAGGTTGTGGTGTCCACGGCGCACCCAAATCGCGTCTCCCTTCTCCTATTAGATTTGTTGTGTACTCTCTTATATCTAAAGCACACAATCTCAGACCATACTCTCAGGCCATTTGGAAACATGCACACATTCCCACGCCCTCGTCAGCTCCCACCCGTATCATTCTTGAGATTTGACAATCTATCAAAATATAGGCGTGTCAGCTCTTGACGTTGCCACCATGTGATTTGCGTCAATAGCAGTCAAATGGCTTAAGTTGCGCTCCAATGAGGCTGCGTTGCTATGAAAGTTTCCATTAACAACAAATAGAGGATTACTTGAATGCATGATATCATCATTTACTGAAACGCCATCAAAGTACTGCTTGAGGATGCCCTGGAGATTCAAATTTTCTTTTTCGAGATGCGCTCGCTCTCTCTCTATTGCTAATTTGTCTATTAAAACCTTGTTGTACTTCTGTAGGAAATTATCAAGTTGACTCCAAGCATTGGCAGGCTCCCCTAGTGTAGTCTCAGCTTGCAGTACCATAGTACTCTCGATGACATTCGTTATCGACTTTATTTGTCTAGCTTCCTGATGTGGCCCACCAGGGGCAGTCTTTGCAGCAGTTGCAGCGTAACTATTTGTTGAGATGACTTCAAACGGCACAACCTTTTCTTGATCCGTTTCCATCTTGCGCGCAAACTCCGCGAGTAAAATGATTCGCTCCGCAAGAGCAAGCTGACAAGACAACTTATTTTTGCAGAGACGCGCGTCTAGCACGAGTTCTGCCAGCCGGGAGCCTTGAGCCTGGCGGAACCGATTCATCCGCGCTTTGAGTTGTTGGAAATGTCCTTGGATATGACTTCTTTCGTCCGAGAGAAGCTGATTTCGCTGGGCGCACTCTCTTACATTTTGGACTAGCTTTGTGCGCCAATGGTGGAGACTGGCCTGTAGGCGCTCAGTCTTTCGTATTTTAATCTCAATTTCCCTTGATAGCTCTTGATCTTTTTTGGTAAAATATTTGAAATCACGTGTTTGTTGATCTGTTGTCTGGAGATAATTCAGATGGGCCGTCTCAAAATGCTGTTCAAGGTCCTCTATCTGAGAATCAAGCCCGATGCGAAGCATGTTAATCTCTTCAAGATTTTTATTACGAATTTCTTCGCGCATCTGCTCGTATTCCAGTGATGTTTCGGTCTCGTGATCCCGCTCTTCACTATCAATAGCTGCCATTATGTTGTCTAAATCTCGAGTCTCAGAAAAATGGTGCGCTACAATGACGTTTTTCTCTGCTTTGAATGCTGTCTCTAGTGCATGCAACTCGTGGTCAAATTCTACCTCTGAGGTTTGTAACCGAGAGTCCTGAAGATCCACCAGGTGGTCGATATTTTGGAGATGCGATCGTAGAGCTGCATGAAACTGGTCTCCTGCCTCCTCCACATCACGGTCTAGCATCTGAATCGTAGCATCTTTTCGATCAACATCACGTTCGTGGTTCTGGGAAAGAATTTCGATCTCTTTTCGAAGCGACTCCACCTTCGTCAAACGCATTAGCTTGCGCCATTGATTTTGTATCTTGAGACGATTCATTTGCGAATTGCTTTTCTCGATTTCCATCCGCCGATTCAGCTTGCTCCGTGCCGCCAGATACTTCTGATTTTGTGCATCGTACTCTCGCTGGTGCATAAATTTTTCCTCAAAGTCGAGCCCTTTGCCTCTGCCCTTCATAGTTTTTCCGAGGAGAGCCCCTCCAAAGATACGAGGCATGAGGTACAGAATTGCTGCCTCGTCGAGGCACTCCGTTACCTTTGCCCGCATCATTCCTCCATCCAATATCTTCCGGGACGACTTTAGCAAGCAATTTTTCATCGAAACTCTTGTACGACGTGCTATGATTTTATGTAAATCTCTAACTGTTGCATTAGACTCCAACGCCAGGATGAGATTCTAATTCACAATAATAAGTTGATCACAAAATTTTAGGACATACCTGGCCATCGTTCTCGAGAAGGAGCTGCATGTTACCAGGCGACGTTGATTCGTTACTTGATACGGCACCCGCAGATATAGTAATAAGGAAACCTACCGCAATACTCTATATACCCTAGGTAAACAAACAAATCAACCGCCTGCACATCGAACCATCGATGGCCCCCAACAACAAACCCCGGGGGCCCTACCGTCCGGGCGATGCTTTCGAGTCCGAGTCACGGTCAGCGGCCCGGGCTGCCAGCCACTGGCACGGTCACCGTGGCGGTGCCCGGGCCAGTCACGCGGTGGCCCGGCGGGCCCACCGGGGCCCGGGGCATACTATGATTTATTTATTCATCCGAATCACGACGGTCATCTTGATGGTCACTGGCATAACTTGAACATGAAAGCGGCCCCAGTGGCCCTGGACCGAGGACGACCCAAAACGCTCCGCAACTTAACCGCCACTTCAGATACGTCTGTAATGCGGGCGGCCACCCCTGGGCCGGGCCAAATGCCAAGCGGTGGTGCCACAGTGCAATTGAAAGCTGTCCGACTGCGCGTCCAGCGACACTCCTCTTGGTTTAGAGCTCGAAGCGTGCGCTGAGAACAGCCTGGTGAAGTTGGTGCCTCGGTACGGCTAAAAACGGGCCGTGATGCACATCCGTGGTGCATCGCTTCCGCACCCGGCCACGAGGAGCCATCGGAGGCGATTCCCGGAGACGCCGTGCTGCGAACCGACAACAAGCAACAGGCACCGGTGCCAGGTGGGTCCACCCGTCCACGATCTAAAGTCGGCCGGCATTGCCACTCCCCACTCCCCTCTCTTCGCCCTGCCGAAGTAAGAAGTTTTTTCTTCGAATACTATGACGCAGCGCGACCTCGGCCTTTTGCGCGACGGAGGGCGGACCAGCCTCCACCAGAGCGAGAGGGGGCTAGTTGTAGCCACTAGGAGATCTCCAGCAGGAGCGGGCGCGTGATTATATGGCGGATCGCGCGAACATGGCAGATGCGCGTACGCGGCAGCTAGCATACTTTAAGGACAACATACAAAATCAGGATGATCAGGTACGTGCGCATTGTCGCTCGCGTCTTCATTGACCGGCAACAGGATGAGTTTGATGCATCGCAGTACTATTACAATCGCGATGACTTGATGTCAAGTACGCCTACACCAGGGAGTTCTGTAACAGCTTCCAACCTGCGTGTGTGTCCGTGTTGAACATTTCCAGTTACTCTAATATCATTTCTTGTTCCCGACAGCACCTGGCAGTACACCTACACTCTACCACTCAAATGCACAGCTAAGTTCTGTCAACGGTTGCCTCTTCAAGCTGAAGCTTCGATCTGTAGGATAACCGATTATTTAGGTATTTCAAACTCGGCACAACCTGTTGTACCCATGGGCCCGGGTGGTTTCTCACAATCAGGACGATCACAGACTCTTTCGCGGAGCGTGTCATCCACTTCTGGGACGTTCTGTCCGACGCCTGACGCACATTGACGCCGCGTACTAGTGCGTTCTAGGTATGCGCCATCTGGTGACCTCCTCGCGATGCTTACCAAAGGAGGTTCATTAAGCCCACCCGCAAATACAAGTGGATTTGATTCGTCGGGTAACATTCTCGACTCGATGCTTATCGCAGGAGAAAAATATCTAGGTGGTGAAGCACGTTACAGTGGCGCTTCCATTGTTGATTCTAGACGCGCTGGATTGCTACAAGACAATCCAAATGCAACCTTTAAGATGTCCGATTTTCCAGCTTTAGATGGGTGCGATTGTGCTGCGAATACAATCTTATTTGTTGCATCTAGGCGTGCCTCTCTCTCCATGAATGGGATTGCACGCGACACATCGTACAATACAGCAGCGTCACTCGGAGTTGCCGGATAATCATTCGTTTTGAAAGGCCACTGGATTCATCTTCCACTTTCTTAAACCTACAAGAGGAGACAAATCAGCAACCAAAAGAGGCCGATTCAGTATCCAGGCCGATCATTGGCTCACAGACAGCATCATTTGCCATGCAGTCTGAGGATTTCCCGGCATTGCCCGGGAGTCAATTACATCACCCGAGTGCGCTATTCAATGACTCTGATGGCGTCGAGGCAACTCTTTACATGTAGTGCTAGTGTAATCTAATGCATCCAGGCAAACTCAATGCCTTGCTTCAACCCAGACAACTTGGATAGCACGGGCTTACTAAAAGGTGCTCTTCCTATAAAGAGTATGCGATGTCTAGATAGTAAAAAACAGGTGGACAGAGTGTTCTTGGCATGAAGTCCCCCCCAGCAGAGCCCGTAGAGTCTCGGCATCTGCGGGCTGCACATTTGGATGATCATGGCGCTGAATTGTCGACTTTTAATGAGAGTAATGCAACAGATCTTGGCTCTTCAACAATTCAAATGCATCACCATCATGGTACAATTGAAATACAGGTGCTTCTTGAGTATTGATATAACATGATAATCATTTACCCCAGGGGGGGAAAGCAATACAAACTCCTTTGAATCATGGCCAGTCTTTGTGTCCCCGCACATTTGCAAACAAACTTTATAATACAGATGAGCTTGTCAAAGGGACACGCCCCGATGCCGCTGACCTAGCAAGCATGCGTTTTACTTTATCTAAGAGCGTGGCGGCTCAGCAGCAAACTAATTCCAGAATATTACAAGGCGCGTGTTCTTTTTCTACCTCCGCCCTCCACCTTGCGATTTCTTTTTTGCAGAAAGTGGAGATGGTGCTGAGAAGCAAACGAAGTTTGGTCTTTTGGGCCTGCTCGATGTGATTCGGATGACAAATGCTGATTTGAACACTCTTGCGTTGGGTTCAGATTTGACAACACTCGGATTGAATCTAAACTCAGCGGAATGTCTTTACTCAACCTTTGCGTCGCCATGGGCAGAAGCACCTACAATGCGTGAACCACAATTTCCCCTTCCAATGTGCTACTATATGCAACCACCCCCACTCAAGACGCAACACACGTGTTCCTTAAGTCACGGGGCATGTCCACAGACTAGTACGATAGGTCTCACCTCTCCAAGTTCCAGCTCGAAACCCTCTTCTACATATTTTATGCCATGCCAAAGGACGCACTTTGCGGTGTTTGTTGACTATGAAAATTATGCCACGTTGCAGGTTCTCCAAGCCTACTCTGCACAAGAACTGTAGGATGCAATGTTTATGCTAATTTGTGATTTTTTGCTTTAAAGTAGATTTGTCTAGGTACAATCGTGACTGGCAATACCATCAAGACCTGAAGCTCTGGTCTACATCCTGGTGTTCAGACTCAAGAGACCTCAAGCAAGATGATTTTTCTCTAGGTTTAAACGTGGATCAACTACAGATGGACTTAGCACTACTACTAATCAGTACATTTACTTTGATATTAATTCATGGGAATGTCGTCTATTTTCAAGCCCGCACGTCGGGAGTTTGCAACAGCGTCCTATCTTGATAAATTAGTTACGGTGGCGGCCTTCTATAGAGAATATTGCCTCTGGTCTCTTACGTGAGGATGACGTGCGTGTTAAATTTGCAACATCTTCTTGATTGAGCTCTGAGATCATTAATCATCGATATGCAGTTACATGCACGCCAGGGTTTCCACAATATCATACAGCAACACGACATGAAAATTCTACTATTATCCTCTACTTGTCAGTGACTTGACCTACTTTGCCGCTAATTTAGAAGCCCAAAAGCGTCCGGAAGAACCCAGCAGGAGTAAGAGTGAGTTTCAGGAGGTTTGAGGGGGTCCCTGGCACGCGCGGGGTAAATTCGCAAATCCCCCAAAAAACCTACTAGCAGACCTTTGGTCGCCGCAATGATCCTGTGGTCGGAATTTCATTGGTCATTTGGTGGAATCTAAATTCTATTTTTGGCCCAAAAAAATGGCGTCTCAATCGAACAAGATTTACAGCTCCGAATCGTTCTGGAAGTTCCGGAAACTTGGCACAGCGATCACAGTGAGTCCCCGGAAACATGTAGACTGGACAGACATGCTTCGTGACAAAATTATGCCGTGTCTTAAGAATCCCATCAGTAGCGTCACCGGAACTCCTGAAGAACAAAAGGTTTTTTTTGAGTAAGAAATGTATATTAACGGTGAATTCTAAGATTCGGCGAGTCGTTAACTTCACCGAGAACACCACACTCGTCCACAAACCTTACCAATGACAGTTTGAAGGTATGAGCTATTCCACACCACATTTAGCTGTCCTCAGGGCAGCTGACGGTGAAGTAGTTCATACCTATTTTTGTTCAGGGTTTGTTATGGGGCGCTAAACTTGCGGTATAGCTCAAAACCACCGGGAATCGTTGCTTTGTGCCCGGGGACCGTCAAAGCTCGTCTCCATGGGTCCCAGGCGGCCTGATATTAGCTGCAAATAGTGTGCGGGAATACCTCACATTTATGCCGGAATGTGGCCCCCTGAAGAACCGAAGGGCCAGAAGGGCTTGCCGCAACCGCCTTCGCGAGCACGAAATCTCGGCGCGAGGTTACTAAAGGTCGACCCCGTGGCCACAGCCTTGCTTGCCGCGAAGGCATATATATGTGCATCACTCGCTGAGGCAAAGTGGCTTAAGGTCTGACTTGCCCAAGATCTGGCCAAGATAGCGAAAGATCAATACGAGTTTTCACCGAATGCCGCTGACTCTATAAACTGGACTCTAATTATCCACTAATTATTTTCCAGCGTTTCGTGTCTACTTTTGGCTCATAGGGAATTCCCCCCTTGTGTCCTGTCCACACAGCTGGTATTTGCCATGGCTCGATTTCCACACAGGTGATTGGCTTATTACACAATTTCAGCCTGTTCTGGGGCCAGGTGACGACTTGGATGCTGGGCTAATCGCCCCAAGAAAGTTCACGAGTCTCCTGAGGCATGGGGAGTTGTATGTACGTGAAAATGTGCAAAAGCAGTCAGAAGGGACTTTTTAACGCCATGAAAGAGGACAGAAACTTTTTGTTTCACTGGTGAGAATGCATTGAGTCTGGCTTGGCGCTTGGGGGATTGAGCACTTTTGAGTAGCCACAGGTCAGATTCTAAATCCTGCACTGTGAGACGCTTTTTAACATCCACACATAAAAGGCCATTAATAATTCGCTTACTGTGCTCATTCAGATTCCCCGGAAGAGCTGGAGACGCCTGGGCGATGAGGTTGAATAACTCAATTGGCACAACGGCATAGAAAGGCAATTTCCCGGTCACAAAGATGTAGTAGCATACACCCATCGCCCACATATCGCATGCATAGGCATTGAACTTCTTGTCCTCCTATTGTAGACCGGCGTCTTAATTGCATGCGAAAAGCTTCGATGCACTGATTACAACCTCTAACATTTCTGGGGCCCAGAAACAATATGTGCCCTGAGTTTCGCGGATTTGTGCCCGGCTGTGTGACCGCTCCAGCGATTGCATCGACACAGGCCTAAACAGCCCAGAAAGAAAATATTTAGCAGTGGTGACAGTTAGACACGGGCTAAGCTTTTGCTTTGCAAGGTCTTCTTCAAAGTGATGGGCTACGCCAAAATCTGCGATTTTACATATACCATTTCCCCCAAGCAAGACATTGTCTGGCTTAAGATCACGATGTGCAATATTATGGAGGTGAAGGTATCGAATGCCCGACGTAATATCAAGCAAATAGCGACCAGCAGCTGCTTCCTCGCAGATATGACCAGTAGCGGAGGAGGTAAAACAGTTAGTTTTGGGGTTCCTCCTCACCACTGGTCCCAGAGCCACGTACTCCATGAACATAAATAGCTTGTCGCCGTCAATATCATCTACGACCTACTTCTTAAACAATCGAATAGGTTCTGGAACGGCAGAGATGCTTGCCTCGAAGAGACGAACAATATTTGGATGATCCAACTTTTTCATGATTGCAATTTCCTTCTCTACCTAATAGCCAACACTAAAGACCCGCAGCAAAGAGAACATTTGCTTTCTCTAGTTCGCAATGAACAACAATGCCATTCCTTGTGCGCCCCATAGTTTTGTTTCGTCTTAGTAAAGATTTATTGAACCTTTTTGCAACAAAGGGCCCGTCCTGACAATCTGATTTCGCCAAAAACACTTCAGCAAATGACCCCTGGCCTATTTTTTTCCCCAATACATACTGATTGATACTCCGAGTCATATCAATATGATCATGCTTACTAAGTAAGACCGTACCTACGGTACCGCGGTAGGGGCCTGATCATTGGTCACTCGGGCCTACAGGCGACTGGCCACCTGAGATAAACCAGGACTTTCTGCGCCCGTCAGGCGCCCCGGCCTCTTTCCGGACGCGAGCCAGATCGCGAGTCACCATGACGGTCCGGCTGGCGGGTTTTCAACCGCATCCGTGGGTCACCCGGGCCGCCGGATTGAGGCCCGGGCGTCACGCTCATGCCAGCCTGAGCCTGAGCCTGAGTGCTACCTGCAGCAGTGGGCGAACGCTGGTGCTATTTTGGGGACCTGCAATTACCACTTTACATTTTACCCGGGGTTTCCAGGCCGGAGACCCCAGCCAGAGAGCTCTAGGGAGATCGATCTGAGCCGGCTGGTTGCGCTATCCGAGTTCTAGGGGGGCTTCCCGAGTTCTATTCTCAAGAACTAGGCGTCTCTTGCTTGCTACGGCAATTCCGGATCAAAAGGGGGGGTCTATGAGGAATATACAAACAAAATTTACGGAGGAATATGGGGGTTTCCAGTTGTGGTGATGCAAAAACAATGCAGAGACGAGGCCGAAATGCCATTTTGAAGCAATTTGGGGGCCGGCAGAAGAATCGTAGGACCTCGTTCGTGTACACCTATTTTGAAGCGTTCGTCCTCCTCCTGGCCGCTTTGGCCCCGTTTACGTCGTTCGCGGCACGCGCCGCGCCGCCGCTGGCGGACTATCAGCGCTGGAATAGCTGAAAAGTGGCAGGCAGCGCGGCTCGGAACCTCATCGGGCAACTCCTAAACACCCTCATTCGGGCTGCGCATGCGTTTTGAAAAACAGCCAAACCCGACCGATGAAAATGGGCAGCCCTGTATCTCGCCGCGACGTGCCGGCATCAGCAGCCACTACTTGACGATGGCTGGGGAGGGGCCTTGCGGTTGACTTTCACCGATGAGTTTCGGCGTAGGAGCAGCCTGCGGCTCGGTAGAGGCGCGCAAACTCACAACAGCCAAAAACTTTATCGGTGGCCCCGAATTAATCGATTTGCCCTCTCCAAACGCGAAGTTTGGTTGATGTGCCGGCTATACGCCTCCCCCCGGACAAATGCCCGGAACTGCCGACGCAAGGCTCATCGAAAATCCGAGCTGCATTTTGGTGCACCCCCCCCCCCCTTCCAAGGGCTTGGTTAGGCTGGACTCCAACTGGGCGCCCGGGTTTTGATTTAGCCCCTGAGTTTATTGTGCCTGGCCGTTCTTGTCTTAATATGTAATTCAAGTTATTCGAATATATAATAGGTATGATAGTAAAAAATTGGTACTCCTAAATTACCCGCGACGGCCCATTACCGCACTCACCGGGTCTCCCCCAAAGTTAGCCCCATACGCCAGTATTCCCGCGTTCAAGTTGTAGCCCATTTTTTAAAAATCAGTCAGTCAGTCATTATGCGCGCCTCAGGCGGAGAGGAGCCCCGCGAGATGCATGGTGTCGCCCACGATATGGACAGGTGAGGCATGCGAGGAATCATAATCAATCTGTGAGGAGGCTCCACTGTTGACGATCTTGAGCGAGTTCGTACCCACCTCGACGTGGAATACCGGCGTGCTTGAGTGATTTGAAGATACCGCGAGCGTAGGTGAAGTGCGGGCAGCCGGGCAGTCGCTTGTGTCGGACCCAGCTAGTAAGGAAGCGTCGAGACAGTCGGTCGTCGGGCATGCGAGCGACGTGTCCGAGCCAGCGTAGATGCCGACGGGTGATGTAGGTGTCGATGTCGCGGCGTGGACATGCGGTGGAACCGCTGTCGACGCCTCGACAATCCACACATTCGGCGGGTGCTGTAGTTGTGGCATCGTCGAAGTTTCGATAATAGTTCTTCGGTAAGGCACCAGGCTTTTTAAATTACATAAAATAATAAGTGCATAAGTGCATTGTGAACATAAGTGCATTGTGAACATAAGATAGCACCGGGTCGATTACGACCCCGCGGCGGAGTCGCCGGAGTCCGTCCGAGACCCCTCGAGCCCTAGGCGGAGCTTTGGTGGCCTTTTTAGCTAATATTACTAAAACGGGTTCGTCTTAGGTGCTCGCACTTAATGCGACGACCAACTGATTTGCCGAAGGGTACCCGCAAGCGTCGCACAGAGAGCGAGCCCGTATGGCAATGTGGCGCGCAAATTCACTCGTGTTATTCTGCGTCATCCTGAGCGTTCGCAAGTGTGCAACAATGCTTCGAGCTATCAGAGTAGGCGGTTCGTTGCGTTGCCATAAGCGATCGAGATTCAATGTTGGTGCGGAGTCATCGTGTTTACGTGTTCGCTTTGCAACAACGGTAGCGGAGGGAGGAAATACACTTTCAAACTCTTGTGGGGCTCCTTTGCCACCTGTGGAGATGGCCATAGATGCGAAGCGAGTTGAAGTGGCAGTTGGTATTCCTGAGGGTGGCAAGGAAACAGCAGCCGCAGCCAATGTCGTGCACCTTCTTCGCGGCTCAGCGCCATATGTAGACTTGCATCGGGATTCAACCATGGTCGTACATCTCTGTATTATGCAGTGTTGGCAGATAAGTTTGTAAGATTTGTCTTCCCATTGGTTTCGTAGGTAGTGAGGTACTGGAAAATGAGGAAACATTTCAGGGCCTTATGGATGATCTGGCGACACTTCATGTACTCGGGGTGAAACTAGTGATCTTGACAAGTGTGCGGTTGCAAGTCGACCGCCGCTTGGGGGTGGAGAGAGAAAATGTGGGTTTGCGGGTGCGAGGCCTCCGGGTAACCGGGTCAGCCGAGTTGGCAGCAGTACAAGTCGAATGTGGCCTCGCTAGGTCGCGGGTTGAGGCAGCCCTATCTCGTGCACTGCGGAGCGGAGGTGCTTCACATGGGCGATCCACCATAGGAGTGGATGTAGTTGGCGGAAATGGCTTTGTAAGTGGTCAGCCAGTCGGTGTTGTTGATGGCATAGACACAGGATTTACAGGCGCAGCTAGACTTGTGGATGCAGGAAAAATATCAAGACATTTGGACGCAGGTGAAATTGTCTTGTTGTCCGCGCTGGCCTACTCTCCATCAGGTGAGACATTCAACGTGAGAACAGAAGAGATTGCTGCACGTGCAGCTCCTGCCCTGCTTGCTAGCAAACTCATTTTTGTCACTGCGGGCCATGAGCTAGCCTGGAGAGATGTAAATAGCACATCCATACCATTTGTTCGTCGTGTAGCCAGTCTTCGTCTTGATGATGCCCGCACACTTCTTGACCGCCGAGACGAGCTTGACCGCCGTGATTCTTCTAGTATCACAGCCCAGATCCTTGACCTCACAAATTGGTGTGTTTCGGCGCTAGAGCAAGGAGTCACACGTGCGCACCTCATAGCCCCCACTGATGGCGCCCTGCTCCGCGAATTATATACACGCGATGGTGCTGGGACACTGATTTCTCGTGACATTTACGAAGGAATTCGTTCAGCCACTTGCTCTGACATCGACTCATTGATCAGTCTAATTACTCCCCTTGAAGCTGATGGGACACTTCTAGAACGACCCAGGCCAAAATTATTGGAGGAGGTTAACCGCGGCTGCTTCTACATATTAGCCCGAGATGACTTGCCTATAGCTTGCGCATCTCTTAAGCGCCTTGATGCTGCTGGCACTTGTGCTGAGCTTGGTTGCCTTGTTGTTTCCAGGAAGTACCGTAGGCTATCGAAGGGTGATGCCTTACTCTCATACCTCGAGCGTGTTGCGATTGCTTCGGGTGTCCAGGAGCTCTTTGCCCTTTCCACGAAAACTATGCAGTGGTTTGTTGAGCGAGGCTTTCACCAGGTATCCCTTGGCTCTCTTCCACAGGAACGACAGGACATATACGACAAATCGAGGAAACCAAAGGTGTACCGTAAGATTCTAAAAGCAGACCGTGACGTCGATGTCGAGGATGCCTTCTGGACTAGAAGGCACGCGGAAGATGAGTTCGGTAATTCAGTCACTTAGTATCAGAAAGTTTATACGACAGATCACATTGCGTGATGGGTGATTTTAATCACAGGAGCCTCCCATCGCACAGAGCAAATCCGTTTCCCTCTGCATCGCACAGGGGGTAATTTCAATTCGCAGCCTAAGCCAGCAAACTCAGGGGCATCCGAATCCTGAAAGGATGGCCCGGGGATTTACGCACGGCGTTTTACGTGAGAAACGGCCCAGCGAAATTGCGCCGTGTTTTGTGCGTAATTTACGCGTGCGTCCATAAATAACTTCAAGTTGAAAGGCCAGAAATAACTCGAGATGGAATTTAAAGATCGCAAATAAACTTGAAATAGCTAAATTACTAGTGCTAGTAGTACCGTGTTGTCGGATACCTGACTACGGTGCCGGAAGCCAGCGTTGAGAGAATTTCTCAGGCACATGGTGCCTCTTTGTGTAAACGAAAGATGTCGCCACAGTGTCTTGTAGTTGAGGACGAACATATGTGAATATGACTGGGAATAAAATACCCATAGCTGAGAGATACCCAGAGGGTCCAACAGATCATGAGTAGGGCCCCTAGTACACTAGGCCGCTAAATACTTTGATGTGCCCCACATCGTAGCATATAGTGTAGAAAATATGGGGCGGTACTAGGGGTATATTCTTCGCATATAGGTTACGTGGTACGTGGTATACATGTACCGTACCGTAGGTACCTACGGTACCGTAGGTACCTACGGTACCTACGGTAACCCTGAAAGAAACCTTGCAAGTACATAATGAACAGCGAATACAGAGAAAACTTCCCGACGCCTACGTTCAAGCATTCCGACGCCTACAATCTACAGAGGGCATAGCAAAAAAGATGAATAGTCAAACAGTGCCAGGGGTATAGTTGCACATGCTCATCATCTCTACACATGTGATCTCAGGCTTGGATGGCGATGTTTTACCACCGTAGACGACAATATCACAAATGCACTGGCTTGTGCTCGGAGCAGCTGAACACCAACCCACGGGATCAGGCTGCATTGTATTTGAAATGCAGCGCTCTCCTGCATAGCTGCGCAAGCATAGAGCAAGAATGCAATAAAGACCTTTGGTTGGAATTGAATGGAATTGCTATGTTGCCCAGGTTTGTCGCCTGATAATTCACCTATGAAACTAACTCCTGCAGGTTCGGGACTTCTCTGGAGCAATCGGCACAGAACTCGCAGCCAGTTATTGGCTCACTGTTACCCTCCTCGGGTTTTGAGCGACTATTTAGGACAGACCCTTGCACCGGCCCGGGGATCACTGGTCCCTATGTAGAAGCAGCAATCCGCTATGAAGCTGAGGGCCACATGCGGCCGGCATCTTCGTTGTGCTGGGAAGCAAGACTCGTGCCAGAATCTTTAAATGCCAGTAACTTCAACTTTACAAGACTGGCTCATCATGGACCAATGAGAAAATTAATCTGCGACTTTTTGATCTATCATGAGCACAAACCCCGTCGCGCATTGGAACTTTGTCTAGAGATGAAGAAGCGACATCAACCAGAAGGGGATTGGTGGTGGGAGGCCCGGCTTGGAATATGCTATTTGAGGTTGGGATTATATCGTGATGCAGAAATGCACCTCTTATCGTCCATTCAATGTCAACAGATGTCTATGGTTGTCCTGGCGTTGAGTGAAGTCTACCTTCGTCTCGACCAGCCGAATACCGCCCTCAACATACTCGAGAAGGCCAAAATACAGTTCTCTGGTGAGACTCAAATCTGGCTTGCTACTGCAAGAATTTATGATGTGCTCTATGCACTCAATCCAAGTTCCTCTGTTTATAAGGCTGTTCTCTCTTTGGATCCATCCAATGTGGAAGGCCTGTCTTCTTTGGCAGCAACTCATTTTTATTCTTACCAGCCTGAAATTGGTTTGCGATATTACCGTCGACTATTGCAGATGGGTGTAATCGGACCTGAAATATGGAACAACATAGGACTTTGTTGCCTTTATTCAGCGCACTTTGATATGGCCCTACGGTGCTTTAGGCGATCTCTTCAGTATGCAGACGACAGAGCTGACATTTGGTACAATATTGGACACGTTGGTATTAGCACAGGAAATGAAGACCTAGCCTACCAAGCTCTCCACATAGCCCTCTCCATCGAATCTGAGCATGCTGAGAGCCTATGTAACCTGGGAGTACTTGAGATTCAAAATCAAAATGCTGAACGCGCTTTGACTATTCTCCGAAGTGCACAGAGTAGAGCACCGCACCTGTATCAGCCATTTTACAATGGAGCAGTATTAGCCTTCAGGTTTGGCAACATACAGGATTCACTTTCCATGGTAGGGTATTGAGTAGAATATCATCCTGACAAGAGGTCAGATTTGTAGGTATCAAGAGCAAAAAAAATGAATTGTGGCCATTCGGACTCTCACGAGCTCCAGAGACTGTTACTTCGCCAGGTTCAGGCTTCATAGGCAAATCA
>Ga0099799_10217_pt1 | contig 17545 bp, 8 predicted proteins | sample Uncmet6_SortLC_1_FD_89033 | JGI IMG/M metagenome (GOLD analysis project Ga0099799, IMG submission 89033) | Marine eukaryotic communities from CALCOFI LINE 67, Pacific Ocean - CN11_C50_N6_SortLC_1 | ecosystem: Environmental > Aquatic > Marine > Oceanic | place: Pacific Ocean: Monterey Bay...
CTGGCCGGCCAGCACCGAGCACGCAGCAGTGTCGGTCCAAGCAAGTGACTGGTGCGCCCGCCCCAGCCTGCCCGTCGCGCGTCGGTCTCGGCCCGGCGGTCCGGAGTCGCGGCTCGCGTGCCACGCGCCGCCGCCGGGCGTAGTCGCGGTTCGTCGGCCGGTCGGCGTTAGTTACCATTCACTTTGTCAGACAGTACCACATGTACATGTACAACAAAACCAACAAATCATGCATGTACATGGAACATGCGTACATGCAACCATGCACCGTGTCGTTTATTTACAGGGTTTAGCTTTATTTAGTTAGGCAGGCTTTAGCGTTTAGGACGCAGCAGGCTCAATCAAGAGCCGAAGAGGCGCTGGCTGTGGTATTATTTTTTGTGCGCGCGTTAATTAACGATAACGTACCGCGGCGGTAGCATATTCTCTAATGATCGCATAGTTATAGGAATTACAGCCCAGCATGTACTACTACGTAGTACGACCTAGTACGTAGTACGATGTATGTAGGAATCCTATACATACACCCCGCGGTTGTCGTCGTGTTGCTACACGATCGCATTCAGCTCCGCATTTCATCCACAAGACAGAAGCAGGACAGAAGACTCAAGTCGTCAAGAGGCCCACTGCACCGGGTGCAGTGCGCCAGTCGAGTCAGTCAGTGCGGCGCGCGCGCGTACGTAACGACCCGATAACGCAAGCAAGGGACCAACTCGTCCGCCGAGAGACCGGACAGGCGATGGCATTATTAAAACAGCGACCGGCTGTCACTCTGTCCTCTGACTTCTTTTACTGACAGTGTCGTCGCTACTACGACAGACTTCACCCTGACTCCGTGGCCTCCGGGCGCCGTCGGCTGATCCGATCCACACACATCACACACGTACGCCCTCTATACTGCTGCAGCCACCTTGTCGTACTATGACCCTGATGCGTCCCTGACCCCCTGTGCATTGCGTGTACATCTACGGCACCGCATGCTCCTTGCCTCGCGGTCTGGCTTCGCACTCTCTACTCCCGAGTATGCCTAGAGCCAGACGGCGCGCGCTTCGAGCTGTGGGCGTGGGTGAGACTGGGCGCATGTCAGGACGCAATCGATGCGTCCTTGCGCCCTGGGCGAATGCCAGCTCAACTTGACGAGTTGGCAACTCTCATCCCGTAAATTGCACGCTACGTGAGGCGTAGGTGCGCGCGCAGGCAAGATGCAGGTACTCGGAGATGGAGGCCGTTGAAGTGCCTCATTTAGTATCCGTCCTCGTTGGATCCGACCGAGCCGAGTTTTGCCCTTTCGGTGCACACCCAGGATTTGGACGACGACGCATCGGGAGCGCTGTCAGGAGCAAGAAAGCAGGTGATGGATGGGTCCTCGCTGGGTGCGTCGGTGCGGAAGCCGTCATATTCCTCCGCCACAGGGTCTGACTTGCCCCGCGTGGCAGTTGAAGGCTCAGGCTTTTGGTCATCCTGCGCCAGCGCCATGTAAAAGGCTCGGGGGCGCGTGCCCGCGGCAGCCCTCTGCATGCTGGCAGCGGGGAGCAGCGGAGTGAAGGCGGAAACCTCCACGAGGCAGGCGAGGCAAACAAGGAAACTCTTCATTTAGGTTGCGGTAGATTGTGATGAATGAGCGAAGTGGATTCCGAGCAGCCGAAAGATCTGGCGTTGGATGGACGGGAGTTGGACTGGGATAACGGCTGCTGCGTGGATGAGAGAGAGGGGGAGCCAGGGATATGCGATATGGGGTCTCGCGAGACATGGGTCTCTCGCGGCTGGTGACCCCAGCGGTAGTCGCCTGGAGGGTATGTATGTACACTAAGAGCACGCCCTTTCGCAACGGCTGAAGTAAGTAGGATTCCTACATGTAGGCGACGCACACACCAGCTGCATATTCTTTTCTTTCGTCCCCGCGCATATTCTTTTCGTTCCCTGCATGGCCAGCAGCCCCGGCATCGAAGCTGCTGCGCCTCAAGAGCTGGCCAACAGCCCCGGCATAGAGGCTGCTACGCCTCAGGAGCAGTGGCGCTTCTACGTGGCACGAAAGCAGTGCGTATCAGCTACCACGGAGATGCTTCAGAGCTACCTAAAGTGGCGAGCAGAAAAACTGCCACTGCTGCCAAGTGCTCCGCGCATTGGCAACGGCTTGCCTGATTGGATGTGCTTCCATGGTGTCGCGAGAGACCAGACTCCCATCTGCCACGTCAATGGCGCAATGTACGATAGGAACGTTGCGACTCCGGAGCAATATGCGGATGCCGCGGCGCAGCTCTTTGACGACTCCCTACCAAGGAATTCTCTTACAAAGGTCACTGTTCTCCTGGATGTGCGTGGTGATGCCGGTTGGGCCAATTCACCCGTCCATCATTACTTTCCTCTCATCCGGACCATGGCCAAGCTCCTCGGCGACAACTTTCCTGAGCGGCTCAATCGTCTCATTGTTTATCCGGTGCCCTCCTTTGGCATGGCCATCTGGCGAACGGTCAAGCCGTGGATTGATGATGCAACGGCGCAAAAAATCTGCCTGCTTCCTGGCTCGGCGGCGCGGGGCTCACCGTGCCCTGTCGAACTCGCGGAGCATGTGGAATACGCTCAGATTCGATCCGATCGGCAACACAGGCACAAGGCGCTTCTTCACGCACGAGTCATGAATCGTGCCGACTCAGAAAACATCCCACCAAATTCTCAGCAGACCCTTATGAAATGACTCGAATGCGTTCTCGGCAGAGAAGCTCGGCAGAGAAGCTCGGCAGAGAAGGGTGCGAAAAGGCTGCTCTAGCCGCGCCGCGCTCTACGCCGCGGATGGGCCTCATGCCGTCACTCTCACCGCTCGCAGCGGCCGCGGTCGGGTACGGAATGTGGCAGACTGGCGAGTACGGTACGTTTATCATGGAGCTCGATAGCGGGGGCGCTACACGTACGTTGACGAACACGATGTGGACTCTGTACGGAAAATGGTAATTAGGAATTGATTATCCTTGTACGGCGACGAGTGTATGATAGTTGTAGCTTGTACTGTCTGCGCCGCTCGCTGCGCGCGCGCGGCGCGCCGCCCCGCGGGCGGGTCGGTCGGGACGCGTCGCGTCGGGGGTGCTCGTGCTGGGGTCCCGTCCGATCCGGGGTGCGGCTGCGGGGTGCGCGGGAACAATGACGTGCATAACGTATAATTTACGACCGATTACACAATGACGGTTACCCCTTCCGACCTCTTCGGACCACTGCATCCTCCGAGCTTTAATTAATGTTCTGTTCCTCGGTCCACCGACGGTCGGTTCGGAGGGTTTACCGTGTACAGTACGTGTGACGTGAAGGTGATGCTTCGATTCGCATTTTGAACATATAATTGGCATGTCAGTTGGCGTACACGGCACGATCGATGCTCGATGACAACTAGCCGTAGACTATGGGTGCCGGCTCTATGAAAGCTGTGGGTCCTCATCGAACTGGTGCCCCGGCCGCCCGCCCATCCGCCACGTGCACGTCGACAGATGCGACGACGCGGTCCTCGGAATGGCCAAACTCGCCGCGCTGCTGCTGCTGGGAGATCGCCTGGAGATCCAGGAAAGCGGCCCGAAGCTGGTGGGGGTGCGCACCGAGGATCTCCCTCTCGTGGATCCCATTCTGCATGGCGCTGGAGCGAAGGGACGACATGGGCGATAGGAAGAGCGGGAGGCGATGCCACGACCAGATGATCAGCTTGTCGTGGGGCCACGGCAGGTCTACGCGATTGAGGCGCTTGACGGGCATCTCAAAGACCACCCGCAGCGGCTTGAAGGTGCCAAAGACGACCCGCTTGGTGGTGATGAGAAGGATGTGGCGGACCTGCCTGCGACTGCTCTCCTCCTTTGCGAGATGCGCCTCCTCTGCGTGCGCCGCCGCCCGGAAGAGCTCGTTCCCGACATGGGCATCGCGGCGGCCGGTGCGGCCCCAAGGTACATCGATGACATGGTGACCAAGATAGAATTCAAAGTCGAGCTTCGCAATGGATCTCAGAAGGTAATTGGCCTTGGCCTCTCCCTCATCGTAGTCGCGCACCGCGCCGTTGACATCCACAACGAGAGGCAGCATGGGGTCCGTGCTGTCCGCTCCCCGCGGTGAAGATTTGGATTTGACCGCCTCGCAGAACTTGATGCAGGTGTCCACCGAGCCCAGGAGCACTTTGAAGACGCACAGGTAGGCCCCCCGGCAGGTCCCCAGCACAAAGCCCGCCAAGGCGCCCGACCAGCCGCCCCACTCGTCCCGGCCGTAGATTTGCATCTTGATCGGCTGGACGAGCAGATCGTTCAGCCCCGCGGTGTAACAGAGCACGCCCGCGAGAATCCCCTCCGGGATGGCCTGCTGCAAGGTCGCCACTTGGCGCTTGCCGTAGACGCGGCTCGCGTGCTCCCGCACAAACTCTGGATCAAACTCCCACATGAAGATGGTGGTGATGCGCGACGTGGTCGAGAGCCAGTTGTAGGCGCAGAGCGAGGCGATGTACACGCAGGTGAGGAAGAGGGCATACGCACGCGTCGCTGCCCACAGTACGACGCCCTTCAGGAGGCCCACGGTCGACTCCGCCGGCTCCTCCTCGCGGCTGCCCCGCCGGGCTTGCGCAGGGCCCAGGGGGCGTTCCGGCTGCCTCGGGTCGGTCGCGGCGGCGGAGCTATCGAAGAAGCGCTGCAGGGGGCGGAAGAGGATATGGTAGAGGGAGTCGTGGACCTCGAAGATGATATGGACGGGCGCGCCGAAGAGGTCGAGGCTGCCCACAAGGTAGATGAGATGCCGTAGGTACGTGTACGCGTTCAAGTAGCGCGTCTGGGCGCGGAAGACAAAGTCCGCCCAGGAGGTGTGGTGCAGCGCATCGGGGGGCGCGACCCGCCAGGCGGCGAGGCTGACCGGCACGTGGTTGAGGTTCCCAAACAAGGTAAGAAGGTCGCCGCCAAAGAGGATGCCGAAAATCCGGAGCAGGTCTTTGGGCGCCACGACCCGGAGGGTCAGGTCGAGCTTGAGGGCGCTAATGCTCAGGTCATCCACGAGCACCTTCTGCGCCGCGCCGAGAACGGGCTGGGGAAAGACCTGCTCTCCACCCTCGCTCTCCAGCGAGGCCTGTAGCGTCGCGGGCGCGTACGGCTGCTCGAACGCCGCGAGCGTTCGCAGCTTTGTTGTGCCTTGCGCGGCCACGGAGCGATGCACCTCTCGCTTGCCCGGGCCACTCGCCTTGCCATCTGGCTGCTGCACATCCTTCTGGGCGGTCCGGCGGAACTGCTCACGCTGCGTCCGTGCAAAGCGCTGGGCTTCCCGGAGCCGTTTGTCCGCCTCCGTGGTCTCCTGAATGCTAGACCACATGTCCGCCAGGCGCCAGAGGAACTGGTCCTCGATTTGCACCTGCAGCGGCGACAGGTAGAGCTCAAACTTACGGAAGCGGAGGAGATCCGCATGCTCCGTGTTCTGCTCCATGTTGAGCCGCAGCATCGGCTTGCGGGTCTTCTTCTTGCCTTGATTGATCAATCGCTTCGCCTGCCGGGCCAGCACCACCGGAAGCGCCGCATGGATCGTCTGGTTGCCGACTTCGATGCTCTGCACGCTCAGGCCGAGGCGATAGCCAGGGGCCTCGTTGCCCACGAGCGACTCCCTCTCGAGTTGGGCATCGATGATTCGGATCCGCAGCAGGTCCCGAAGCTTGGCCACCACGGACACGCTCACCTCCATGAGGTGGACGTGCGTGGTCTGGACCTCCTGTTGCGCCTCCTCGTCGAGCCGTTTCTGCTCCAGCTCCTCCTCCGAGGCCACATGCGTGTGAGCCTTCGAGTCCGCGTCCTGGGCGGCCTCGAAGAGGCCCTGCGCAAAGAAGCCCTCGGCCTGCCCCACGTCCGGTGCCACTGCGCGGGAGGGGGCCGGCACCGCGTAGCCGCCCTGGGACGCCCGGCTCGAGAATAGGTGTTCGTAGTGGACCTCCGACGCACGCCGGTGCTGGAAGAGGGGCCGGTTGTTGAGGTTGTGCAGGCGCTGCAAACGGACGTTGCTCTGCCGCCGATCCGTGCGCACTACCCTGGCCTCAATCTCCACGGTTTTCAAGAGCCGACTGCCGCCGCAGCAGCAGCCACAGATATCCAAGAACGACATGCGGAAGCGCTGAACCTTGCGTGGGCGAAGCGCGGTGATCGTGGAAACCGTTTCTTGGGAGATGTTCACCCCCAAGTTGGACACCGTACGTGTGAACGCCCGTAACTGGCGCTGCATCTGTGAGGCGGCGGACTGGGAGCGGCTAAACGCCCGCCCCTGCTGGGACGCTTTGCCGACCACCGCCGCAGGCGTGGCGCCGCGCGTCGGACGCAGGAGGGAGTCGTCGTTGGCCATGCTGTTTGGCGGGTTGCTGAAACTTCGGAGGTTACCGTCCTCGTCGACCACCTTCACCTGAGGGTACTTGCCGAGGGCCACATCCACCGCCCCGCCCTCGACGTCCACGATCCGCCAGATGCGTGTCTCCAGGTCGCGGTAGGTGTCGCGCCAGAGGTCGCCCCAGTTCACATCGATTAGACGCCCGCGGTCGCCACGCCGAGCCCCGTCGTCGTCGTCGAACGTGCTTCCCGTCTCTGGATCGTAGTACACATCGTCCGAAATCCAGATGCGGCGGTTGCTCTGGATCATCACTTGCTTGCCGACGTCACTCTTGAGGATGGCCGACGCCCCGAGGACACGAACGGCCAGCTTGATGCGCAGGCCGAGAAAGCTCAGGAGCAGGAGGATGCCGAGCACAAAGATGGCCAGAATCGAGACCCCAAAATGGTACCACTCGGAATTGTTTCGCCAGACGATGACTAAGGGCGTCCGCGTGTTGGAACCGTTGACGATGCTCGCGGTAAGCTGCGCCACGAGCGGCGCCATCTCCCCCGGGCAGAGTGCGTCGTTGGCCCGCATCTCGGAGCAGCTCTCCTGAGCCGTCGAGTTGGCATTCACCTCCTGGCCATGGGCGGTGGCATTCAGGAAGCGAGCGTTGATGTCCTCCAGGACGGAAACTGCGTGCTGGATGCGCACGACCTGGCTGATGCCGCCGATGAAGAGCCAGAACAGCACCAGCACCATAATGTACACCTGCGAGGCGTTGATCGCGCGGCGTAGCCGGTAGATGAGCCGGTATAGCGCGAGGGAGCGTGCCACGGGATGGTCGCGAATTTGCATCGGGAGCCGCCAGGTGAGGATGAGGTGCAGCCGGCCGTACAGCGAGGTCGGTGTGTTGCGGGGGGGCGTCATGTTCACATGAAGCTGCTGGATGTTGCCCGCAATGTGCTGCAGGTGCATCACGACGCCCGTGTCGTGAGTCCATGGAAGCGACCTGTGGGGTAGCGGCCTGCGGGAGTAAAAGGGCTCGATGAGGGGGCAAAAGGTGCTCCAACGAGTGATGCTCTGCTCCGATGCGGCGGCCTCGTCGTGAAGCACATTTCCGCTGCCCACCTCCAACTCCTGCTCGCCGAATGGATCGTCTAAGGCATAGGGCACTACCTGACCCGGCTGAACGACATCCACTCGAAGCCGAAGCAGCTTGAGCCTCTCGGCCTCCCTCTTGGCACGCTGCTTGGCCTCCTCAGCCGCCTGCTTCGCGCCGCGCGCTGCCCACACCTCCGCCAACGACCCGCGCTTCTTCGGCGCCCTCGTATTGGCGCCCATGGCCATGACGGGCGGTGACGACGTCCCCCCAATGCGCGTGCCCTGCTCCTCGTCGCCGGTCGTCCTGTCGCCGGAGGCTCTACCTGTAGACTCCTCTTCGATATCGGAAAGCCTATTCGGGCTTGCAAGGGGGCCTGCAAGGACATCGGGTGGCTCCGCTTCGCTCAACGGTGGCTCCGGGACGGCAGGCCGATCGCGCACTGACAGGCTGTGAGCGACTTTCGACTTTCGGTCATGCAGCCACCGGTTGCTACTCTTGTGCTCTTGCCCGGAGCGGAGCGCTTGGTAGATGCTGATGGGAGCGTCCGTGGTATTGCTGATGAAGAGCCTGAAATCGCGGTACACCGCCTGGCGGAAATGAACGAAGATGACGCCCTGATCCAGCTTCTGGTCCACCACGATGTGCAAGGGGCTCGCGCCTCTCGGCGCTGTGTGACTGTTGGGGCCGAACATGGGCTTCGGACGCGACTTGACGATGAACGCGTCCATCGCGACGCCTTCCCGCGCCAGTGGGAACGGCGTCGAGAACGCATAGTCGGTGGTGGGAGGGAAGGGGTGGCGGGAGCACTCCGACTGCTGCGGGGCCGTTGCCTCATCGGCATCTGGCCCCGCCGCAGGTGGCTCATGGGTCAACACGCCGCATATAACCAAGCCCTTAGGGTCGGCAGCCGAGGGCCAATGCCACACCTTGGGCCGAGGCAACCGGCCCCCATCGCTGCCCCCATCCTTGCTGGCAGCGCAGCGCGGTAGGGTGAGGTATTCCCGATAGTGATCACTCTGCGCCACGACCAGGTCAACGTCCATCTCGTTGACGAGGACGTATCGAGGTAGCAGGCTGACGACCTTGTGCTTCTTGGCGGTGCGCCGCGTCACGGCCACCACCTCGTGTATCCGCACGGGGGCCTGGAGTAGGGCGATCGCTTGCTCTAACGCGGCCACACCTCGATGGCCGTGAACGGCATTCAAGTAGAATCGAGCCTTGCTCGTGCTGGGCGTGATATGCTGCACCAAGAACCGCTTTGCCGTTCGGAGGGGTTGGGTGATGGCTTTGCAGCACCCTCGGCCACATGCGCGCAGGGCTTTGATGAAAGCGGACTCTTGGTCGGGCGCGTCCGTCATCGCGCGCCTCGCCTCCATCTCCATGGCCTCAGTGTGTGCCAGCGCCTCGCGCATCTGCTGGATCATCACGCGCTTCTCTCGGTCTGAGAAGATGGGCCTGATGGTAATGGAGAGGGGCGTCGGCTGGAACTCGCTCGGATAGAACTCCCGCGACCAGCTGCCACCGCCGATGGACACGGAGAGGGCACCCGCGCCGACAAAAGGCAACGGCACCCGGTACTGAGGAAACGACAACATGATCGGAAGGTCGGCGCCCTTCGACTCGGACAGCTGGTTGTAATCTGACCAGTCCGAGGACCCCAGCATCTGGTCTGAGTTGTGCTGCGTGCTTCCGGGGGCGCTCGCCGCGGCGGGCTGCGCCGGCTGCGCCGGCTGCGACTGCCGCTGCTGCGGCCGCCGCCGCTGCGGCTGAAGATTCGTTCGTCGCAGCTGCTGCTGGTGAGCTGGGGTTGCCTGTCCGCGAGCGGACGCCGCCGCGATGAGCTGGCGCCCGGTCCACGCCCCCTCGAGGGTAGAGGTCCACTCAAGCGAAGACACAAAATTTCCCGCGCCCGTGCGATACTGCAGGGAGCCGAGGCATGTCTTGTCGAGGACCCAGAACTGCGAGAACAGGTCCACGTAGCGCGCGCCGTCCTGCTGGATCTGAACGTCAAGATCGACCACGAGGGCCCGCGGGGCCTCTACCCGACGGGTGGCGTCCTGGGAGCCATCGACCTCCTCGTCGTCCCGCGACGCTTGAAACTGCAGCTTGCTCCGATACCGAGCTTTGCTCGCCCCCGTCACCCGCCCTCGTCTCTCGTTGGCGGTCTCTGCCGCATCCGCATCGAAGAAGTGGCGCAGGCGGTCGAGGGCCGTGGTCAGCTGCTCCGCGAGGGCGCGCGGGGCGAACCGGTGCTGTAGGTTCCGGTCGTTTTCGGATCCGATGGCGGGCTTGATGAACGTGTAGCCTTCACAAACAAACCCGTCAATGTTCACCATGAGCTCGAGCGTGGAGGAGGGTGGGAATTGGTGGAAGTGGCGGCATTGGCCGGGCTCGATGGGGCCCTCCGGTTTGTCGGAGGCCCCGAGCGGATCGAACGTGTGCTCTGTCGCATGGATCGGCAGACCGGCATCCCCGGAGTGCCGTTTGGATGGGGCCTCTCCAGCTTTCGCGTCACGCACGATGATCGTGTAGCCCATAGGGCACGTAAGCAAATTCTGCACGACGAATGGGGGTGCGATGGTGATGGTTTGCTGAACTATGTTCCGGGAGTCGTGCTGCGTAAACCCACCGACGGCGTGATAGCGGTCCTGCGCCCCGAGCACGTAGTGGATGCTGCCGGAGAGGCGAGGAGGGACTGTGGCGCCGCCGTCATCAGCCACGGGTGCTCGCGGCTCCAGTGGGGTGCACGCCACATGGCATTTGGGGTTGGAACGGACCAGCTCCGAGACCGGTCTCGGCGCACTCGCGCTGTACTGCTTCGAGGGACGTACGCTGAAGTGCGTCAGATGTGCGAGGTTCAACGGCAGCGACAGCATCTGCCCGGGCGGCACCAACAAATCCTCCGCAAAAGGCCCCGGGATGCGCAAAGGGGTCATGTCCTCCACGCCCACGCCACGCCCCCCGTCGACGTCCCGATCCGCCCGACCGGCTCCGAAGTTGTCGGGCTCATACATGGTGACGTAGACGGGGGAGAGGGTGATGTTCCGAAAGCGAAGCAAGGTGCCGAGCTCGAGGACGTTGGAGCTGCCCATCTCATCGAGCGCGTGCACGGAGCAGACGATGGAGGCGACGTGCATGGGGTGGCCCGGGATGGGAAAGGGGACGGTGCGCAGGTATCGCCCGATGCGATCGATTCGCACGGAGCGGATGGGCTGGCGCTTCACGCGAAGGGTCACACTGTGCGTGGCGCCGTAGCCTGAAGTGTCGGGTGCGACACTGGAGCCGGACGAGCTGTAGCCACGCCCGTGAAGCCCGATGGGGATGGCATCCCCTCTCGGCACGAAGAGATCGTCATGGGCCATGGTACCGTCCAGATGTAAGTTGATGTCCACCCCGAGGAAGTTGTATACCCAATAGGGCTTGCCCGCCGCCCCCCCCCACAGCGGTCCGACACATGGAGATGGCGGGGTGCCGTTGCACCATCGCCATGCTCCAAGCCCTGCTCTCGAGAGTCCCGGCGGGTCCGTCCCTCTCATCGTGGTGCTTCGACCGACCGGCTTCATGGCGCCTGCGCGCCAGCCAGGCCTCCTCCTTCTCCCGTGCGTCCAGAAGCGTCTGGACGGTCGGCAGGAAGATCAGCAGCGATTCGATGGCAAAGTGCGTCATCGTCATGTGAATCGGCGACGTGTTGATGTGAAGGGTCACGTCGTTGTACAGGACGATGTTCGCGCCTCCGCGTATGATTTGCTTCAGCTTCGACCGGAAGCTTCGCGGCTTCTGGTGCATCCGCGCGGCGACCACCGTCGGCTCCAGCAGCACCTCAAACCGATTCGTCTCCCGGTTGTACGAGGAGGCGTCGAGGAGGAGCTGCAGGTCGAACTGCAACGCATGGGCTTTCTTGTGCGTCACCATGCCAAAGGCATCGCGAAGCTGCACGCGCAGCAACGGGACGTTGGGTCCGTGTGCGTGGTTGATGACGACGAGGTCGATGTGCCGCAGGATGACCTCCACCTTGAAATGGATCTGCTGGTCCCGTGTCTCCTTGGCTTCGGTCTGGATGGGCTCCATGAACTCGGCGTAGCGGTGAATCTTGTTGGGGCGCTCGAAGAAGTCGGTGAGGCAGAGCACGAAGGGCACGTGCGCGACGATTTCGATGTCGTCCAAGTGGCCCCGGTAGCTCCAGATAAAGCGGGAGTCCAGCACGCTGCGCCCCCATTCGATACGAGTGTCTGCGAGTCTCTTCGCGTGGTCGTCGCTCGGCAAGACGCCTTGGGCGTCGATGACGAGGAGGCTCGAGGCCACCTTCCGGTGGATCCGTTTGTTCCATTCGCTCGCGCTCCTGCTGCGGTTGTGCTGCGCACCTCTCGATCCTTTCTTCACCTCCAGGCTCAATCGGTTGTGGCACCGGCACATGCCCCTGGCCAGCCATGGATGGGTATGATGGAAGCAGGACGCATCGTGCATCCACACCTGCAAGTCTGCGAGATGATGCTCGAGATTTGTGACCGACGACGCGAGGGGTTCGGAGACGAGGCGCGTCGAGGATCTATGCGGTCCGCTGTTGGTGTCGCGCTGGTTCGTCCGCATCGCCAGCATCTCGTCCGGACGGCCTGCCACCTGCAACGCCTCCACAAGATCGTCAATGGCCACGTGCTGCCGGGTGGACACGTGCTCAAAGAGGCGCCGTTCGCGAAGCTCCCGCTCCCGCACGCGATCCTTATCTTCGGCTGCGAGCTCTGCCTCGCGCTCCGCCGCCCCGCGCCCCGCCGCCGCCAGCCCGCCCTCGCTCAGTCGGCGGGATTCCTGTTGTGGCGTCCGTGGGGACCGTGGGGACCGTGGGGACAAGCCGCTCAGTGCGCCCTCGCCGCGCGTGCTATCCCGACGCTCCGACACCAGGGCGTTCAAGCCTGCCCGGCTGTGGTCCCTGGCAGGCTCGCACGATGATCGCCCAGCCGCGCCCATGCCCTGCGCCCCACCGGCCACCGCCGTGTCCGGCGGCACCACGGCCGCAGGGGGGGGGGTTGCGCCGCTCGCTCGCCGCCACTTGAGCCCCGTCCCATCGAGGATCAGCCCCTCTAGCGCGAGCATCATCCGAGATTCATGGGCTTCGGTGACTTGAGAGATGAACTCCAGGCCTTGGAGGCGGCCTCGGAGGAAGGCCGTAGCTTCCCCCTGGAGGAAGAGTTCCACGGTCACAGTGGGTACCAAGCCTTCGATCTGTCTCTCGAAAGCCATGGTGCGGCGTGGCTCCTCCTGGAATCGCGCCTGGGCCTTGCTACTGGACGCCTTGCTGTGCGTCAGCTCCTTGAGCGTATGCCCCGTGACCTCATAGTGAAGCCGTTCGATCCGCCGAGACAGCGCGGTGCCGGGCTCCATGTCGAGAAGGCACGACTGCACTTCACCAGACGTCACAAGGCTCACGTTGAACCGGCCGCTCGGGGTCCAGCGCCGCAGGACTTGCCGCCGGGCATGGAAGCCCTCATCGTCCTTGTGGCCGTGGCCGTGGCTGTGGCCGACGCGAATGCGACCGGAGAGCCCTCGATAGAGGACACCTCCCGAGAGCTCTCCACCATCCGCCTCATCCAGGCCCTCACCCAGGCCCTCACCGAGGCCCTCGCTCAGCATCCCCTGGCTGGTGTCCATGCCGATGCTACTGGTACTGCAGCTCCCAGGAGCCGCGCCCCCGAGGGGGGGTGGCACCGGCGGGTAGTGCTCCAACCGCGCGATTCGCATCGACATGGAGCCGCCGTCACGTGAGGAGCTCACGCTTGAGCCTCGCTGGCTCCGGTGCGGAGCCGCGTTGCTCGTGCGCTGCATGATGGCCCGCCATTCCTTGGCTTGCAGCGCCTGCTTCGCGCCAAAGCTGCGCCCAAAGCTGCGCCCAAAGCTACCGCCTCGCTTCGCAAAGGCGATCTGGCGCAGGCTGGGGATGGGCGTGCCACTGCTGGGCTGCGCCGAGGGAGTTTGCATGCAAATGCCCTCTCCAACCGCCCCAGTCGACTCCATGTTCTCGCCCGGGGTCCCAGTCCCAGACTGCAGCGACGCTTCGGCTCGCTCCTCCGTTGGTGATGCCCGGCCTAGACACGCGGCGGAGGAGGCCGCGGTTGCCGTGACCTGTCGGACGACATGGCGGAGCCCTACGCGGAGGAAGAGGGCCCCAACGGCGGGCGGTATGTGCGGCAAGGCGCCGCACTCTCGCGAAGGCTCCTTTTCCATTTCCCCCGGGGCCTCCGCGGATGCCATCGCCTTGGCCAGCGAAAAGGGCCACTCCAAATCTTGGAAGGCCTCAGGGTCGTCCGCAATCGCGGCAACGGAGATCATGAGCTCACCCAGTGGCTCCTGGTTTCGGTTCCCAAACAAACTGCCTTTGCATGCATGCACCACCACATGGACCAGGGTGTCGGCAAGGGTCTGCTGATAGTAGATCCCATACGGCCCCAAGATGTAATCGTCGCGCCCCAATGCCTCCACGCCCATGTGAGCGAGCTCTCGTCGGGTAAAGTCTCTCCGCTGTAGAAGGGCCTTGGCGAGCTCCTGCGACACGATGCGACGGCCACCGCCGCTCTCTGGGGCCGCCGGGCCCACTTCTTCAAAATAGATCCGCTCGATGGGCAGAGGTCGTAGCTGCTCGTCCCAGTTGACCACTCCGGCCGACCCATCCGGGCTGCGTACGATGCTCTGCATCCGCGTCGCGCTTCGGAGGTGGTCCTGCCCCGCCACTGTCACCTCGCAGACAACCCCCGTGGTGATACGAGAGAGGCCGTCGCCAGCGATGCTCGCGGCTGCGCGAACGTAAACGTCGATCTCGAAGCCCGAGAGCGCCATGAGATCCCGTGACACGGCATCCGAGTCCTCGTTGCTGCCCGAGCTCGAGCCGCTGGGGCGCCCCCCGTCGCCGTCAGGTGGCGGATGGAACCGCTGCTTGTACTTGGCGCCTCCCCCAAACTCCTTCTGCACCATGCGATCCTCTAGCGCCGCCTGCAGAAAGCCCCCTTGGCGGTAGTTCCGAACGACCTCGGTCTCCATATGCCCCTCGATGCGGCGAAGCTCATTGTCAGTCGCCCACTGATAGATGAGGTTCCGGCGAAGGCGGTCGACCGCCCCCAGCTCATCCCCAGCCCAGAGAGCGAGCGACGCGTCCGACGCTGTGGCTTCTTCGGAGCGGATGCCCGAGGTGTCGCTCGCGGCGGTAGGCGCCACGTCCGCAGGAGGGGGCACGGACGCAGCGGACGCAGCGGACGCAGCGGACGCAGCGGACGCAGCGGACGCAGCAGACGCAGCATTGGTGGCGTGGGTGTCGAGTGGCGTGGCGGGGGCGGCAGGCGGCGAGGAGAACCAACTAAAGTTGGACATGGACCAATTGGAATGCCGATCCGTGTGGTGAGGATGCACCTGCGCCTGATCTGCGGGAGTCGCCGACGAGGAGCCGCTGGCGGCTGCTTTGGGGATGCGAGCGTTCGGGTTTGGCAGGTGTGTGAGTTTCGGGTGCCAGGGCCGGCCGAGTTGAGACTTGAACAAGTCCAGATAGAGTCGCTGCTCCTTCCTCTTGGCTAGCACGTGCGGCTTATCGACGCGCTGTTCATTCTGCTCCGTCATCCGCACATCGTATAGGATGCACGAGACTGCGTAGCGCCACCACCGGGCCGCATTCGATGGCGGCTCTGCCTCCTCCACCAGCGGCATCTGCAGATTCGGCACACCGCCGCCACCGGGGTGCCCCCCCCCCCCGGCAATCGAGAGGCGTGAGGGGCGGGGGGTCCCAGCCGAGGAGAGCCGATTCGTCACGCCGCCCGCGGCAGCGACTGCGCGGGGCCCTGTAGAGCACGCATGAGGCGCTGGGGTGGCGCTGGGCGAATGGATGGCGCGGTCACGCTGCCTCGCTTTCATGTCATTCTGCCTCTCCCGGCGCTTCTCCTCGCGCTTCGCTCGACCTTTGGCCGACATGATGAGCTGCTGCGCCGAATATGGGTCGGGGCGGCGGCAGCGGGTCTGGACATCGGGGCTCTCCTGGCGGGCGTGCACGCGGTAGCGGGTGCAGCGGCTGTACCATTCCAGGTAGTATAACTGATTGATGATGACAGCGAATTGGTCCTCATCCAGGCGCAGCTGCAGGTCGGACTCCGCCTTGAGCGCGATGGCCTCTCGAGCATCACTCTGCTGCTCCGCATCGTCGTCATCGTCTGCCATGGTCGCCATCGCGGCGGGCTGGTCCGTCGTGCTGTACTCCAACGTGAGTCGGCACGGCGCCAGGATGAACTTGTGCGACTCGCCGCGGCCGAGGTGCGAGAATTTGCGGTCCGAAGAGCTCTCCATGATACGCCCGAACAGAGTCCGCGCCGATGACTCTGGCGGCGTGTGTAGCGCGCCCATCGCCTTGTTGTCCGCCACATCGCCCAGGATCGGGTCGCTCTCATCGCAGTAGATGCCGAGATTGCGCACCTCGATGAAGCGGTGCACGGTGCCCACGATGAAGCCGTCCCGGTCCCGCTCCGCGAGGTGCTGTCGTGTCATCTGCTTCGCCTGACTTCCCGGTCCCACCTCCAGGTGCTCCAGGGTGAGGCCAATGGCGCGGCGCGTCTTCTCAGGCTGGCTCGCGTGTGGTGTGGCACCGGTCTCGTCCCACAGCTCTTCGAAGCGAATGTGCACATTCTTTATCTTCACCTGGAGGTTGTCCTGGAGCTTCTTCTTCATCGCGTTGAAGTTGTAATTTAAAAAGCCCTGGCCATCACCCCTTGCATTCTTTCGTGCCGACTCCTCCTCCTCCTCCTCCGTGGTCACGGAAAACATTTCTGAGCGGAGTTCCCCTTCCAGCGTCTCCTCGCGAGCCTTGGCGGCACCCAGGCGAGCGGATTCGTCATCGAATTCCGCATGAGGCACCAACACAATGTAGACGTCCTCCAACTCCACAACAATCGGTTCCTGCAGCGACAAAACCTTGAGTAGTCGCATTTTGACCTTCAACGTGCCCACGCGACTGGACTTGAGGGCAAATGGCAAGTTCAACTCTTTTAGCGGCTTTGCCTTGAGCGCCACATCGTGCATTTCAATGGTGCTGTCTCCGCCGCCAAGAGCCCGCAAGGACTTGTCGTCTGCCGGAATGTCGAGAAATTCTTCCAACTGCTTCCTTAGCAGTGACTCCAGGTGGGCACTCATGAGGAGCGCCATTTGACCACGAGCTGCGCGTCTCGTAAAGCAATAATTGATTGTCGGGCGCTCTCCACTCCTCTCTCTCCCTCCACGCATCCGTTCCCACTCCACCGCCCGGCGCTGTACAGTACGGTACGGTACGGTACATGTCCATGTACGGTACCGTACGTACGTATCGTAGAGACGTGTTCCTTGTACCGAGGTACCGTACGTACTTGTCCCGTAACCTAAGTAAATAACGGCTCTGTAAGATTGATGAAAATAAGGCATCTTATAGTTCTGGGTGCTGGTCTGGTATATGGTTGCTGTCCGCTGCTCTTGCTCCTCCCCTCGCTTGCTTCTCATTGAGCGACTTCTCATCATACGCAGGGAACCAATCCTACATTTATATGTAAGTGAGGTTCGAACCCGGAGTAACGAGCAAAGATGAGGCGCAGTACCAACTGCGCTACCAGTTGGCGATCAACACTGGCTTTGAATAAACCAAAAAACATACACCATCACTGCAATCTTCTTGCTTGACCCTACCCAAGGGCTACCCTCCCCCACCGCCCCTTCCCTTTCTCCTCTCGCCTTGCGGATGGACGAAAACAGCCCCCTTTTCTTGACAGCCTCAGGCTTCTTGCTGCTGGCAGGCGCCTCTCTGAGGCCGCGAATGCCTCCACCCGTCGTCTTCTGCGTCTGCGGCGGCTCCTCCGGTGCGACCTCCGCCGCGTGCCGCTTGGAAAAGAGAAACATAAAAGGGCGAAGCAAAAAGGGCGTGTTCTACCGTAACTGTGTGTACAGTATACTCATCCGTTTCACAATAAAAGTAACACGTGTCGAAGTAGGACCCGTTGCGATCTAAGTGACGCCCATTACACACCATGCGCCCCGCACGTGCCACTGGTACATATCCGAACCGCAGCACCCACCTCTCAGCCGTTGCGGACTTGCTCTAATTGACTGTGGTTGCAAAACATGCTGAAGAGAGCACGCGGTCACACCCACCACAGTGTGAAA
>Ga0099799_10218_pt1 | contig 17491 bp, 8 predicted proteins | sample Uncmet6_SortLC_1_FD_89033 | JGI IMG/M metagenome (GOLD analysis project Ga0099799, IMG submission 89033) | Marine eukaryotic communities from CALCOFI LINE 67, Pacific Ocean - CN11_C50_N6_SortLC_1 | ecosystem: Environmental > Aquatic > Marine > Oceanic | place: Pacific Ocean: Monterey Bay...
GTGGGTTTGTGGCGGAGGCGATCGCAGTGATTGCTGCTGGCGTTCGGATAACGTAAAAGTACGCGCGCGCGCATATTAATAAAAAGCGCGTGCGATGTTTTTTTTTTTTTTGAGAATTTCAAATTTTTTTTTTCAGACGAAAAATGAAGAAGAAAATGATGATCTTGGCGCAGCCTCGGTCGTCGGGGAAGCCATTTAGGGGCGACGGATTGTGCTCGGGGGAGATGGCGGGGGGCTGGGGCGAGAGTATCGCCCTTCGGGGGTGGGACGGAGGAGGGTGCCTGAAAGGTGAGCGTCGTTCGCACACCCAAGGATGGCCGGCAGCTGGACGGACTCGATATCAGCGGATCATGCAGAGATGGGGGCAAAGTCGCCCGGGGCGGAAGGCTGTGCTTCGGGGGAGATCTGGCAAGGGCACCGTGCCTCGGTCCAATGGGTAGATGGGAAGAGAATTTATTATTATTTGAATCCTCAGAGACGTCTGGCGTCTGGAAAATGAGCCTAAGACAAGACTGACCAAAACACACGAATCTTTCAGCTGCGAGTTCCCTCCACCCATCCCTCCTAGCTACAGTAGCTACTTCTAGCTATAGCAGTATAGCTAGAAATTCTACATCACGTACTCTAGAGTAGCTACTAGTAATCGCCAGCGCTGTCTTCATCATCATAGTCCACATCCAGGATAGTAGTATTCCCCTCGTTTGTCGTCCACGGCACTCGGCTCAGCACCCTGGCCACCACGAGCATCTCCATGTTGTGAAGCATCTCGTACGTGAGGAAGTCGGGGCGGCCGGATCCGGTCTGGGTGTTCGCGCTCCCTCCTACCGCTGGCGTGTCGTAGCCGTCGGTGAGGCCGGGGGGATACACGCGCTCGGCCGTGTGGCGGATGACCCCGTTGATGAGGGAGCGGTCGTGGAAGTGCCGGCAGCAGCGCTGCAGGGCTGACAGGTCCGTCGCGCGCAGGTAGGTGAGGGCGTTGATCTGGATCTCGAAGGGGAGGGAGCGGATCCCGGTCGACGGGGGACGGCCGGGACCGGAGGGGGCGGAGGCCGGCGCGGAGTTATCAGGGTTAGGAGCATTCCTCAGCTCATACTGGGCCTTGAGGCTGACGGGATGCCGACCTCTTTCTCCGGGTTGGTTCGTTCCACCTAACTTTGCCAGGCCGTTCTGCACGCAGGCATTCACTGAGGGGGGGGAGAAAATGTCCCTAACCACACAGTTGACTATGCGCGTAGCATGTCCTGTCAGGTGCATACCTTCAATCAAGAGGGCGTTCGCGTAGGCGGCCAGTATTCCCGGGTGTTGCGAGCACGTAACCTCCGGTGGTTCCTTCTGCCGTACAAAACTGCACACCTGCCTAGCCACCTCAGCTGCCAGGCAGCAGCGTACGCGCACATTCAGGGCCATCTGAAACTCCGGGTGGTAGTACGCACAGCGGCACCATGGTGGAACGACCAGGAGAACAATGGACTTACTGCTCCAAACCACGAGTTCCCCCCCATCGAAGTAACTCGCTCTTTTGATCAACCCCAACTCTTGGAGGAAATCACTTAACCCGTTTCCGTCACCGAAAAGGGTATGATTCGTGTCAAGGAGGGCAAAAGTACCAGTTTCCATTTTTAAAATCCACTTTTGGATCGTCTCAATGCCGCCGTCCTTATGCTCCTGTGTGTACTCAGTAGACCACATGGCATTGGGGTCGTTCGGCTTCGCGGCAAAGGGGAGAGAGTCAACCCAGTTGCCCTCCCCCACAATGGATTCTGCCACAGTAATCTGGGATGACATGGGGAGGGGTGGATCACAATTTCTTTCCTCATGAAACTCACGCCGGCCAGGCTTCCATGATTGCATCATCATTGGATGGGCTGCCTTGATTTTTTTTTTTTTTTTTTTTTTCATTTTCTTGATTTTTTCTAACCATGGTTGGGTTTTGAGAAAGTCAATAATCTCATCCCTAACAGACTCAACAAGAGCCTGCCACCTCTCCACCTGCCGGCCACCTGCGAGGAAACCCTCACCCTCACAGGGCAGTGCCGGGTGGGTGATCAGGAGCTGTTGGGTTCCTATCTCAGTAAGATGGGCAGTAAGATGGAGCCAAATTTTTCTTTTGAAGAGCCTCTCCCCGTCCCTCTCCCTGAGGATGCGCCAGAGGTCCTTGACCACCCAGGGCACATTTTGGTCGTTTATTAACGTGTGGGTGAGGCCATCCCACACCTCCTCGATCCTCTGATCCACATCAAGTGGCATTAGGCCAAGATTGCAAATGACAACGAGATATTTTGGATTTTCTGGATTTCCAGCGCATTGTGTTGCATACTGCAACGTCGTGAAGGCAATGTTGCTGGTCATCCCCACCTTTTCTACGGCATGTCCATCCGTAATAACATACAGGACATGCCGTGAGTCAATAGTGGTGGGGTCATCAAGCTCCTCCAAGTCGTTGAAGGGCGGGGGAATACCTAACCGTAAACCCTGAACTGGATTAAACATCATGTCATCTTTCTTAATGATCTGAAAAATATCTCTCCCGGCCGTCAAAACCAGTCCCCGGACGTACTGATCCGTGGGACTCGAGACGCTATGCTTGAGAAGCATGCCGCAAATGTTTGGAGGAAAATAGTTGTCGGGGAAGGGTACGAAACGGAGGTGGTTTGGCGGCCGTTCGCGGGAGGAGGGGCGGGAGGAGGGGCGGGAGCGGCTGTGGCGGGGGCGGATGTGGCGGGCGCGGGAGCGGGAGCGCTTTTTTGATTATGAGGCATAGAGTACCACTACATAATTCTAATGGCATCGTACGCAATGTAATTTAAACCCCTCTTTTAACGTCATATTATAAAAAATTTACTGGTTCCTACGTGAGATTTTTCACTACTGGTTCCTACGTACTGACGTTTAAAAAAAAAGAATAAGGCTGTAACCATATAATATACTTGATGACACTCTGAGTCTTCGTTTTGATTCAGATCATGGTAAAGGTGTTATTATTATTAATGGAAGGCATCATTATTAATTTGTAAGGCATCTATCTCTTTTTGCCTTTCTGTTTGTGATGGATGCGTACGACTCCTACCAAATGTTTGTTCACATGCATAAAATAGCCTGCATCTCGTATTATAATATATTGTACCAAGTACGCATCTGGATAATCCGATGTGGCCAACCTGCATCCCTCGTATTAAATTTTTAGTACTTTAAGTACGCATCTGCTAATCCGACGTGGCCAACGCTAACTCAACCCCATGGAATAAGGCTGTAACCATACCACTAGTTAGTAGTATAATATATACTTGATGACACTCTGCAACGATGTTGGATGCAATATCAATCAAACAGGCCACTAGTCTAGTAGTATATCCAGCCCCGCCACGAGTCTGTCGCCGTCGAAGTGGCACAAATACAGAATCGCGGTACTGCTCTTCGGATCAGAGACATGGGACGTGTCTCCATCGATGCTAGCCCGCTTTGAGGGCTTCCACTACCGCGCGGCCTGCCAGATGAGCGGCAGACGCGCGAGACGGGGGAGGGGGAACGGAGGCGAATGGGTTTACCCCCCCTCCCGGGAGGTCCGGAAAGCGGCGAACTTGCAACTTGTATCCTATTATTTAGGAAAACGACGCGCGAGAATTGCATTCGATATGGAAAACGCGGCCTATCTTACGACTATGCAAGGATTCTCAGAGGATGCCGGGGTCACGAAACCGCCCGTATTGGTGGGATCAGGACTTGTCGGCTCCCGAGGAGGAGGTATGGAGTGACGAGGACGAAGGGAGTGCGCCTTCCATCGCGCCGAGTGACGACACGCCAACTCAATTCACGAGGGACCCACGTCCTGTGATGCAGGGACTCGAACTCGAGGGATTTGAACAACCGGCAGAGGGCGAACAACCGACGCCCAGTAATATACCCTGGGCGCACCGGGCGCGCGCTGGTGAGACATAGATTTAGTTAATTTCTTAGTAACGGAGGCGCCTAGGGCATCCCGCTACCCTGGCCCAGATGCACCCACCCGGACAAACGTTTGGGTGGGTCATCGTTAGATGGCAAAGGAGGTGGGATCCCGGAGGCCGATTAACAAACAAACAGTATGCCGAATACGAGAGAAAGCGCCTCGAGCATTTACTTAGCCTTCTCCCGCTGCAAACATTTGGTGCAATAAATATATATGAATTAAGGCAGTTTCCCACCCGCTCCTTTAGGATCCCTCACAGGCCGAAGTGACTCCATTCTCCCTCGGAAAACTGGCCGTACGAGCAGAGAATCTCCTCCCCGGCCTCAATGTCCCGCAGAGCGATCAGGGGCGCTGACTTGACCGTATCCGCCCTCGCGGTCCCGTCCGACGCGGGCAGGGGAGCCGGGCTCGGTCCTCCCCCCGCCGCCCTCCAGCCCATGTTGCCTCCTGCACCTCCATCGCCATTGTTGCAGAAGCTGCCTGGATCGAGGTCCGTCATGATGCGCAGGTCTGACGAGGCCGACGTCGCTTCCGGTCCCGGAGATCCGGAGGCGCCCCCTGCCTCCGTCCCGCCCAGCTCCTGAACGTAGCTCCACATGAGAACGTCGCAGGCCAGTTCGGTCCCAATGGCAGAGAGGAACATGGTGAACTCCTCCGCCTCCCAGAACTGCGCCGTGCGGGAGAAGTCGTACATGACCAACCCGGCCCCGACGGCCTCCGTAGCGAAGAGCCCCCTCCCCATGCCGGGACTCTGCCTCACCTCGAACGGAACGCGGAAGGCAGTGGACGCCCCGTCGAGCGCATCGTCTCCCTCCAGCGTGGAGCGGCGGGGACCGACGGTCTCCACGTAAGCCAGCCGCATGGCGGCCCAGGTCTCGGGGCCGTGCACCGGCCTCTCGGCACCAAAGTCGCATCCGTACTGTCTCGCCAGCGAATCATGCATCAGGTTGTCCTCCTCGTCGTCATCGTCGTCCTCGTCGTCCTCGTCGTTCTCGTCGTCCTCGTTGCCGCCCCTCCGCCGCCCCAGCTCCTGGCGCTCGGCCTCGGTGAGGTGGCAAAGCCGGCAGGCAGGCCCGCACGTGCTCGCCATGAAGGCTGCGTTCTTCACGCACTCGCCCAGGACGGCCCAAACGGTGCACATCTCGTGTCCGTTGGCGCATCTACCCCCCCCGGCAGCGCCTTGCCCCCAGCCCGGTTCCGACCACTCAGTCAGCTCCGGGTTGAAGCCCATGTACTCGACCGTCGCCTTGAGATGGTCCAGGACGGCGGCGCTGGGACCCTGGGGATCACCCTCCTCGTGAAGCCTCTGCTGGACGCCTATGGGCTGCCCCCGGGAGGGCTGCCTCCCACCCTGGCCGTCCTGATGCTGCCGGTACCCTTCCTGCTGCTGCTGTGCCTCCAGCACGTTCGGCGCCTCCTGGAGCATCTCGAGTGCGTCCTCTCCGTCCTCACCAACTCCGTCGTCGCCAACTCCGTCCTCACCATCGCCGTCCTCACCCTCATCAACCTCTCCCTCATCAACCCCTCCCTCCACCTCCTCACACTGAAGAGGACACTGTCCCTCCTCACACTGTCCCTCCTCAATCTCTCCCTCCTCAACCTCTCCCTGCTCAACCTCTCCCGCCTCGCCCCGTTCCATTCGTCGCACCCTTTCCCGGTGCCGCGCAACCAGATCTCTCACAGTCTTCGCGTCGCCCTCTTCAGCGATGCGGTCGGCGCACCGTTGGACCCCCTCCTCCCTCCGCAAGCGGAAGTAGGCGCTGACGGGGTTCTCCCAACTCTTCCCTCCTGCTGGTGCTGCTGCTCCTGGTGGTGGTTGGCCGACTTCGCCGCCTGCGTCCCCCGGGCAGATCGGGGGGTGCACTGGCGCTCCGAGGGACCACCCCAGCAGGCGTGGGAGGGCCGACCGCTCCGTGGCGGCGGCAAGCTCCACGCACCCCCGGCGGCAGGCAGCGCGGCGGTGGCGGCGGCGGCCTTCTTCTCCTCCTCCGACGGCTTCGGACATTTCCATTCCCTCGCCACTGCCGGGCATGGCCTGGATCAGGTCGCCGCATCCCGCCGCCCACGTCCCCCACCCCAGCAGGAGGACCAGGTGGGCCAGGAGCGGGACGAAAAGGACGGGGCTGGCCAGCCGCCGCAACGACCGCCAGGAGGGGGTTCCTCCAGCACTGGAGCCGGCTTCGGCGCTGGGGCCGCCGGCTCCCAGCCGTGACAGCGCGGCGGCCCTGCCGCTGCCGGCTCCGCCCGACCGTTTCCTAGTGCGCTTGTCGACCATGGGACGGCTTTGTGGGACGGGTGGATCCTGAAGATACGGCGCACGTCTTGTGCGGACCGCCAGAACCGATGCCGGATACCGTGGAAGGGGGCGCAGCACGGGGCGCTGAGCGCGGCGGGAGGATTTTGAATTATTCGCATACATACTATATATTAGTGACATTCGAGCAGCATAATATGCGTACTCTAGCTAGTATCTTATGGCATTGTATGGATACCCCTCTCGTATAAAATAAATCTCCTTAGCCCTTTTCTTAACTTCGGGGTCACGAGTAGAGGCCACGAGCTGCTTGAATTTATTCCCCACTTGGCCTCGCCTGAGCTTCGAGGGGACCGCGATGGGGAACGACGAAAGAGGAGGACGGAGACGAATAACGCGTAGGCATGTGCGTCGCCAGCTATGATACAACAAAAGCTTTGCGACTGATGTTTAGTTTTGCTAGTTTGGCTCGTTTAAGGACCTTCTATCCCCCCAGAGTGGCCTCAGGAGAAAGACAACATTACAAGGACACACGGTACGAGCCTCGGTAGCGTTTACCAAGCGACGAGCGCGGCAGCTACCCCGGCGCCGACCGCGGCCGCGGCGAGTGTCGCCCCGGTGCCTGCGGACTCAGCCTCATCAGCCCCCTCCTCGATGCCGCAGTATCCGTCGGCGCTGCTGCACGAAGAGTGCAGGCAGAACCATTTCTGCCCGTCGCCCATGCCGAACGCACCGAGGTCGACGCAGCCGCAGACCGCCGAGTTGTTGCCCCCCTGATCGCAGTTGTGGTAGGGGCAGGAGGGGTCCCCAGCCTGGCCGGTGGGGTTCACAGAGGTGTCGCAGCTGGGCCGGGTGAAGTCGTAGTCGCGGGGGACGGGGATGCTGGCGGGGCACTCCTTGCCGGCGGCGGGACCGAACAGGACCGGAGGACCAACGGTGCCGGCGTTGCACTGCCAGGTCCACTCCCCGAACGGATCGCCGTCCTGGGTGGGGTGGCAGAAGCACTGGGAGAACTCCCCGGAGCCTCCCAGGGTGCACCCAGGTCCGGAGACCAGGTTGGTGCCGCCGAAGTCGTCGTTGAGGAAGTCGGCCCCGTTGATGCCACATACGTCCCCGGGCATGACGGCGGCACGGGCGTGGGCGCTCAGGAGAGCGAGGCCGAGGACGGAGCGGGGGGTGACATGCATGATGGATGTGGAATGTGCTTGAAAATGAGGTTGCGAACTCGAGATAGATATACACTCCACACATCAAAAGTCAGCCTCGACTAAGAGACGCCGAAGATCGTATCGTACCACCGTATGATACAACAGAGAGATAAGTAACAAATCCGAAAGTATTGTGACTCAGTGACGGGTCACACACCACACAAACGACTGCGTAATATCCACAATACAAGCTTCTTACTCTAATAATACAGCGCAACGTTGGTACTTCGTCCGTACATGCTGTGAGGAGGCCAATGGGTACCGCGCGAACCATCGCAGCACCGTATGTATGCATTATATAAGACGTATAAATATACTATTATACATATTAAATTATAATATGGATACGAGAGGGTAAAGTGCATAGCGTAATGCCATTCAACAGGATCTTGCAGCTGTTGCTATTCAAGATTCCGTTCTGCGCCTGACACGGAGACAACTTGGCAGAAAGAACTACGCTCGTAGTCAACAAAAATGATGAACTCTTCATATAAAATATTGTTATTCATAGAAATAGAAACAAACTTATGTGAAACCGGGTCCGCCCACTGAAGGGCTGACATAAGACCTGGGCCTGCGGTTGCCGAACGACCGACTGCCCCCGAATGACCTGGAATTGCTGCCTATGGTGCCCCCCATCTCAAGAGCCGCTCCTCTGGCCTCGTCCTCCATGATTTCCAGCCGAGCCTTCTGCTTCCGATTCTGCACAGCATACCAGGTGATCCCGACGGCCATGGTACCGCAGATGAGAATCCAAGCGCAGAGATTAATAACGAACGCGTTGTACGGGACCCAGCCGTCCGCCGGCATGTTGCCATTGTTGGCGCGGAGGTATTCGTCCCACGATGACTCGATGTACACGCTGATCGACATAAGGACCGCGTCGAATGCCCCGTGGAGCAAGACGGCGGGCAGGATGATTTTGCCGAGGCCGAAGTGGCCCACGTCACCATGGCCGTCCTGCACCTCAAGGAACTTGCGGATGACGCCGATGCTCTGCATGGCCGCCGTGAGCGCGTGCACAGGGAAGAGGGAACGGAAGATGAGGATGGCAATCTCTTCGCTGGTGCCTGAGTTGGAATCCGCGCCGAAGAAGACGTAAATGAAGTTTTCAGCGCACGCCAGGCCCATCGCTGTTCCAATCATGGCGGTAGTAATGGCGGCGGCGCGCTGCCGCAGAGTCCTCAAGTCCACGGGCTCGTCTGGATCGGCCCCGTTAAGGCTGGCCGAGAGGGACAGCTGATGCGAGTGCTTGGAGCGATGTGGGGCCGCCTGCGGGCTGTGACCGGACGCAATTGAGAGGTCGTCGTCAAAGTCGGCCTGGCTCCCCGTGCCTAGGCGATGCGTAGGGGACGAGTGCTCTGCCACAATCTTTGAGCTGAATGCGTAGTTCCTCGCGCCACCACGGAGCGCCCGCTCGTCCTGTTTGGCTCGGTCTAGGCCCGTCAGGAAGATTAGGTCGGGATGTTCGATGAACCTGAAGGCGTAGTACTTGCAGGTCTCTTCAACGACGGCCGCGATGACGAACGCGTTGACGAGCTCAGCAGCCATCCAGAGAGCGGTGTAATGCTGCCCGACCCAGGCGAGGAAAGATTCCTCGTACACGACGGCATAAATTTCGTAGACAATGTACGCGAAGGAGAGGATTATTGAGGTGAGGATCAGCTCGAAGACGAAGGCCGTGGGCATGGCAACTAGAAATCCGGACGCGAAAAACTTGACGACGGCATCGAAGCTGAGATCGGATTTGTGAAACATCCAGTGCACTATATACAGAATGACGAAGCTCTGACCGAATGTTGCGACGAGGACGAACCCATCCCCCCAGTCGAACGAAGCCCGCGGATTGAAGCTGAGGACGAGAACAATGACCACAGTGGCGATCGCCGCGGTGAGAAGGATGTAGCGGCTGAGATCGCTCAAGGCGCGCAAGTGCGGGGCGGACCCGAGCCCGACGCTGCGCGCCCCCACCTTTCTGTCCCTGTTTTTAGCCATCCACTGCAGGCGGAGGTCGTATATCGCCTTGTAGTACTCGTGGAAGGGCTGGTGGGTGATGAGGTCGATGCGCTGCTGTTTGGGTGGCAGGAGGAGGCGGATTTCGCGTCCCTCCTGCGCCAACGCGCAGATGGAGAAACACTGGAACCAAAAGTTGCAGACGAGGCCACAGCAGCAGCTGGAGACGCAAGAAAAGAGGTTGACCATGCAGTCCGCGCCCCTCCGTCTCCTCCTCCTTGAAATGCCATAGCAGCCCGCCTCGTAGTCGCCTTCATCGCCGTCCACATCCGGAATCTCGTCCGTTGGGTAGCATCCTAGCAGGGTGTGCCCGCAAGCTCCTTCGTATTGGCGCTCACGGAACTCGTCCCCCTCGTCTGATGCCATGGAGGCGACATCGTCCCCAGCGTCGTACAGGCGATCATCCTGAGCCCTAGCCTTGACGATCTCATACCTGGCCCTGGCCCTTCGGCGGCGCCCGATGACGCCAAGGACGGTGAGAAAGAAAATGGCGAGACCGAACCGGACCCATCTTCCATCTGATCCCGATCCGGACGATCCCGATCCGGAGCCCAGCTGACGTCCTTCGCCGTCACAACAGAGCGCAACCCAGAGACGGACGTATGCGTCCCGCACCTGGCGGATCCCGCCGGGGGCGCGTCCCCGTCCCGATGGAGGGCCCTCGGCAAGGCCTCTGTTGCCGTAGTAAGCGTCGTCGGTGCCACCGTAGCTGCTGGCGTCGTCATTGCTATAGCTGCCACCGCCGTCGTCGTTGCTATAACTACTGCCACCGTCGTCGTTGCTGTAGTTGTATCCCCCGTTGTTGGTGTAGCTGGCGTCCCATCCCCCGTTGCTGTAACTGCTGCTGCTGCTTCCGCCTCCGTCGTCGTTGCTGTAGTAGTACCCACCGGCGTCGTCGTCGTACCCAAAATCGAACAAGCTCGAGATCCCCCCTCCTCCTCCCTCCCCGTACCCGCTCCCGAACCCCCAGTACGCGTAAGTGAATGAAGTCCCGGCCAGGGCCAGGGCGAGGGCGAACCCCACGATGCGGGAGGAAACGCGTGGTGCGGGGGCCCTGCCGGGCCTGCGCCCTGGCGCACCCTTGGCGAGCCCCCTCGTTCCCGCCCGCACTGCCAGCAGGTGCTCGGAGCGGTGCGATAGAAACACTCCGAAGCACGAGACCGCGCCGCATACCAGCGACTCGTCCAGGAAGAGGTCGGAGATGGAGGTCGACAGGCCCCGGAACCGGCGGACACCGCCGGGGAAGGTGCCGGAACCGGAACCGCTCCCTGGAACGGCGAGGCCGGTCCGGGGAGAGTCGTAGTCGGTTTCTACGGAGGGGGAGTCCGTCCCGATAATGTCCGTTTCACCGTCAGAAGCGGACGCGGAAGTGTTGGACTCGTAGGTGCCCGTGTACGTGGACTGGTCGTACGTGGTGTCGTCGCCGTAAGTGTCGTCGGCGGTACTGTCGCCACCGCCGCCGTGGTCGCTCAACGTTACCGTCCGCTGCTGGCTTCTCCGGGCGCCGCCGCGGGGCGGCCTGCCGCTGGACATGGCCGTGTGCTCGAACCCTTGCTGAGGGGAGATGGGGATGTATATGATGTGTTCCGGATACCCGTTCGCGCGAGAAGCGTGAAGCTTTCAGTCTTGTAAGTTCGTAGCTATATTAGCCACAAGCAGTATTATTTATTTATTTGAATATTATTTGATGTTTTTTCCACTTTTCCAAACCGCCGACATCCCAACTGTCAACCCGGAGCGTGGAAAAAGAGGGAACCCCTAACGACCGTGGAGTCGATCCACTACTAATTTTTTAGAGAAAATAGCGTCAACCACTAACTCCGGAAACGCGACTAAATGCTATTCAGGTTAGGAAAATATATTCCGTTCGTGCCAACGAAGGCCCACGGTGCGCGTACTAGCTAAAATCGCGTACCATTGTACAGTAGGCCCTCAAAATCTCAATCCTCACAAATATCACTTTCATAAGTGTAAGATTTGGAACGATTGAACAGAAATATTCCAAATCCCCCCCGTACTTTCAGGCTACAGAGGGTACTGAATTTGTGGAAATGCCAAGAAGAACATCTTTCCGGCTTTTCATGAAAGTGCCTACCAGGTAGGTCGGACCCGGCACGACTAGTTAGTTGGCACAAGCACGAAAAGGAAAAGGTTCCTGCAACTTCTCTCATTCTTTCGGCAGCGGACGCAAAACAAACCCACCAACCGCATCCGCACCCAAAACCACGAGAAAAGCAGCAATGATACCGACCATGACCACCTCCCTCCGCTGGGCCACCACCTTCGGAATGCTCTGTGTGTCCGGTGCGTCGTCGCCTGGGGCGGCAGCGACGGAGGAGGCATCGATCGCGCCGAGCCTCCGGGGCGGGCCCGGATCCGGGTCTGGGTCCGGTGGCGAAGATCGTCGGCTCGGTTTCTTCTCCCCCTTCGACGAAGTGAGCGATCCCGGCGACGGCCTCGCGGCCTTCCCCGCCGAGGACCTGTCCTCCACCGATGCCTTGCCCGTCGACGACGACTACAGCTTCCCTGTCACTGAAGCTGTTGCCCGTATCGTCAACGGGGACAGGGCCACCAAGGACCGGTACCCCTACTACACCTCCCTGTACGTCGAGTCCTGGTTCGGTCCCCCGCAGCACATCTGCGGCGGGAGCCTCATCACCAGGGACCTGGTCCTCTCGGCGGCGCACTGCTACAGCCCCAGCAACCGCCCCACGTCGGTGCGGGTGGGGGCGTACTCCGACGCGGACTACCGCGGTACGAACGGGGGGCAAGAAAATTATCACGACTCCGAAGTTTTAGGGTACGTCATCCATCCCAAGTACAACACGAACTCGCTGAACTACGACTTCCTCATCCTCAAGATTGAGCCGGTCAACGATGCCCAGCTCATCGAGGGAATGGTGCAGATTGACTGGAACGGTGATGTCACCAGGAATCTGCAGGGGGCCGACTCCCTTCAGGCCATCGGCCTGGGCCGAACCGAGACCAACGGCCCGCTTGCCGAGTACCTGCAGGAGGCCGACCTCAACTACGTCGACCGGTGCTCCAGGTACTTCTGGGGGAATACCATCACCAACCAGATGATGTGCGCCGCCGACACGCGCGAGGGGCAGGACTCGTGCCAGGGCGACTCTGGTGGGCCCCTGATCGCCCTCGGCAACCGGCCCGGGCAGGACGTACAGGTTGGGATCGTGTCGTGGGGGATGGGAGGATGTGCCTCCGGCAAGCCCGGCGTTTACGCCAAGGTCTCGTCGGTCACTGACTGGATCAAGGACAAGATGTGCAAGAACTCCGCCTACCCCGTCGCGGGCGTGTGCGACGGCGTGAGCGGAGGAGGTGGGAGCAACAGTGGAGGCGGGGGGGGGGGGGGGGGGGGGGGGCCCCCCCCCCCCCCCCCCCCCCCCCCCCCCCCCCCCCCCCCCCCCCCCCCCCCCCAGTGTACCGAGTGCTGGTGGGTGTTCTGCTGGAGGGTCGCGTGCTAACATAAGGCGCACGCGAATATAAAGTAGTGTTTTTGATATTGTTTTTGATATTAGAGTATGTTATGTCGTATAACTCTGATGGCTTAAAGGAGAGTTTGCTTCGGCACGATGCAATCCCCACCTACCGAGACGTTGGCTGCACTCCTCCTGCAGAAGCCAACAAACAAGGATACTCACCAAGGGTCCGAGGCCATCGCCCATCTCTACGAAGCAACCAGACACTGCACTATGACCAGAAGGGGTCCTCCTCCTCGGAGAGACCTCCCATGGCCCCGCCAAGCTCGGCGTCGCCCTCGACGGCTTCGCCCTCGCTCACCATGCCGTTGGGTAGGAGCACGTCGGTCAGGTCGAGCTCCTCCGCCCCGCGCTCCCTCCACTGCCCCTCGATGTCGTAGAAGAGGCGGCTCCTCGGCGTCATGATGTGCACCATGACGTCCCCGTAGTCCAGCAGCATCCAGCCGCTGTCTGCGGTGCCCTCGGCCCCACCGCTCTGGGTCTTGAGCCCGTCGTACATCTCCTCGACGTCGTCCTGGATTGCGGCGGCGATGGCTGAGTTCTGCGGCCGGGAGCTTCCCGAGCAGATCAGAAGCCAGCTGGTCGTGGCGGTGCACTTGGAGACGCGGAGGGCGATGATGTCCTCGGCCTTGCGGGAGTCGGCCGCCGCGGCCATGGTCCGGATCCGCGGGGCGAGGTCGTCCTCGTACGGGGGGACGCTGGTCTCTGCCGGGTCGACCGTGGTGGGCATGGGCTCGTTGATGAAGTCCAGGAAGGCGTCGGTCCGGTCCTCGACCTTCTTGGACTTGCCCTGCGACATGGCGAGCGCCGTAATCCTCCGCCGGAGGCCGCCCTTGGCGGCGGGGGGGGGGGGCACCACCCAGGCCGATGAGCGGGGGACCGCGACGGCAGCGCTTAGGGCGCCGAAGACAAGCGCGAATTGCTTCGAGGAGCGGGACTTACGGACCATGATGTATTATGCTATGCGGCACTGCGGACACGGGGTTGGCGGAACTGTATGTGACGGTGACGGTGACGGTGAGGATGGACTCTGACGGCTGGCGAGAGCTCGGCGATCTCCTTTATAGTGTATACTATCTCTCCCTCCCTCTTCAAACTGTTCTGACTGTTGTGACAGAGAATTTACTACTGCGAGCCGCAGGTCAGCTGTTCGGGTGATGTGTCCGTCCACATTTTAGTACATAATACATCACCCAAAACAGCGCGCTGAAGCGAAAGGGTTCGCTATATTCGCGTCGCAGTTTTGTGTGGATTAGGAGCCGGCCGTGCTTCCGTCAACCGCGCGTGGAACTTTTTACCTTTTTCAAGTCGAAAAGTGAGGGTGTATCGATCCAGCACCATTCCTCACACATCACATCATATATATTTGTTATTATACTGTGCATTTGCGCCCCTCCTTGTTCATCGCCCAAGTCTGCAACGGTGACCATGAGGACCCTCATTTTCCTCGCCTTCGCCTCGGCCCTCCTTGTCCGGTCCGCCTTCGGCCTTGAGGCCACGTTCACTCCTGCCGAGGGCCAAGGAGCCCAGGACGCCGGTGGCCCCCTGCCCCAGTCGCAGAACCAGAGGGATCAGCTCCTGCAGCTCGAGGACGCCATCCTCAACAGTCCCAACCCGCAGGAGACGCTGATCGAGGTCGCCAAGGCCAACGGTATGCAGCCCCAGGATCTGGTTGACCTCCTGCAGAGGAACCGGGCAGACATGGAGATGGCGGCGGGCGGGGGAGGTCGTTCCAGGGGCAGCCTTTCGGACATGACCAGCCACACCCTCCCCCGGCGCCTCCTCTCTCTCGTCCTCAGCCTGTTCGCCGCTATGGGCCAGTGCGCGAGATCCAATCCCCGCCTGTTCGGCATCGCCGCGACGGCGCTCCTCCTGACCGGGCACGTCCTTTTCCAGGCGCCGCGCAGCGGCGTCGTCCTGTCCAAGGGGGCCAAGCCGCTGCTGCTGAGCGGGGGGCACACCACGATGCTGGCCCCACCCTCCCGGTACATTGACAGGTACATGTCGTCCCGCCGCTTCGGGAGGCTGCTCCCCACGAACGGGGGCAGGGGGTCAGCCTCCGGGGGACTCGCGGGATCGGTACTGGCCGACATCGAGGAGCAGCTAAGGGAGGCGGGGGAGGGGGCCTCGTTCGCCAAGACCGGGCGCAAGTCGAAGGTGGGCATGCTGGCAACGGCGGCCCGGACGGTAACGGCGGAGGAGCTGCTGCCGTCCGGGGGCGAGGAGGGGAGGGCGGCGCTGCTGCGGGACGCCGCCGACGTGGCCTACGAGGCTGCCGCGGCCGTCCTTTCGTCTCGGCGCTTCGGCGAGTTCGCGCCCGGGGGAGGGGGATCCATGCGCTTCCAGTCGCAGTCGGGGTCGGCGGTTATGGCCGTGCGGTCCCTGGGGGACTGGGGAAGGTACGGCCTTCAGCCCTTGAGGGAAGCAGGCGAGGAGGAGGGGAAGACGGGGGCGAGCGTCGTTTACACAACCCTGCAAGGGGGGCACCTTGACGGGGAGATACGATTCTCTGTAGAGCTCGTCGGTCAGAGCGACGAGGGTGCCGGTGAGGAAGCGGCTGTTGTTGTCGGCGTTAGCCTCGTGGTGCCCAAGAAGGGTAGGAGGCCCAGCAAAAAGATGGCGGGCCGAATCGTGTCGCTGCTGGCTGAGTCCATTGCAAAGTCCATCGCAACTCAGGCGAAGCAAACAATGGCCCGCCGGTCGATGAGCAGAGGGTATAGAGGCCGGATGGACACGGGAGCGACGGAGAAAACCACAATTAGGCACCAGAACGAGAGAAAGATGGAGGAGATGGCCACAGACAGGAGGAGGAGGTGGCAAAGGAGGAATCCTGACGGTGGCCGCTTCCGACCTTCCGGAGATAGGATGAGAAGTCCAAATAATTGCTAACTCACGTCTATCCATTGCATTTCTATCAAATAAATGGCTTTATGCATCCTAACACATTCTAGAGGTGACAACATGGATTATAACATATGAATACTATGTGATCAATTCTACTAAACTCAATATAATACATCTCTCTTTTTGAACCTGCATAAGAAGACAAAAGCGATACTTTACTACACAAGCAAGTATTAGTATTATTGGAAACTCCTACTACGTGTTAGTTCGTGTTGAAATGTCTAAAGTTCCTTGACTTCACTTATTTCTATACACGCATGCCTTTAGTACTATGGTCAGCCGGCTGGCTCTTGACGACCTTGACCATTACGTTTCTCGAGCTGTACATCTCCGGCGGAGTTAATCAATCGTACGAGCTCATACTAGCTAGTGGTAAAAAATTTATTATTTACGGTCGTGCAATTTCATCGTGTTGCTTTTCCTCTCTTTGACAAGTACGGAAAACGACAAATCACTGGATCACGATCACGGATCCCATCAAGACGGCACAGCTTCCAGCTCGCAAACCATGACCAGCCCCCCCCACCACCTCATCCGGATCCTTCCCGTCCTCCCCCTGCTCCTCCTTCCCTCGGCCGCGGCCGAGCCCCTCCAGGTCATCGGGGCAGGCCTGGGCCGGACCGGAACCGACTCGCTCCGGATGGCCCTGAGCGACCTTGGGTTCGGTCCGGCCTATCACATGCGCGAGGTCCTCGGCGTGCCCGGGAGTGTGGGGGACGCGTACGCGCGCGGCCACGTCGACGCCTGGGCCGAGCTGGGTGAGGCCGGGGGCGAGATCGAGGGGAGGACGTGTTCGTGGGACGACCTGTTTCAGGGCTACCGCAGCGCAGTGGACCAGCCGTCGCAGGTGTTCGCTGTGCAGCTGGCCGAGAAGTATCCGGATGCCAAGGTGGTGCTGACGGTGAGGTCGTCCGCCGAGAAGTGGCACGAGTCCATCAACGCGGCGTGGTGCCGCTTCAGCAAGGGGGGTATCAGCAACTGGCTCGATCAGGCCTTCTACGACTACCGGGGCAGCGAGTACTTCGACTTCTTCATGCCGTTCGAGCGCCGGTTCAGGAGGCAGAACGCCGCGCTGGACGGCCTTTTCGGGAGGACCCTGGGGGATCCGTACGAGTCAACCTACAGCACCGGCCGGATTTGCTCGGACAGGGAGTACGCCGTCGGGTTCTACGAGGCCTGGAATCGCTACATAGTGGAGAGCATTCCCGAGGAGCGGCTCCTGGTGCTGGAGACCGGGGATCCCGACACGGGACGGAAGCTTGGCATGTTCCTAGGCCTGGATGAAGAGACGGCCGAAGCCTACGAGTACCCCCATGTGAACAGTCGGAGGAGCTTCGGTCTCATCGTCGCGATCGGCAGGATTGAGGCAGCCCTCACCCTGTTCCTCCCGATGCTGCTGTACGTGGCGGGGAAGACGCTGCAGAGGCGGATGGGCGGCGTTGCAGGCGGCGTCAAGCAGGACTGATGGGGGTTGAGTCATAGTCCTCGCAAGGGTCAGCCAGAGTAATTATACAAATAATAATAATTCTGTTTCATAATTGCAACAAAGTATTTTACGCCGCCTTGGCAGCCTCGGCGGCCTCTTTCTCAGCCTCGGGATCAGGGAGGAGGCCGAGGGTGATCCTGAAATCATCCGTAACGGCAGGCCAGACAAACCACATGGCACCGG
>Ga0099799_10219_pt1 | contig 17360 bp, 14 predicted proteins | sample Uncmet6_SortLC_1_FD_89033 | JGI IMG/M metagenome (GOLD analysis project Ga0099799, IMG submission 89033) | Marine eukaryotic communities from CALCOFI LINE 67, Pacific Ocean - CN11_C50_N6_SortLC_1 | ecosystem: Environmental > Aquatic > Marine > Oceanic | place: Pacific Ocean: Monterey Bay...
TTGATTCCACTTATCTACTTTCTCTGATGAAACAGCAGAGTGAGAGAGCCGATGATTATCTCTCAGGCAGCTATCCTGTGGACAATGGTCAGCCCTTCGACACAGAAGATAGTGATCCCTCTAAACAGGAGAATTAGCTCGGTGGAAGAGCGTTCGCCTTGTAAGAAAGACATGGTTTCGACTACCATATTCTCCACACCTTTTGAAAAAAAGGCATTACTCAAAAGTTTTCAACACTAGTTGTTTTTACAACTATTCTTTGTTCGAAGCAACTGCCAGCGCGATCCGCTCGTACTCCTTAAAGAGTTCCCTGCGCTTGCGGTGGTACTCCCGGCTGGCGCGTCGCTTCTCCTCGATGTTTGCCAGGTAGTAGTTGCGCCGCACCTCCTTCCCCTTCTCCGCGTAATATTCTCTCTGTCTCTTTCGTCTCTGGGCCCGTTTGTCTTGCGCTGGGTCCATATAATATACAGGGCGAAAAAAATTGTGGACGTTCAGACGCACACAGGGCCGTTTTTGTTGAAGCTTTTTCTTTTTCTAAAAAGCATTTCTAAATGATGTTGGGGGTCACGTAGCCTCGCGAGTCCACCCGACCCTTCGTGTAGGCCACGCCATTGTCCACCCAACGCTTAGTCTTGCGGTCGAACTTGTACTTGCGTAGCCGATTGAAGGTCTTGTTGATGCTCTTGAGGGTAATAGACCACGGATCCGATTCGGAGACCATGCCCGATTTCGGTTTGAGGAACTGCTTCATCTTGACCTTGGTGAAGCTGCTCCCAGTCTCGTCTTCAAAGTCGTCGTGCTTCATCTTCTTGCCATTGTGGCCCTTGCACTTGCTCATGTCTAGCTTCTTACCACTTAACAAGGTCTTCTCGCAGGAATAGAACTTGGCCTGGTAGGTGATCAGGCTATCGAAGTGGAGCGACCCCTTTTCGACCTTCATGTGGTGGTCGTGGTCCTTCTTGACCTTGTTGTAGTTTGTGTAGTCTCCGCTCTTCTCCGCAGCCTTCTTGGCCTTCTTGACAGCCTTCTCCATCTCCTCGTTGCATTCGTTCTTGAGCGAACCGAGCTCATCTCCAGTGCCATCCCACATGAACTCCTTGCGCAAGGCCGGCGTGTTTAAAACGTCAATGTTACACTTCACCGAGTCCGTGTCCACGTAAGCTACTTTGCCACCGTGCTTGTGGATCGCACGTATGAGCCTGAAGAGTCTCATGCGAGCCCACGCGGTCACCGCCGAGGCCACGCCGACGTTAAAGTCTTCAATGGGGAGGTTCTTCTTCTTGCGTATGATCGTGTAGTTCTTGAAGTCAGCCTCGCTAATAATTTGTTCATCATCGAGCAAGACCCTCGGTGATCCCAGCTCGTGGATCTCAATACCATCGCGGTCTTGCGTGCGCAGGCCGAAGAAGCCGTAGCCGGAGTTGATGATGATCTTCCACACTTGGGCGAGGGCTGCTTGGTTCTGGCTCTTGGCCTCAGCCTTCTTTTTAAATCCATCACTCATAAATTCTTTCAATATCTTGCCACGCTGGAACTGAATGGCATCCCCAATGATGTATTCGTATTGACCTTCCTCGAGGCCGAGCTTGATCTCCTCGCTAAATAATGTAGTCTGCGTCCAGGTTTCCATGATTGGAAAGTGAAGCTTGCCATGGGCTTTGATACCATGCAAGGGCACGATGTCCGGGCGTAAGGTTCGCACTTTTACTTGGGCAAACCCAAAGAAGTTGTCGAAGGCGCGGCGTTGGTCTTTGGTCCAAGTGCTCGATTTAGTTCCGTGCAAGGCCCAGTTTGATTTATTCATGGGTTCCGGTTTTCCGTAGGGCATATCGTGTTTAGCGCACATGGCTGGGTAGAGCGAGGTAAAGTCAAAGGACCACCACTTGTCGCCGTCGCATTTCCCGCATTTGTATAAAACCTCAGTGCGACCCCCGAGATAGCTGTGTCGAATGAACTTATCGTTTTTCACGCTAAGCTTGTACAGGGGTCTTTTGAATCGATCATAGTATTTTAAATAAAACATCTTCTTCGCCAGCGTCGCGCCCGTCAACAGATTCACCATGTCTAAGCCACCTTCGTAGTTTTGATAGCGATGCCCGCCCTTAACCTTGATCTTCTTCTTACCTTTCCTGTAACTAGCCTTGAAAACCACGTCCGAGAAAGCTAGGACCACTTCGAGGAGACCCAGGCAGTCGTGTTGGAGATATTTTTCAATATCCGGGTATTTAGATAGCAGCCTGGTCGTATCGAAGTTATTTGCGTTCATGAAATGTGCGATCTCATCGTGGTCTACGGTTTCGGGCAGCTTTTGATGTTTTACCTTAAGTTCCTTGGTCAAGCTGTCGAGCGTCCCGGGCAACATGCGTACGCTGTCTCGCATGGTAATACTATACGTTTTGCCATCTACCTCTGTTTCCATCACAGCTGATATCCACGATCCTGATTGTTCAATGGCTGAGTTATTTGTACAATTAAGCTTCCACTTGTCGTGATTGAGCAGGCAATCGTTCATGAGCACCGTAAAGTCAAAAGCACCTCCATTGTGTGCGTACATGTAGTAGCCATTAAACTCTTCGCGGTTCTTGTACAGAAACTCGAGCAATTTGCTGAGGGCGTCGCGGCCAAAGGCCTTCTTGTACTTCATCTTGCCTTCAGCATTTAACCAGGCCATGCCTACCGCGTAGCATTTAAATTTGTTTCCATCGTTTTGATCCGGGGATGCTTCAATGTCCCAAGCAATAAGCTTCTTCGTGTTTTTGGCCTTTGGGCGGACGACTGTTTTGATGACAGTCTCTTCAGCATCTCCGTCCTCTTTGCGCTTCCTCTCCTGTTCAAGTTGGGCTTCCTTCGTGTACCCGAGTTCCTTAATGTCCTTCCATCGAAGCAGCGCCTGGAAGTGGTTGACGGCGCCGTGGTTCTTGAGGCGGATTTCGATCGGCTTCCTGTAAATACCTTCTTGCTTTTGTTTCCGTATCGTGGCGGGTGACTTGGGTTCACCTTAGAACTTCCAGCCTTCTTTAATTGCATACAAGTTATCGTACACGTGTATGGGGCGCTTCTTGTAGACCGCCAAAAGGCGAAGCGTCTCCTGGTCCACGTGATCTTCGGGCATTTTGTAGTTACCTACTATATTTTTATTTTTGGGGTTCTGGCACCATTTCTTGAAATTTGTGATGAGCTCCTGCACATGCTTAGCGAGCTTGGAGCTGTCGTACTCGTTCTTGACTTCCTCGATGTATTGTTCCGTAAATTTACCGTTTTGTGCTATGAGTATCGAAGCATACCCGCAATGTATTTTCGTATTTGGGGACTTCTCGAGCCAGGTAGCTTTTGCCATCGTATCGCTTTTACCCACTTGGCCAATGAGTGCCGCTGGCGTGTGACGCTTCACGAGGTGTAGCTTGGTAATGTCCTTGACAAGATATGTGTTGCAGTGCAGCTTCATCTTCTCCTTAAATTCCTTGCTCGCCTGATCCAAGTCAGCGCAGGCTTTGGTAGACACGGTGTAATCTCTCGTCTCGTCCTCCGTCGAGAACATCCATTGGTACTTGTACTCGTTATTTTCGCTGTGGTGGTTCATGCGGTTTGTTGCTATTGGAATGAGGGTGTTCAAGCGTTCGTTTATACTGCAGCCGTGGCCCTTGATTCTCGGGTGGCTGCTTATGTCGTGAGTGTACGTCGTCCACGACCGACCCGAGAGCTTGGTTTCGTTGCTTTCCAGAGCAAAAAAATCGTTGAACTCTGCCTTCGCGCGAGCCTTCTTGAAAGGCCTCGTGTACTTAGGCTTGAGCGGGCCTGTGACGGTGCTGCTGTATTTACGCCTTCGATCGACGAAGGACTTCTTGATGGAGATGAGTCCGTAGCGATGGAAGCCATTGATGAAGGTCAAGGCCTTTCGATCGTATTTGTCTCGCAGGTCAACCTTAATTGACATCTCTTTATCATTTTTAGTCGTCATCGTATAATTGTACACGAGAAAAAAGAAATCCGCCAAAAAACGCACAGGAGGAAAGTTTTTGGATTCAGCACGATTAAAAACCGTTATGCTATTCTCTCTTATAGTACTAGTATATATATATTATATATAATACCATGATGGTTTTTTGACGGTTCGTCGTAAAACCGCGAGCAAACCATCGTAGATCCAGCCACTAAGTACTTAATTCTCCTCGGAATCGGAGGGTAGCACATACTTTGTGGGCCGCTGACCGTCGAGGCGAAAGGCAACGCGACGCTGTTTGTCGTCTTTGATTTTTTTCGTATTTAGCAGCGCAAGGCTCGCACCAGTGGAACTTACAATCATCACGGTGCTTCGCTATGTGGCATCGCGCGCAGTGGCTGTAATTTCCGGGCTTTTAAAAGGGAGATTCGGGAAACTTATTTTACCACACCATATTATTATACAGGGAGAAAAAAATTAGCCTCGCTCAAACGCACTTTGATTTGGTTCATCCGACGAACTCCGAGCGTGTTGGGTGCTGTTATTATACAGGCAGGAGAAAAAAATAGCTTTGCCCAAACGCACTTTAATTTGGGGGGTATATAAGAATAATTCGGGTTTTGCATCCAAAGTAGTATATAAATACCGCAACATAGTAGTGCGGGTTTTTCAATCCGGACATCGAGCAACCTCCCGCGCGCTGCTGCTGACACACTACGCAGCTAATCCGCAGCGATACATAGCTTGGGCAGGAGTTCAGAAGCTACCGCGCACCTCTGCGCAACACCTGACGCGAAGCGCGCAGGACAACATGTCCACGCTAGAGACCATTTCGGAGAAACCAAGTGTTGATGTGACCTTTACGGAGCAAAGCCTGCACGTGCAGCTCACCCTGCATACGGCTGGGACAGTATGGCTAGATTGCGTTGAACCGCAGAGCGCAGCGCACGGACGCGTCAATGTGGGCACATCGCTGGTTGCGGTTCAACGGCGCACGGATGGGGAAACTATTTGGCCGGCAGGCCTGGGTTACATTCTGTGAGCGTATCAGAAATATGCAACGACCGATGACGCTCACATTCTCCTACTACCCCATTTCTGACGTGTCCTCTGGTCCATACTCGTCATTGGTTGACGACGAGTCCACCTATCGCCAAACTCCCTCCTTTTGGGCTACAGACCATTCCCTTGCCCCTGTTAGTTCCTCATCCTCTTGATGTCATCCCCATCCTCTCCCTAGATCCGCGTAAAAAATAAAAAATAAGTAACATTTACCAGGAACCTAATCAGAATTATGGTTGGGCTTTTACGCTGTAAACCCAGACGGGGGTCTGTAATTCAGTGTAAATTACGGTAATTACAATTACAGAGTAAATTACAGAGTGGCTGCGACCCCTGGAGAGCTATTGTGCTACCGCGGTGGTTCCTCGTGGGACCTCCCCCCAATTGAGTAGAACTATTCGGCATGGTGCTTATTTGGGATGGTGAGGCGTCCGTCGTACGCCTACGTGCGCGGGCGGCGCGTCTGTACTGGTTTCTGCCGGGCGCGCGGTGTCGCGTCCGCGTGTAGCGCGGCGGCCCTAGTGTGAAACACAAGTCGCAGATTTCTCCACCCTGTAATTCAGAGTAATTTACCGTAATTACAATTACGGTAATTTACTTACAAGCCCAACCATAATCAGAATTGGACCCTAATGTGCGGGGTTTCTCCAGAGCGAGCTCAGTGGCACTCAGCTCACCTTTGTTGGGTGTGCGTTCAATAGGTCAGCGCGTGAGCGCACGTGGGAATGTGATCATCGCAACCAACAGTGCCGTTCAATCGCAGCGCGTGGGCGCACGTGGGACCGTAATCATCGCAACCAACAGTTCAGTTCCATCGCAGCACCCTGAGGCAAGAACAAGCAAGGCAGCTGTATTATTTGAGGAGATACGCTGTCAGCGACACGCGCTGTGCTATGACCGACCAACCCCTTACCTTGGTGGACTCACATGGTGATGACAGCGATGAGAGCCACAATCCTTTTGACGACAGGGTTGAACAAGCTCAAAAGGAGCTTATGTGGGCACAGCTACAAAGGAGATACATGAACGTCTGGGAATACACATCTCGTAGATGGAATGCTGCGGATATTCTTACAGTATTGAGGAATTTGGAGCGCGGTTTTCACATTTACTCCGGAGGCAACAACGAACAATTACAAGATATATCTGGAGCTCATTTGTATCTAAGAAATATATTTATACAGTTCGATGGTCATAACTGGAGATCTTTATTGTCTGAATGGACATTATGCGACGAAGAAGGAGAGTATAGCGAAAATGAATTAAAGTCCATAAAAGAGAGGCTACAAAATGATTATAAGGCTATCTCAGATTACTTAGAATTTTTTGCAGAAGTGAGTATGGTTATTTACGGTCGCGAAGCTCAAGTGATCTACGACGAAGGTTTGCTAGACAACACTATGCAACTTGCTAGACAACGATACAGAGCAGAGCGGACTGATGAATACATGTCCAATCTTTCAACTTTATCAGACTTGATAAGTTCATTTAGATACGCTGTCAAATTTGAACCACCATCGGTACACACTCCCGACGTTTACACTATCGAATGTTTGAAGTTAGCTGCCGGGGGTATACGCCGGAAGTATGTGGAATCTCGACACCGATATGATGTGATTTATGCTGAAGATGAGAACGGATACTATGTAATGAATGACAAAAAGACTACACGTGTTTACTTGCGTTTACGAGACAACGACGTGCCTCGGTTATTTAAACATCGAAATGAACCCGTTATGTATGGCTATAGGATGCAAGCAAATTTACCAAAAGAGATGTGGCAAGATCACATAGTTCCTTACCTTATTGATGAAGAAACTCGAAACAGGTTTAAAAGGAACTGCACAATTGCTCGTGAGCTAAAGAAGGCGGAACGATTGTTGCGAGACTTCAATCAAGGATACGTGGAGCACTACTCGACGAGTCGTCGCAAACACAAAATATTATATGATGTTTACAAGAACTTTATGAGAGACCTCCACTCGAAGCATGAAAAGCTGCGAGCGAAAGTGAACGCGCGAGTTGCTCAGATAGACACGCTCCTTGCCACCTTTGTGCGCAGCCCCACAAGAAGCAAACTATTGCTTCATAGGCTGAATTAAACATATAAATTAGTCGGGGCACCCTACGCGCGTGTCTATCTTCTCGTCAAAATATAGTAGTCGCAGTAGCGCACAGGAGCACAGGAATCTCCTCGCCCAGTCGGATCGACGCTATACTCACCACACTGCCATTTTTTACAAACTACATTTACTATTTTTTAAATTAGCTAGTGAAATGACCTACTGAATCGCCATCCTGCGATTTGGCACCAGTTTAGTGGGACGCACCAACGCCACGGAAAGCGTTGGCATCTCAAGTTAAGGTGGACTATCACTTCGAGTGCGAATGCGATATATCCACTGTCAGAAGCAACTGACACCACTATGCACCGAAAAAGCTCTACGACAACACGGAAACCCGAGACATATGTTCCATGAACGGGGCATTGTTGACTTGTTCTCTTTAGAATCAAGCCATCCTGAGTAAGCTTCTGTATTACTCCTCTCTCTGTGGAACTGTTTCATCATGTTAAAATCAACATGTATAATAACTGTATTTTTTAATATCGCATTAAAACAGATCAAGCCTGCCACTGCTGCGCAACGTAGCGTAGCCTCGCAGAAGCCTTCGCAGCACTTACCCAAGGCACGCGCGGTGAAGCAGCTTCGCCGTAACGGAGGCACGCATCATTTATTTCCCAATTACAGTACGCACACAGCCTAAGTGAGAGGCAAGGCAGACCTGTCTGTAGACCATGCGATTTTTCAGGAGTCAGCCGAATCCCCTCGAGGCGCAGAACCGTCATCTACGTGAGACTTTGAGAAAGTCTGAAGCGGAGGCTGCGTGCCTCGGGTCTGGAGCCGGACAAGACGCCGCGACGAAGATACAGGCCGTCGTACGAAAAAATAATACTGCTAAATTGCTCTCACATCGTGCTGCCGTGCGTATGCAGTGCTATTATCGGATGCAAGTGGCGTCGAGGAGAAGGGTGAGAATGCTTCGCAAGAAACTCCCCATCGAAGTGGCCGAGCTCCGAGGTCAGCGCAGAGAACTCGAGCAACTGCGTAAAAAACACAACCAGTTGGTAGAGGCACACGAGATATGTCTTAATACAATCAATGTAAGAGAAACGGAGCTTGCGGCATCAAAAGAGGCCCTCCGGCTTGCTGACATAAGAAGACGAGCCCAGCTGAACGATTGCTTGCATAAAGATAGGGCGAACAATAATAACCAATGGTCAGCTATTAGAAGAAGGTGGGCTGGCGAAAAAAAAGAATCATCATGGCAGTATTGGTGGGACGATTTTTTAACTCGCGAGGAGATCTTAGAGTTGCCACCGTATGGTTACAACAATGACCACAACCCGTCCCGTATTCCCCACGGCAATCAGCTTGCATTGGACGCCATAAATGGCGTAGGTCGGCTATTTATACCTGCGGAGCGTCCGGTTTCTCCTTCAGCTAGAAATTGAAGACAGAGGTTCAAGAGCTTGGACAGGTTCAAAAGCTAAACATGGCAGTTCTAAGGGTAGCACAGCGGCTGGTTTAGGACGCCATCGACGCTAGCTACTTAAACCAAAAATTTTAATTCGGGTTTCTAGTAGCTCCGCAGCTTTAACAGGTGGCTCTCTTTTAGAGCTGCAGATCGCATTTCAGGTTTTTCAAAACTACAGATTGGAGGTGTGCAAGGAAGTGCAAAGTTGGGTTGTTGGAAACGCTGGGAAACTATTGTGCGCTCCAGTACACTGGGAGGTGCTGCGGAAAACGGCATGTGCGATAGTGATGCTGCGCGCACACAGCGCTGGTGCATGTGGGCAGTCCACTGTGAGCTGCTGGACAGGTTTGACAATCATCAGCTCCACAAGCTAACACGTTGGGACTTCATCAGGCCACGTGTGATTGGGATTACTCGACACGAGGTCAGGACCCTACACTTGCTCCACAGTGGGCCCAGACCGTCTATCTTACCGGTTAACTATCCTGATCTGTCCTACAGTGGGCAGCCCTTTCCACGTGCACCACGTGTGATTGGGATTACTCGATATGAAGCGAGTGTGCCCGCTCCTTCGCTAGCGGCCGAACGCATCCACATCAACGCCCTGCGCGCTTACGGGAGTTACCGTTTCCACGGCCTCGCGTTCGAGCTGGGCTTCAAATGCTACAAGATGCGATGGATGCGATGGGGCCAGTGGTGCGGGTACGAATCGAGTGATTCGGACTCTGAGAGCGACGGCGCCATGCCGCCCCTCGAGCAGCAAGAGGCCGATCCCGTCGACCTTCCGGACCTGGCATAATAGTCCTCGCAGCCTACGTGCTCTACAATTTCGATGCTTTTTGGGACAAAGTGGAGGCCGCGGCGGCGTCTTTGACGTGGTCGTGAACTCGACCTTGACCGTGCAGTAGGACAGTTCACCAGCATCGATGTTATAACCTGCACCCAAATGGCGATTAATTTCATCGAGATCATGAAGACCTACCTCACGCATGACGTCGTACTTTGCCTTGGACGCTCCGGCTCCCATGACGACAAAATCACGGCTTTGGTGAGGTAGCTTGAAAGCGAGGTAGTAGGTACGCGCGAAATGCTTACTACTATACACACCTATCCCCTTGGGTCCCTTGAGTAACTTGTTTTATGTTTTTAGCGCAGCTGTCGACACATCTTCTCGTCTAAATCTGACTGTAGCACCAGCAACCACCCCCTTTTTTTAATCTGGCGCTGCCAGCAGCTATTTAAAACCCTCCACAGCTCTTTCCCGTGTCTGAACATTTTATTTGCGCCGCCGCAGCACCTCACCACGACGCCACATCGACGCGATATTATTTCTACCCCCCCGCAACGCATCTATCGCTAACCACAGAATTTGTACACACAGGCGGCATCAAAAACTGCTTATGAACAAAAGTTTACGTCGTGGCGGAGACCTCGTCCTCCGAGACCAAGCACGCGCCTCTTACTCCTCTCTCTGTGTAACTGTTTCATCATGTTAAAATCAACATGTATAATAACAGGTTTTATTTTTTAATATCGCATTAAAACAAGATCTTGCGAGCTCCGCAAGAGAATGTGACTAAAATGGACAATGATCAATACCACGAGGAATTGCCTTTAGCCTTATTCGAACTTCACGCGCGCAAGTTAAGACTTTCGAACCAAAACCCGAGCAGAAGGACGTATCATCACCGATCAAACAAGAATTATATTATGGGGGCGTCGCACGCCTCTGCCCGATCAGCTTGATGTGTAAGATTATTGTTATTATGCAACTAGCTCGACTGTTCCGCCAGGCGCACTAGAGCTCTGTGTACGATTCCCTTCGTCCTCAGGCTTCACTGAGGGCACCGCGCCGCACTCGAAAAGTGGGAACTAGCGGACCAAGACACTAGACCAGCCACTAGACCAGCAGCCAGCAGCCGCTGCCAGCGCGTGCGTGTGTCTCCGCTGCAAGCATCTCCAGCACGGAGACATGGGATCAGGTGCCTCCATAGATGGGGAACATGCGAAGGATGCGGATGATGTCGATGGGAAGGATCGGGAAAAATTGATTGAGTGCACCAAATCGATGAAGGAGCTCCTCCACATTGTCAGGCAGCGCCTCAAGCGCTCGAAGAAGAGTGCGAGTGGAATGCGAAAGGAGTTTGCCAGGCTGAGCCGCACTGTCGGCATGATTAACGCCGAGCTGCGCGTGGCCATGCTTCTCGACCTGGAATAAACTAAACAAATGTCGGCACCCGAAATGCAAGAACTCCAGCTGCTTCAGGCAGCTGCAGCGCTCAAGGCTTCAGCACTTCATTTGAATGACCAGAACGCGTGGAAGTCAGTAGAAAAACATGACGAGGCACACAGAGCGCACGAAAAAGCAGACACGGCAGGGTCGTATTTTGAGATTTTTCGTTCCGAAATTCAATTGAAGATGAATCAAGGAGGTGAAAAAGAGGCATTCGCTAATATACTCAATCAGTTGAAAGGTAGCGAAGGAGCATGGTCTGAACTGGAGCAAATTAAGGAATTTGACCATCGCGGCACACACTTCCACCACGAACATAGCAGCGAAGTTACAGCCACCAAAACTACTTCACTCTCGTTTATTCTGGACAAATATAGAGATGCGTTTCACGCACAACAAGACCTGCATGATTTGGCAGAATGGATCGCAGATGACCTCTCTACAGACGAGGTGAAAGTTGAGGTCATCCTGCCTGCTCTGAAAGGATTTGAGCGTTTTTTCGAGAAGGGCGCCGAGAAGTATAATTTCGACTTTGGGCGTGTCAGCGACCTTTCGAGATGTACCATTCAGATTTACGACAACCACAAGGCTGCAGCGGTAAACAAGATGGTCGAGGTGACCAAAAGATTGCTAGAAGGTGCCAAAGATGGAGATTGTCCATACACTAGCCAGCCGTATAAAGTGATAAAGTGCACTAATAAATTTTTTGCAAACAGGGACAAAGGAGGCTACATGGACCTCAATATAAATCTCCTTTTTGATAAATTTAATGGCTGTAAGTCCACAGTCTGTGAGATGCAGCTGAACTTTAAAAGCATAATCGATGAAAAGTCACGCGCCCACAAAAACTACGAGCTTGCTCGAGCACTGCACGTTTATGATGATACTGCAAAGATCATTGCAACTCAGGATTGGTCTAGCGCATGTACAGCATTGAAAACTGGTCGAATCGAGCACGCCATCCTCGAGGGGAACAACATACCACCTGTTGATTTTGCACAACTTCTCGCAGATGCATGTACGGAACAATTGAAGAAACTTACCCTGAAGCAGATGTCCGTCGACGTTCTGTGTGCGACCTCAGATGCTTCGTATTGTGAAATTAATACACCCAATACGTCCAATGCCTATGCCGAACTCACAGAACTCATTTTGATTGATTCACCTGATGTTGTAATGGGTAATGGTCCAATGAGATTTGGTCAACTTTGTTTGCTTCATATTATAGAGACAGACATCATGAACGCGCCGCAGTGTTGGCTCAGTTCTAACGTTGTTGAATCACTAGAGACTCGAAGTGTAACAATTCACTTGAAGCTTGGCCCTTCTTTCGAGTTTACGTGTACGCCAAACGGGGTTTCTTATTTCGACGTGATGGGGCTTGCTTCTATTTTTGAGCACACTCAAGGACACAACTGGAATAACAAAGAGGGATGGTGCAAGAAAGATGTTCCAGTCAAGGATTGGTTTGGTGTGACCCTCGCGGACGGAGGTCGCCACGTGCATTCACTCAACTTGGCAGAAAATAACCTCGTTGGTAAGTTTGTGCCAGCACACGTCGGTACCTTACAAAGGATGACGTTACAGGTGAGATTACGGGACCAACCATACGATGGTTGTCTGGAATCAAAGAAAAGAACCTAAATGGCTGTGGTAAATTGACACTCGCATCTGATTTGAGTGACATCGCTGATATGACCCATGTGGATCTCTCCAACATGGACTCACTCACCGGTACGTCGCGCGTGTGGCAGCACACGTCGGTACCTCACAAAGGATGACGTTATAGGTGAGATTACGGGACCAATTGTACGATGGTTGTCTGGAATCAAAGAAAAGAACCTAAATGGCTGTGGTAAATTGACACTCGCATCTGATTTGAGTGACATCGCTGATATGGCCCATGTGGATCTCTCCAACATGAGCTCACTCACTGGTACGTTGTTGCGTGTGGCAGCACACGTCGGTCTTCAGTGGTCTCTAAATGTGGTGCCTGATCAGGTGACATTTCTGAACTTTCAAAACTTGACAAGCTTTTGGAGTTGAATATCTCCTACACAAACATCACTGGTTCGTCGCACGTGTGGCAGCACACATCAGCCCTTTTTCTTCAACTGAATTCCCTGAATATTCCCCGGAATTTTCTGGAAACCCACCCCGCAAATTCCTGGAAATATCTGTTTGCTCACTCGCAGTCTCATGTAGGTGACAGAGGTATACTGAGAAAGCTTCTCCCTAATCTGCCATTCCACTATCTTCAATAAATTATAATTAACAGCGTAAACATATACATTGTAATCATAATATTTAGAATTATTTGCATCTGGCAAAAGTGGATTCATTTCAACTTCCAATTCTATATTATGTATAGTTGAAAAGTTGCAAGATCCGGACGGCTGAAAGCGTTCCGGAGCAAGGGCAAAAGAATAAAAATTAAGACCGGACTTATCATTTTTAATAGAATGTTGTGAAATATATACATGAAACCACCAGCTCAGTTGGCGACCCCCTGTCGGTGTGGCTGGTTCCATCGACGTGGAGCACCCACTTCTTGTCAATTTGTTCGTCCTAGCACCAAGAAAAAGTCCACGTCCACCGGCTCTCAACATGCCCGCTTGTCGTCCAAGGTGTCATACCGTTGGAGCCAATTCAAGAACCAGGCCCGTCAGAGAAACAAAACGGTTGAGATTACATTCCATGAATACACCACGCTTATCAAAAGTACATGTGCGTACTGCGGCACCGAGCCTTCCAAATCTGTTCGCATTGGAGTGGATCGTCTCAACAACAATCGTGGCTACGTCAAGGGTAACGTGGCTCCTTGTTGCGCTCCATGTAACTACATGAAGCGAGCGATGCCGGTGTCAACCTTCCTCGGGCACGTCGCTTTGATATGCACCCACTCAACCCCACGAGAGCCAAGGACGTGACCTTCCCTACTTTCTAGTTAGTTGGACCTTCAAGTTCGCCTTAGCCTCGCTATGATCACCCTAAACTTCACGCAAGTCATAAGCCTCCGAACCCCTTAGAAAATTTATCACTAAAATAAACAGAAAACAAACAACACAAACGCAGCGGGGCGGGGCTTTTTCGCTGAAATCCTGCACGCCGATGCGACCCCCGTGAGTTTCAACATATCCAGTCGACGGGATATGTTAGTTTTCCCGTGGTCCGCGACCGGATCTAAGTCGTTTAGACAATAAAAAGACGAACACAAGTAAAAAAACTACTGGAACAAAGACTGTATCACGCAGCGGTGCTGCAATGCCTGTCCGTAGGCAGGGAAAGAAGACAACTTTAAAAGTCATGCGAACGCTGTCAAACATGAAGTATCACCCTGCGAAGAAACCCCACCTTCACTTAGATTTAATACTATAATGGGATCGTGCGGTAAGTCCCCGCATTTATGTAACTGTAAAAATAACTACAAGAAAAAAGGCAAAGTTCGACTTAGGTACGTGGGGAATCCTAAGCCTACGCAGGTGGGGCAGGAATACGGGAGGAAGCGCGATGGCCTCGAGAAGAAGCCTAGGAACACGCTCCCGGTAGGTCTTAGGTTTAGGTAGAAAGTTATTTGTCATCCTCTTCCTCTTCCTCGTCCTCAGCTGCGTCCTCGTCTTCAAAAAAACGGAGCTCGTTTTGGTCAGGTTTTCTCATGTGTTTAGGTTGTACTCCATCAGTGTACGCAGCATCTTCTAGAATCCAGTCAACAACGTATCCTTGTTTCCTCCTTTTCCTTTTGGCATCCTTTTGGTTATAGTAAGTTTGGATTGTCGCTGGATGCCATTTTCCTTGCCACTTTACCATAACGTTGTCGCCAATTTGAAAGCTCTTCCCAGTACCTCTACGCTTCTTGGCAGGAGGCTCTTGCACACCCTGTTCTGAATCATAAAATTTTTGCCATGTATCGACATAGTATTGTTCACATTCCTCTTCTAGCGGTTTGAAGTTAAAGCTCTTTTGATCATCACTTAAGTGAATTTCTGAACCTTCCAGAGTGTAACATTCAACATCAATCAACTGAGGCACTTGTTTAAAAGAAGTGTCGTCCCCAATTACTTCGTCAGATGCTAACTTGTCCATGAGTTTCGTCTCTTCGTGACGAAGTTCAGAATACTTTATTTTGAATTGTATAATCTGGTCTTGGCAGTGAATAATTTGATTTTGATAACTTGCTTTAGCCGCAGCTTTGGCTGCCGCGTCCATGTCGAAGGAGTCAACTTTCTCTTGTTTACTTTTTAAACCATCAATTTCATTGCTAACAGCTGGAATGCTCACACGCAGTAAGGCAGACATCTTCTGTAAAAGAAGTATGGATTTGTCAACAGCGTCGTTGTGCTCCTTCTTCAAAGCTTCCGACACTTCTTCATTTTTTTGAGGTGACTCGGATACACGCACGGATGATTCATCTCCCTGCTGCTCTTCTTCTTTCTTTTCTTCCTCCTCCTGCTTCACAAAGACGTCATGTAAAAATTTAATCGTCACGTCCTTAGCTTTTAAACGCAGCGCAGGTGTTAAGAGGCCTCCACGCTTCACCAGTGTATTGTACACTTCATGTAGACCCTTCTCATATTGCGCAACTTCAACCGCCAAGTCCTTAGCCATGGTTTTTGCGAGGGAGCGCGAGGTCTGCGTTTTACGTGTTCCGCGGGTTAAATTTCACCGTGCGCTCGCGTGTGTCTTTGGGAAGTGGTACGAAGGCTTTTGCGAGGCTACGCTACGTTGCACAGCGGTGGCAGCCTTGCGTAGCAACTCTAAAAGAGAGCTCCTACTCAAAAGCTGCGGAGCTACTATAAACCCGAATTAAAATCTTTGGTGACGCTTTTTTTTGAAAAAGCGTTTGCCGACGGGGATAAGCGGGATTCGAATCTGGAGACGATCGACGAGGACGAGGAGAAGAGTGGGCATAAGTAGCACATCATATACTTACTTATCACAATCGCGGACTGAACCATCCGGGTTCGCCGCAGCTACCTCTCCCTTTGATGTAGTAACGATCTTCGTATGCGTCCCAAGGGTTGGTCCAGTTTCCACTTCGGGAGTCAAATTGAACGACGGAGACTCGCTTGGCTTGTTTCTGGCCCGGTTTGTATCGCTTCCACACCCGCTTCGCCAACTTACCACCCGCAAACTCAATCGCGTACAGATCCGGATCAAGGAAGATCAAATATCCTATGAAAGCCAATATAGAGCCATGTCTAAGCCCGCTGTCGCGGAAGACCGAGGACACGTTCATGTGGTCTCCCTTCGGCATTTCGAAGGCTATTGGGGCGCCCTCCCGGTAGTAGCCGTTCCGAATTTGTTCATCCAGCTCGTGGTACTGCCCTTTCACGAGCCGCCCCAGCAACCAGTTGACGTAATCCTCATCTGAACTCGCCTGCTCGAAAGTTTTATTCTCGTGTCTTCCGGTTTTCAAAGTCCAATTTCCTAGTCTGTTTCGGACTCGTTGCAATCTTTTACACTCGGGGCACACGCGATCAGGCCGCACGCATTCGAGTTCACCGTAATATTGAGTGGAGTGGAGCATTCTTAAGACGTCATCTACCCGTACCTCATACCAGGGCTCTGGCCTGCTCCGCGCAGATTCGCTATCGATGGTTGCAGTGCGGTGCGTATTGAACACCTCAATGACCACCTTTGTCTCATTGCGCACCCACACGGCAATATCTGCTACACCGCCATTCGGCAGGCGGTGCTCTGTCTCGACTGTTCTCTGGCGTGGCCACACCGACCCCGGCTCCCATTTCGCCGCACAAAGTTGGCAGTGCGAAAAGAACTGCAGCGGACCAAGTTGCCTCAAGTACTGTGCTAAACCCTCCTTAGCCAAATTGTGTTTAAGGTCCTCACCACCACCACTGCACTTACGTGTTGCCCCCAGCTTCTTCGGAAGGTGTGAGAAGTGGGGCCTTCGTTTACTACCCCATTTTAGCACCATCTCATCTCCACAGGTAGGGCACGGAATGCGAGGGCGCGGCCATTCACCGCGAGCACCGGCGAACCGCAGCGGTATCAGACCAAGAGCATCATGTGCCTCTGCAGGAGCCATGCGCAGACCACCGGGCACGCCACGGCGCATAGACATGGTCTCGGCCACTAGGACCAACAAGCACCATCCCCCACCACGGATGCGGTCCATCGTACGAGGAATGGGGCAGCGTTCTTGGGCTGCCGAGGGCTCGATCGATGCTAGTGTGTCTTTGGGAAATGGCACGAAGGCTTCTGCGGGTGCTACGCTACGTTGCGCAGCGGTGGCAGGCTTGATCAGCAGCTCAAAAGAGAGCCTCTGTCAAAGCTGCGGAGCTACTAGAAACCCGAATTACAATTTTTGGTGACGCTTTTTTTGAAAAAGCGTTTCCCAGCGTGGTGTGCCCGTTGAATCGTGGCGTAGATTCCGTTAGATTTTCGCGCGCTGATGTACCCCCTAAAAATTTTTACGAAAATTTGAGTCGGGGCTGGCGCGACTGCCGGCCAAACTTTCTTCTGGCTCGTGGCAGTTTGGGGGTATGGTCCGAGGATCCGAGAATCTGGAAAATTTTAAATTACGCGCGGTCGCCGCGGCCGCAGGCCAAACTTTCATCGACGTCGGCG
>Ga0099799_10200_pt1 | contig 17352 bp, 14 predicted proteins | sample Uncmet6_SortLC_1_FD_89033 | JGI IMG/M metagenome (GOLD analysis project Ga0099799, IMG submission 89033) | Marine eukaryotic communities from CALCOFI LINE 67, Pacific Ocean - CN11_C50_N6_SortLC_1 | ecosystem: Environmental > Aquatic > Marine > Oceanic | place: Pacific Ocean: Monterey Bay...
GCCGTGCGGGTCGGCCGTGCCCAGGGTGCTCGGGGAGGTCCCGGACCCGGCCCGCGTGTGGTGCGGGACCCCGCCGCCGTGCCGGTCCGGGGCGACGGCCATGGCGGACGAGGCGTTGGAGGAGGCGGAAGAGAAGGCGGCGGCGGTGGACGTGGCGGAGGTGCTCCGGAGGGGGGTCCCCAGCGTGAGCGACTCGAGGCGGACGCAGCCCGGGGAGAGGTGGTTGGCCGGGGTATTGGGCGGAACGCCGCCCGAGGCCGATGCCGCGGAAGCCGCATTCGTGGAGCGCGGGGTGGGCGGGCATACCGCCGCCGAGCACCTGGCCGCGGCCGCGGCCGCGGCCGCCGCGTGTGCGTGCGCAGGCGGCTGCTGCTGGCCGGGGCTGCCCCCGAGCAGGGCCACGGGCGGGGCGCCAGCGTTGAGGGGTCCGTTGTGGCTGTAGGCCCTCCGCTTCCGGCCCCTGTCCTCCGGGGAGGACGACGCCGACGACGACGATGACGCCGCCCCCTCCCCCTCGAAGAGCGCCCTGGCCTCGGCCTCCGACGGGGGCGGGGGCAGGATCTGGGCCCGGGGCAGGATCTGCCTCGACCACGGCTGCGGCGGCGGCGAGGGGCCGAGCCGCCCCCGAAAGCCCCGCCGCTGCCCCCTCGGCTGGAGGAAGGAGGGCGGGTGAAGCTGCTGGGGAGGCAGCGGCAGGGCGGCCTGCCCCGCCGCCGGGCGGATTTGGCCCTGGTGGGCGGCGCAGGCGCCTGCCCCGGCCGCCTCCTGGCCGGGGCTGGGGCTGGGGCGGGGGGCGCATCGGCCGCCACTCTCGGGGGAGGGGATTGGGCCAGGCGCGGCCGCCAGGGGGGGCTGGCTCAGCCCCGCAGCAGCCGCCACCCCATCCAGGCGCACAAGGTACTCGACCTCGGGGGTAACAAAGGCCCGGTCGGAGGCGGCGGTCCCGGTCCCGGTCCCCGGTCCCACCGCCGCCGAGCCCGAGCCAGGGCCCGCGCCTCCGGTCCCGGACGGGCCGTGCCCCGGCCCGCCGCCGCCACCACAGAACGGCACGTTGCGCTCGGGCGTGGAGAGGGGCGGCGGCTGCGGCGGCCGCCTGTCGGCGACGGCGAGCGCAGCGTGGAAGGCAGCCCCCGCCGGTTCGGCCGTGGACGGCGGGTTCCTCTCCACGGAGAGGGGCGGGCCCATCGCGCTGGCCGCCGATGGCTGCAGTCCCGGATGCCTCCGGCTAAGCCTCCGCGGTCCGCCGCCGGGGGAGGACATCGCAGGGGGGCGCGCGGCGCGGTGCGGTGCGGTGCGTGCTCTGTGCTCTGGCGGGAATGCCGCAGCGCCGCGTTCTCCTCGGAGCTGAGTTGGCGCGGCCGGGTCCCCGCTCGGCCTGTCTTTCAGCGACGGGTGATGCGCCTCGGGGTTTCTTTCTTTTTTTTTTTCTGTGGCGCGTCCCTCCTCGCGGTCACGGCTGGGGGTATCCTGTCTCCCTCCGACGGCGCTCCTTCTCTTCCTCTGAGGGGTCGTCTGGAAGTTCGGAGGTGATGTGTGTGGGGGAAAGCTTAGGTTATTCTGGTCATGGGTGAGATGGGGGAGCAGTTATGGGAAATGGGGACGAGATATTCAAGGGCATTGGCCGTGATTAGATTGACTGTGGGCGATAAAGAGAAATAGAAGCACGCACAAGATGGATCCTTTCTTCGCGCAATTGCGCCACTTTTGCACTATAGTACCCGTCGGTTCTTTTCATGTCCACCGGTCAAAAAATCAAAGTAAAATATACACCGCACCTGTCTGCGGCGTCAGGTACTGCAACAAACAAAAGGCGGAGCAGCTGCCTTTTCGGCCAAATCACATACGTACGGGTCAGCAATTCATCGGAGGATTTTTCTCATTGCCTTAAGGTTCGTGAACACTTTGGGACAGAGAGACGACTGCGATAACTTTTACAAAAGCAAGCTGCCTATCACTTAGCAGTGCAAGAGCAAACCGGTCAGCATCGTATACGTCATTTTCCCCTTAGGACCACGCATTGTTTCCCTCCAAGAGATCGTACAGTTGCGGTGCTAGTGTGGGATACTAAGTAATATGGGAAGGACCCAGCGATGCCTATAAGAGGTAAAGTAAATTGATCTTTAACACGCCTGAAGACGTCATCGTCATGAAAGCCGACGGCAACTTTCACCTAACCCTATAAATAAAACGCAAGAAAAATGGCGTCACTTCGAAACCTCTCGGGTGGCAGAACTGACTCTGCGACAGCTGTGTGAGGCGTCTTAGCCTCTCAACTGACAGGGTAATGGCAGCTGCTGAGTTCCACTCCGCCCACTGACACAAGTCTGCAGCTGGCCGTGACGCTTATGCCTTCAAGTTGTCTTCAGTCTCTGTCCCAGTGTGAGTCATTTTCCTAACCCTGAATGAATCATAATTCAGATAACAGCTGATAAAAGCCATAAATATGACATCATCCACATGCCCCATGTATTAATATCTTTCTCCTTCGAGCATGCATTTATCATATATGTTTTTGTGCGATCGGCAACTTGGGGGTGTGCCACTTGAATATGGATAAAAAATACGAGCTCGTATATACTCTATTACTATTCATAATATACTACGCTCATGTATACTACAAGAATAATATTCATAATATTTACATATTCTTATTATATTAGAATACTCGTAATATTCTCTAGCTAGTATATACTGTAGTAGTATTATGTTGTTTTGTTGTGTAATCGGCCACCGGGATCCCGCCTCCTTTGCCAACTCACGATGATTCCCCCCGGATAAACCGGGTGGGTGCATCTAGGCCAGGGGGACAGGAAGCCCTACTACTACTCTAGCAGCTATGCATAGTACACATGTACAGAGTTTGTGTACTACTACGCGTAGACTAGTAGGCGCCTACCTATTAAGAAATTAACTACTCCTACTCTCCTAGTAGTAAATCTATGCAAATTGCCGATGTATAGATAATACTAGCTATGCATACTACTACGCATAGCTAGTAGAACTCGGGCGTAGTAATACTACTACTAGCTAGCTAGTATGCATATGCATAGTATGGATAGCAAGTATGCATACTCTAGAGTACTACTAGAGAGATTTGGTACGAGAGTAGATCTACTTCATGCATACTTTGTGTGCAAATTATGCATACTACAGTAGCTAGTACACATTATGCAAAATATGCATACTACTAGCACACATACTCCCACTGGTAGGAATCGTACTAGCTAGTATGCATACTCTAGAGTAGTAGTACCCTAGTTTTAGTACAGCAATACCCATACTACTAGCTGGTGTACTTTGAAAATATGCATACTCTAGCTAGTAGTAGTATATGGCTTAAATTCGTATAAAATGCAATTATTTATAAAATTTTGAATGGCCAACCACGCTCAAAAGGATTCGTTCTCCAGTTCACCACGGATGACCTCTGTCGGCGAGATCAATCCAAACCTCCCCTCTCCGTTCTCCCATGCTGAATATGGCATCATACTGAGCGAATCGCACCAGCCCCTCCTCACCGCTGACCGGGTCAGCCTGCAGGCCATCCCTCTCCAAGATTTCTCGCAGCTCCCGGTCGGCGTTCTTCACCACGGGTCCCATGCTGGCGTCGGTGAAACCCCTCACCGCCACCACCCTGGCCGGGGTCTGGACCGTCCGGATGGTCCTCCACTGCCCCTCCCCAGCCATCTCCTCGGCCTCCTTAGGCATCGCCGCCTCGGCCTGACCGGGCATTGCGTACGCAAGCGGCCACATCATGTACTTGTCTGATGTGTCATTTTCGGTCTTGACTTCCATGAGGGCGGGAGAAAGCGGGCTAAGGGACCTGCTGAAAGCCCCAAGACTTCCGAATCCCTCGTCCCGGCGCTTGTACGGGAGCCGCACGCCTGAGAAGGCCGGGTAGCGCCGCACCTCGTACCCGTCCCCCCTGCGCAGGAGCTCGTAGGGAAGCTCCGGCGCGGCCGCCTGGGCCTTGGGGCCGCCAGGCTTGAGCTGCGCGATGAAGTCCTGGACAGCGGTCCACTTTGCAACGGTCTGGTACTGCCCCGACCCGTCGTCCTTGAGATTGACTGAATCCCAGTAATCTAGTTGGCCAATAATCTCGACCCCGTTCGCTCCGCCGGGCGCCAGCTTGTACACAGAGATGCCGGTGAAGCGGGCCGTGGGTTCCCAGGGAAGAACGGAGGCGGTCACCTTGAGCGTCCAACGGGTCTGGATGTCGGAAATGATCGTGCCGTCGGTCTCCCCCCCGGTGACCGAGTGCAGATTGATGCTGGCGTCGTCGAACAAAAACTTTCCCATCAACGTGCGGGATGCGAGCATGTCGACGTTTTTTCGGTACTGATCCACGCCCTCCAGCGTCGTCATGGGGTCGTCAAAGGTGACCGAGGGGGAATACCACGAGATCTCCATGGGATCGAAGAAGGATATGTACTCCCGCTCCAGTACCTTCTTGAGCTTGGCGACATCGGCATCCACGCCCGAGGGAGCGGGTTTCGCCGTCGCCGCCGACATAGTCAGTGCACTGGCTTTCGACGTAATATGTACACGGCCAGAAGGAAGATGCGTGGCGGTCTTAGGCACCGATGGGGCGAAGGCGGATGCCGAAGCCAACATCGTTACCACTCCACACCAACATGCCAGGGTCGAGAACAGTATCGGCCTCATTCGTCCTTAATTTCTTCTCTGCTACACCACTTGTGCCGTTTTGATTTGTCGGCAACAATGTGGGCTCGTGATCCTTGTCGTTTGAGCGAGCGATGAAACAATGCCAAGATTAGTAAATGCCGACCAAGACGAAGAACGTTGAAAATTGGACGGGCGCAAAATCTGCGAGTCCTTCATGCATTGTATGTTGATTGATCTACACGAGCTCTTTTTCAATGAGCCAATCATAAAGTGTCATTGACGCGTGTGCAGATGAGTCAGTTACGTAAGCTGACAAGGGGTTTACTATATTATTTCAAGCCCATTTAATTCATTTATGTTGAGTGCACTCTTTATATGATAAAGATTATTGGATGCGAAAATACAATAACCCTCGATAAATCTTTTTAGAGCCCACTTCATTTTTTCTCAAGCCATTTTTTCTCAATGCTGACGTTCACTGCAATCCGAATCTGGAGGATCATCGGAAGCCGGTTAATTTCTCGCATTCAAATTGCGAGAGCTTGTATTTAACACACGATGCAATGAGGTTCCTCCTGCACGCCGCAGCAAAGTCATCTCGGTTGACGACGGCGAAGAAGGCGAGTGAGTCTGTAGCTTCGGCTGCCGTATCCGCGGCCTCCTCTGACGTATTGCAATCTAGCTCGTCGACCGATCCCCACCAGCAGGCCCCATCCCGCCGCCTCCAAAAGACATGGGGGCAACAGTGCTCCCCTCAATGCGGGTGCGTCGTCCGGTTCGAGACGACCACTGACCCGACCACCAATCGCATAATTCACGCAGACTACCACGCCAAGTCTCTTCTGCCGTCTCCCTCCTCAAATGATTCAACCGCTGGGACTGGGGGGATCCTGACCACCTCGAGGGATGACGGAATATCCACCCCCCGTCCCATCCTAGTGAACTGCAATTGCTCCGCACTGCACTCTCTCTCTTCTAGCATCGTTGCTCACCTTCCCGGTCAGTCCCCTAACGCAGTCCGAAATTCGGCGGAGTTCGCGTCGGTCCGGTCGTCCCCGAGCTTCAGGAGGGCCGTGTTGGTTGAACAGGGATTGAGCCGGACCAACACCAATTGTTATGATGTAGTGGAGGAGGCCTTTCTGGCCTGCGTGAGGGGGTACATGGTGAAACCCCGTCGGGAGGTGGAAGGAGGGATGTCTGTACACGCTGCCAAGCGGAGGAAGTCGGAGGGATCGTCGTCGACTGGCAAGGAGCTCGATCCAAACCGATACGCGAAAGCGGCGAGAAGGGCAGGCAGGTCCTTCCCTGGTGGCAGCCGAGCATTGACTGGCTTGGGTGCCAATACCAGACTCGATCCAGCTTCGTCCGCTGCGCTCATGGCTGATCAACCAATTCACAGCATTCGATCGTATCTCGCAACAGGCTCTGCCTCGGATATGCCCGAGTTCCATTCAGGAGCGCACGAAGACGAGCTGGATGATCTCGTCAGAGAATTGTCGTTCAGCTCCCTCAGCGTTGATTGGGACAATGGGAGCGAATTGACAGCAAAAACAAATGATTTGGACTGGTTGGACCATGTGGACCAGCAGAACGCAGGGGAGCGATAGTGGAAGCTTCAAATACTTTAACATTGTGTTCTACCTCCATGGATGTGTTCATTACTCTATCATACTTTCCGAAGTGGCGCTTTTGTGTGCAAGGCTAGCCCCTACTTTGACAGCAATCAATGGATCCGTAGATCACAAAGGATAGGAAAATGATCGCTCCCAAGGATATCATCCATTCGGTAATGTGCCCCAGGTCGCGCAGTGATGTTGTGCGATTTGGTCCGGATATGATCGATTCTCATGAGCGGCTGATGCGTCCAGCAAGTGGGGTTTGGGAATCTTTTACAGTCCTTCTCAACGTCGTCTATTGACGAGGGCACAAAAGTGTCGACATAGCCGCGCTCTGCAAGAAGGTCCAGGACGAGCGACCGCTTAGGTGGGATTCCCCAGCCTCTTGACGTATAGAAGTCGCAAAGTTCCTGCCAGGCTTGGTCCCACATGTCGGATTTTTGGAAGGTATTGAGATCCCCACAAAGCACTACAGGGGATCCCGGCGGAGCAATGGAGGCTACAATATCAAGGACTCTGCCCATTTGCTTCTCCCGCAGCTCTTCTGATTTGTGGTCCAGATGCGTAGCACATATAGTTAGTTTGGGGCAGGGGGGCACATCTGTCTCCTTTTCAATTCCTTCTAACCCTCGCCTTTCTTCCTTCTCGAAAGAGATTTTGCCGATATTTATGGTGCTCACCAGAGCCTGCCGGGGTTCGACGCAGTCACGGGCCTGGTTTCCAAGTTCTATATCCCCTTCTATTTCTTTCAGTTGAACGCGATGGCACACCTCAATGGGATGGTGGCTTAGGATGGCATTTCCAAAGGGGACTGCCCCGAAGGAGGAACCGTCCTCGTCCGCAAATCCGTACTCCCAATTGGGGAGCCCAACCTCCCTCGCAAGGAGAGGGAGATATGCGTTGCTGCTATGCTTAGGGTCTGCGCTTGGCGGTAGTGCTCTGCCCTTTCCATCCCCTCGACGGACGGCGTCATAGTACGCCCGCCCCTCCTCGCCTCCGGGAGCCTGGAATGGGTGTAACACCTCGTTGAGACAGAGGATATCGGGACGTGCCAGTCGCACGGCCTCTACTATCCTCTCAAAATTGTCCTCGTGGTTGGAATCCCTCCAAGCGTGGACATTGTACGACATGATCCGAACCATCTGCCCGTCCTCATCGCTGCCGGAGGGCTGCAATGGTCGAGGATTGGTAACGAAGGATAGAGCCCGGGCCAATGGGAGGAAAAGAGCGCAAAAACAAGAACGAATCCTTGGCTGTTGCACATATTTGTACGAGCTCATAGGTATGAGCTGGTAACAGTCGGCGGCGACATTCGATGCTTGCAGTGTATGATTCAACAGCAGTAAAACACGCCAAACGGGCATGAAGGGGCACCGCAAGCACGGGCAGATCACGTGACAATTCAAACAAGCGAGCCGTTTTTCAGGTTACAGCAACGACGCGCCCGCGCGTTTTTGTTTTAGTCCGATGCGTTGGAGCGTAAGACAATGGTCTATGTTTCATTATTTTTGCCAATACTGAATTTCGTCTTTGAAGCGTTGGGCGACAAAGTCACGAAAAAAAGGAGTGCAGGCTTGGAAAGACATATATTAAGTGTAACCATGTTACGAATATAATTGATTTACACCTCATCTTCGATCACTTCAGAATGCCCCTGCAGAGAGTTAGATCACAATGGAAAACTTTTACAGTAACCGTCCGTTGGCTTCCCACTTGGGTCTTACAGTCTACCTGGCCGGTGGGTAGTGCGATTGTCCGCCTGACGTAGTCAAACCTATCAGTGCAGACACATTACCACAACCGCGCCGAAGACCATGCCACCCCACACCCCATCGATCGGCCCCGTTGTCTCCCAGACTTCAATCGGCTCATGCGAGAACGCGAAGGCCGGTGGTGAGAACGGGGGGGGCGAGGAGCCCAAGGAAAGGCAGTTGTCCATCAAGAAGAGGGCGGTTGGAGACATGGGGAGTCCATCGGGCAGGCGAGGGGTAGGTGAATGGGAAAATGGCCAAGGCGGCGAAGAGGCCAGGGATGAGACTGAACGGTGGCGGCGGCGAGCCAGCTCCTCTGATGCCAACTCTGGCAACAGCGGGAAAGGAGGCAGAAACAGCGGAGAGGCCGGCAGGAAAAACTCTGGCACTGAAGGGGAACTCTCGATGTACGTAATCCAAAAGAAGGGTCAGTCCCTGAACGGGCGGGTAACCAAGGTATCCAGGGCCTATAGCTTCGATAAGTCCGACTGGACCAAGCTCCTTGATGTAGTCGTCGACAAGTGCCGTTGCCTCGATCTCACCCCGGCTTGCGGGATGGAGGTCAACGCCTCCCCAGTGACCAGCTACGACAACGAACTTACGCGGACGCAGTCCGGTACGTCAATAATTGATGATGCCTTCCAGAGGGAGCGGGAGGACGCAAGGGAGGGGGTACGACAGCAAATCGCCCAGCTCCGCGAGATTGGAAGCAAGTCCGGAGGAGTCCTGAGCTACGACGAAGATTTCGACTCCGATGACGAGGAAGACTTCAGACCGGCCCGGAGGACCAGTTCATGCTTCGTTATGCACAACAAGGGCACCGTCCGGGGTATCTTTCGTGATGATGCTCCCACCAAGGATAGAGTCGCTCAGGAGGGTAAGGAGGAGACTACTACTTCTAGTAGTATTAGTTCCAGTGATTAAAGAGAAAGTGACCATTAACTCGGGGAACCAGTGAAGCTACACAAACCATCATGTACATAAGCATTTCAGCACGAGCCGCTACAAATAAATGAAAAATACTAACATATTTATTATCGCGATTTGAATCTAAAGAAGGGCTCGTACGTAGGCCAGGGCAAGGCACCCCCACAAGTTTTTCAAGAAGCGTAAATTCTCCATCATGCTATCATATCGTCGAGCCATGCGTCCAAATCATCTTCTTCGACTTGTTCGGCGTCACCGTCGCCCACCAGCGCCTCTTTTCCCGGTACGACTCGCAGTTCCTGCCCATCCTCGCCACCTCTAAAGTTATCTTCTGCAGATATCTGCGGCCGTTCCAAGCGAAGCTCAGACACCCCTTTCGCCCGTCCAGCCTCTGCCGCCCCACCAAATTTTTCGTCGTACAGATTCGCCACATGCTCCGGTAGGCCGAGCCTCCGCGAGGTGGGCACGCCTCTCAGCACCGCAGCGAGAGACGTCAAATCGAGGTCCGCCCCGCCCCCTCCTAAGCGCCCCGCCCCGGTATCCATCTCGATCTCAGCATGGGATGGACCGTAGTCAGAGTAGCCAGGAAGCAGCTCATCTAGGGTCGAAACATCAGGGTCCTCCGCGGAAGCACGGGCGTCGCCACCGGAGCCGCTGTCTTCGCCGTACCTCCACGCGTTGGATTCGAGCTCGGGCCGCCGCCGAGGATAGGAGGAGCCCGATGCTGCACCCCGACCACCTCGCCCCTTGGTGCCGGGTCGGCCGCGCGTCTGGTTGCGCTGAACCTGCGATCTTCCCATCGGTGCTTGGTGGCGGCGCGGTCCCGCTAAAAGCTTGAAGTCTAAACAGAGAGTAGTACATCAATTTATTATTATTTATTATTTATAGACACAGCTGTGTGTGTATTATGCATACTACGAGCTCGTAGAGTATTAATAATTATATTATTAATATGTACGCGCGTGTACTAGTTAGTATTACTACTACTACTACTACTACTACTAGCAGTAATAGCAAATATTATGGATATTACGAGTATATAATTACGAGTCGTATCTTATTACTAATACTACTAGCTAGTTGATGTAAAATCTGGGTGGAATCATCTGCTGGCTAAGGAGGCGGATCCCGGTGGCCGATTAAACACACACAAATACTAGCTACACTAGTACCCCCCTAGTATGCGTACGAGCTCGTTGTAAGTATACACTTTAGATACATGATGCATGTATGCAATTAACTTGGAGACGCTTCCTGACACCCGCATTCCCAACAAGCCCGAATGTCCGTCGTCGGTTACAGTACTAATACTATTATAGTATTAGTACTTAGTATACGTATCCACGCCAAGCATCGCCTGCGCAAATGCGCATGCGTTGCAACGGCATGTCCGTCGACCGATATATTTACCCACATTACTCTACTACGACTCGTACTAGAGTATATGAAGCTAAAATAATACTACTCTAGAGTAGCTAGTATTATTATTTGGCAATTTGTATGCATACACCGCAGCGTGTACGTGGTTTATTACTATGCATACTACGAGCTAGTACACGCGCGTAGTAGGAGGGATAAACGACGCTCGTATGCATACTACTACTCTAGAGTATTCATACGAGAGTACTAATACTCCTACTCTAGAGTACTACTACTCTAGAGTAGTATGCATATTATGCATAGCAGGAGTACTGTATGCATACTCTAGCATAGTATGCATACTAGCTAGTACCAGAGTGAGTACAGTAGTAGTACATCTTCTGCTCCATCTGGCGGACATCAGGCCCTTCTAACAAGAAGCTAATGAGCTAGAAGTGGATCCATCAATTTTCGGTATCTTTTTTCAAAACGCATGCGAAACATCGCGGAGTGCCAATAACCAATAAAACGCAACGGGGGGTCGGTCCACAGTTCCCAAAACCAACGAGCACAGCAACAGACGACCGTGGCCTCTAGGGTCATTAAGCACCTTATCGTCTGGAAGGCAATCCCTCCTGTCGTCCCTTCTTGGTTCCGCGGGCCTCTCACCTAGTAGAAAGCCGAACAACGAAAGCAGCATTGCTTGTTCAACGCACAACTTCTCTGAATTTTACAAAAATGCTTCTCACGGCCGCAACCAGAGCGCTCCGGGCGTCCTCGGCGAGGCAGGCCGCAAGATCCGTCGCCCGGATGACTTCCGTTCTCGTGGCCAACCCAGTCGTTGAGGTTGTCAAATTGCCGCCTTCGCCGTCAGGTCCAAGGCGTCTCAAGTCCACGGCTCAAGTCCAATCGTTCAGCTCTTCTAATGACTCGGCTCTGTTCGAGCGCAGGCCCTTCAAAAAGATAATGGCAGCCAACCGCGGTGAAATCGCCACGCGGATCATGAGGGCATGCGCCGAGTTGGGAATCCCAAGCGTAGGCATTTACTCTCATGAGGGTGAGTCTTTTGATGGCGGCATTCAATATACTGTTGTTCCACACGTATATTTCTCTCATCTGGCGTCATATTTGGTTCTGCCGCCCTTGTTTTAATTCTTCAACTTGATTGCGGCGCTCTCAGACCGCTTCACGCAGCACCGATACAAAGCCGATCAGGCCTTCCTTCTCAACACGGAGAAAGCCCCAGTCGCTGCCTACCTAGACATTGATCACATTGTCAAGATCTGCAAAGAGAATGGCGTCGAGGCCGTCCATCCTGGATACGGATTCCTGTCGGAGAACGACAAATTCGCCCAGGCACTTTGTGATAACGGCATCATTTTCATCGGCCCAACCGTTGATAACCTGCGCAACTTCGGCGATAAGACGACAGCCCGCGAGCTTGCCATTGCCATGAAAGTTCCAGTAATTGCTGGCTCTGACGACGCATTTGCGTCCGCCGACGATGCCAGGAAGTGGATTGAGGACCCCGCCAACAACTGCGAGTATCCTGTCATTGTCAAGGCCGCCATGGGCGGTGGAGGTAGGGGAATCCGTGTCGTCCTTACCCCAGAGGACCTTGAGGGTCAATTCGAGCAGGCCGCCAACGAGGCCCTCACAGCCTTCGGAGACGGGCGTATGTTCGTTGAGAAGTACGTAGAAACGCCACGCCATATTGAGGTCCAGTGTCTTGGCGACGGGACCGGCCATGTTATCCATCTTTGGGATCGTGACTGTTCTGTACAGCGTCGCCACCAGAAGATCATCGAGACCGCGCCCGCGACGGGCCTGCCTGAGGACACAAGGAGCAAGATGCTTTCCGACGCCTGTCGCCTGCTCGCGTCCGACAACTACCGGGCAGCTGGCACCGTTGAATTTCTGGTGGACAAGAATGGGAAGCACTACTTCATGGAGGTCAACCCTCGCGTTCAGGTTGAGCACACCATCACAGAGGAGATCACTGGCGTTGACGTCGTCCAGGCTACTATGAACTTGGCGTCTGGCATGACCCTGGAAGAGCTGGGCCTCACCCAGGATGAAATTCCCGACCCCATGGGGTACGCCATGCAGTGTCGCGTCACAACTGAGAACCCCGCCCAAGACTTTGCACCTGACACTGGAACCATTGACGTCTTTCGGATGCCCGGCGGCATGGGCATCCGCCTCGACGACGGCCCCGGCTTTCCTGGCGCCAAAATCACTCCGCACTATGACAGTCTTCTCGTCAAGATTACAGCGAAGGCACGGAAGAGGAAGGATGCAGCCTCGAAGCTTATCCGGGCATTGCGCGAGTTCCGCGTTCGTGGGGTCACCACAAATAAGTCCTTCCTCCTTAAGGTGCTTGAGAACGAGGAATTTCTCGACGGTGTTGTTGACACTAGTTTCATCGCCAAAAATCCGGATCTGCTGCAGCCGCTGAAGGAGAAAGACCGCGCGCAGAAGCTCCTTCACTATATCGGTGAGGTGATTGTTAACGGCACACCCGAGGCCCTTGGCGCGGTCGGACCGCCTCCTAGTTCGACCGACCCCATGATTCCCATCCTCAATCCTAAGCCAAAGACGAAGCCGTCGCTGAAGCAGATCTTTGACACGGAGGGTCCTGAGGCCTTTGCCAAGGCCGTCCGTGCCAACGAAGGATTGCTCATTACCGACACCACCTGGCGCGATGCCCACCAGTCTCTCCTAGCCACCCGGATGCGCACTGTCGACATGCTCAATATCGCCGATGCCAGTAGTGTCGCTTTGGCCAACGCCTACTCGATCGAGAATTGGGGAGGGGCTACCTTCGATGTGTGCATGCGATTTCTTCGCGAGTGCCCTTGGGATCGCCTTGCACATATGAGGGAAGCGGTGCCGGACATCCCCTTCCAGATGCTCCTCCGCGGCGCCAACGCGGTTGGCTACACCAGCTACCCTGACAATGTTGTGCACGAGTTCTGCAAGCATGCCAAGGACACTGGCATGGACGTCTTTCGTGTATTCGACTCTCTCAACTATCTGGAAAATATGCGGCTTGGCATCGATGCAGTTGGCCAGGCTGGAGGTATTGTCGAGGCAGCCGTCTGCTACACTGGAGACGTTTCCGATCCCAATCGCGGCATGTACGACCTGGAATATTATCTCCAGTTCGCCCGTGAGCTGAACGATCTTGGGATCCATGTTCTTGCAATCAAGGACATGGCTGGCCTCCTCAAGCCCGAAGCCGCCCAAATGCTCGTGAGTGCTCTTCGCGAGGAGCACCCCAATCTCCCCATTCACGTCCACACCCACGACACTGCCGGAACTGGAGTTGCCAGCATGCTCGCTGCTGCCCACGCTGGTGCCGATGCCGTCGATGCCGCAATGGACGCAATGTCGGGCATGACGGCTCAGCCTTCCCTTGGCGCTCTCGTTGCTAGTACTTCCGGAACGGATTTGGAGACTGGGATGACTTTGGAGGATGTCAGCAAAGTTAATAACTACTGGGAGGAGGCACGTGGGCTATATGCACCCTTTGAATCTGGCCAAAAGTCTGGCTCTGCTGACGTTTACATTCACGAGATGCCTGGTGGTCAATACACCAACTTGCAGTACCAAAGCACTCAGCTTGGCTTAACTGGGCAGTGGGCTTCGGTCAAGGATGCATATGCAGTCGCCAATAGGCTTCTTGGCGATATTATCAAAGTCACCCCGTCAAGCAAAGTTGTTGGCGACATGGCCCAGTTCCTCGTCGCAAATAACCTTTCCGAACAAGACGTTATGGATCAGGCTGATACGCTGAGTTTCCCCAAGAGTGTCATTGAATATTTCCAGGGATATTTGGGAATTCCTCCCTTTGGCTTTCCCGAGCCTCTTCGTTCTCGCGTCACCAAGGGCCAGGCTATCCCTGGCACTGATTTGACTTGCTTTGCTGGCAGACCCGGAGCGGATATGCCACCGATGGACATTGCTGCCGAGAAGAAGAAGCTTGAGGAGAAGTGGGGAGCTGGTAGCGCATACGATGCGATGAACCACAACATTCGCGATGTTGATGTCATGTCGCATGCCATGTACCCGGCGGTGTACGATGAATATATGGAGCACCTGAGTCAGTTCGGGCCTCTGAACTATGTCGACACTCGCACTTTCCTAACTGGCATGGAAATTGGCCAGGAACTCACTGTCACCCTAGAGCCCGGGAAGCAGCTTGTAGTCAAGCTAATTGGTGTCGGGCAGCCGGACGAAGATGGCGTTGTCGGTATTCAATTTGAGCTCAACGGACAGCCCCGTATGGCCCATATCAAGGACAAAGCTGTTGGTGCCAAGGCCAAGACGAAAGCGAAGGCCATTCTTGACGTTGTAGGGAGTGTTGGAGCCCCAATGCCCGGAGTTGTCCTCGAGACCAAGGTGAAGAAAGGCGACAAGGTCAACATTGGAGATCCTCTTGTGTCACTGTCGGCCATGAAGATGGAGACTCTCGTTTCGGCGCCCTGCGATGGAACCGTGATCAATGTTGAGGTGACGGCTGGAGATCAGATCAGCGCTGGTGATCTTATTGTTGAGATTGACGAGTAGGATTGACTGCGTCTGTGTCATTGATATCATGAGCGAAGTGGATGCAATCGTAACTTAGATGTAGATTTTGTGCGTGAGAACCAACAAATGCGGCTGAGCGGGCGGGAAGCATATCGTAAATGTATAGCGTGCGTACGTGTGCTTATTTCCGTGATAGCTGGCATCGGAACTCCTTGCATTAAATGGCAAAATGCTACCAAGAAAGCTAAGTTTAATTAGTTGATAAATTGAGAAAAACAGGATGATGTTCACTGCGCCATCCCTCTCTCATGAATGACCCCCCCCCAACCCATTCTATGACTCAGCTTCATTTCTCGCCCTCTCCTCCACGGCCTCCTTGACTCTGGCCTCGACCTCTTTTCTCTTGGCTGCCAACAAAGCCTCCTCCTTCTTCTTCCGTTCTTCTTCCGACAGCGGTGGCTCTTCCAACCATGGCAGTTCTTCCTTTGATCCCTTCTTCCCATTCGTTACCCTCAGCCAATTTACCTGCTCGGTCTCTCCGCAGGCTGCGCATGGACCTGGAGGCGCCTTGGGATCCTCCTCAGGGATGGACCCTCCACCGGAGGGCAGGCCGCAGTGGCCGCAGCTCCAACAAACGCATCCCTTCCCCATATTCACGGCCTTTTTACCGTCTGGATTGTCCGCGTAGAGATCCATAAGCCTCCCCGCATCATCTCTCACCGCCTCGGCAGCGCCGATCATTCCCGCCCTCAGAAACAGCTCTGCAGCGTTGTGGAGGTTTCGGGGCATGTTGGTGTCATTGACTTCATCGGGCTTGGGAAGGACAAGTATCGAGGCCGTCCTGATGTCTATCTTGAGCTCGATCTCCCGAACCACATCCCCCTCGATCGTTTCGTTCGCCATGCCTTCGCACGGAGGATTGATTTGGGTGGAATAGGATTAGTATTGATTCATTGATTCTGGTCGATGAATAATCTGTTGGTATGCATACAATATACTCACTATGCATAGTACGACTTCATCGATTGGTTGACGTTTCTGTTGTAACCCGGAATAAAAGGGGGTTAGCCTCTGTTTTTTTTTCTCACATAAGCTCGTCGTACACAGTGTTTATTCACTCAATTCGTATGTCATCCATCGTACGGAAGGTTTGGTCCTTGAGAAAGGGAGGAAAGGAATCCCTCGATTCCCCATTCCCCAATGAAGACTGCCAACGGGCAGGGAGCGAACGACCCCCTCTCTTATTCTTAAGCTTTTCGCAATCTAGCTACGCAAACCTCTGGGCCCCATTCCTTGTCCCAGCTACACGCAATGAGGTTGATCAAAGAGATCGCCCGGCGAACACTTGCCCGGCGAACTTTTTCCGCCCCGAGCAAGATTCCCCCCCGCGCATATCATGCCACCGCCGGCCTTCCCAACGGGGACAGCGGCGCCGGATGTCTTTCGAAGGACGGCGGGTCCTGGAATCGGGAGGAGTCAAAGCACGGAGAGTTCAAGTTCATCCTCGATATGTCGCCGTGGTCCGCCAAGCGCGAGGCTCGCATCCTGAGCCTCTCGGACCCAGCCGACGGCGCCAACGACGCCCTGCACAAGGGAAAGCTCCCGTACTCGTCCCGCCTGCTCGGAATCGGCACGGATGTGTCCGCTTTCGGGGGCCTGGAGGAACAGAAGCCCAACGTCCTGTTCGTGAGCCCCTCCTGCCCGCAGGCCTCGAGGCAGCTGCCACTTGTCCTCGAGGCCTTCCCCTCGATCGAATGGGTGCACTGCCGATCGGCAGGGATCGACTTTGTCGTTTCCAACGAGCTGTCAGAGGTCCCCGCCGACCGGATGCTGATGACGAATGCCAAGGGCCAGTTCAGCTCCAGCCTGGCGGAGTACTGCATGATGGCCATGAGCTACTTCGCCAAGGACCTGCCTCGCCTCCTGCGACAGAAGGGCGAGAAGAACTGGGAGAAGTACGACGTGCAGGAGCTCAGGGGCCGGACCCTTGGGGTGGTGGGGTACGGGGACATCGGGAGGGCCACGGCCAGACTTGCCCACGCGTACGGGATGCGGGTGGTGGCCCTGCGGCGCTGTCCCGACCTGAGCAGGGGCGATCCGCTGTGCGACGAGGTGTACGGCACTTCGCAGGAAAGCCTCTGCCAGCTCATGAGCGAGTCTGACTACGTGGTGTGCTCGGCCCCGCTGACGCCCGACACGCACGGCATGGTGGGATCGGACGCCTTCCGCGCCGCGAGGGAGGGGCAGGTGTTCATCAACCTGGGGAGGGGCCCCGTGGTCGACGAGGCTGCGCTGGTGGAGGCCCTGGGAGCCGGCGGCAGCCTCCGCGGGGCCGCCCTGGACGTGTTCAGCGAGGAGCCCCTCCCCCGGGACCATGCGCTCTGGGAGCTGGACAACGTCCTTCTCAGCCCTCACAACATGGACCAGACGGCCACCTTCATGCACGAGGCCACCGAGTTCTTCGTGCACGAGAACCTGCCGCGGTACATCTGCGGGAGGGACCTGCTCAATCCCGTGGACGCCAGGCTGGGGTACTGAGA
>Ga0099799_10220_pt1 | contig 17333 bp, 7 predicted proteins | sample Uncmet6_SortLC_1_FD_89033 | JGI IMG/M metagenome (GOLD analysis project Ga0099799, IMG submission 89033) | Marine eukaryotic communities from CALCOFI LINE 67, Pacific Ocean - CN11_C50_N6_SortLC_1 | ecosystem: Environmental > Aquatic > Marine > Oceanic | place: Pacific Ocean: Monterey Bay...
TTATCTTTCATTTCGCTATTGTCTTCCATCTCCCGAATAACTTCCCTGACTTTGTCACAAAAGTCGTTTGCTACAATGACATCATCCTCCATAATTATTTGCCACGGCGCTGACTCCTTGTGTATCTTGCACCAGAGATCCCGATGAGAAAGATAGCATCCAATTGTGCCTGACGTGCAAAATAGTCGTGTCAGAAGCGTTGAATTTTGCAGCAAGTCCGCTTTCGTCAGCTCTTTGCCGTAGACGGCGGCATATCTCGTTATCGATTTCTTCGGCACGCCCTTGGAGAGCAGCCCTTGAATTACATTGGACCAACGTTCAGTGTCCCTTTGCAGATTGATAATATTTATCGGTAGAGCAGTGCGATGCCGTAAGATGCTGCCCTTGGCTGGTAACAGAGACAAGCACAGAAGAAGGATGGAAAAGGCCATGGGCGATTGATTCAATTAGTGTCACAGATACTGGAGCAGGTAGAATGCAAAAATAATAATAATGTATGTATGTATGTATGTGTATGATGTATGATATCTAGAAAACTTGCTACAGCTTTAACTCTACCACGAGTACTCTTAACACAAAGAAATTACTTACTCCCAAAACACAGTAACAATTTAATTGTTTTCTAACAGATTCATTCTATCTAAATTACGAGCAGCCGGAGACATCTGCTGCCTTGAGGTAAGCGTATACTTTTTTATTCACGAAGGAGTTCCTCCGATAGTGCCTTGAGTCCATAGACTCCTCGGGGCTCAGTGTCGAGGTACGGTACTTGCGTGATCGTTGGCTTCGCTGAGCTACTATCTACAGCGGATTTCAAATCGGCGAGAGACGAAGCCTCTCCATCTGCTGCACGGCGAAGAAATCCGCCGTCGCCTCCAGCATCCTCAACAAGCACTTGGTTGGCAACAACATTTCTCACCTTGATGGGCATGTCGGGTGCCTCAAAAGTCAAATCATTCAGCAGACGGATGGATTCTTTAACAGCCAACTCTGTGGGAACTGTCACAATGAGAAATTCTGTTTCCTCGGGATTCGCGAAGAGATCTTCGAGGTCCCACATTTGAAGCTGAAAGTTAAGAAGAGTTGATTTAGCGGCTTCAGCTGCAGCGTCCACATCCTCCCCGCCAGCTGCACCGGCTATAAGCATTTTAACTGCCGGATTCGAATTCACCTTTTGAGAAATTTGGAGTACCCTCTCAATCAGATCCGCCAAGAATGTGGGTGTGCTAAGCATACGAAGGGTGTGGCCGGTGGGAGCTGTATCCAGCACAATTCTATCAAAGCTACCCTTCTTGATCAAGTTTACCACCTTCGCAAGCGCGACCACTTCGTCCGTTCCGGCAGGCAACGTGTCAAATACCTCTCCTAAACCACTAAGAGTTTTTGCGAGATCTGATCCTGACCCTCCTTGTTCTCCCGTATTCCCAATGAGCTGGTCAACAACCTTTTTGAAGTCTTTCAGGGATGCAGTAGGATCTATTTCCATTGCCGAGAGAGAACCCCCGGCCTCGGGAACTCCGATCAAGGGAACATCGATCAAGGACCCCCCTCGAAGGTCCATATCAAGTGCATCCCCCAAGCTGTGGGCCGGGTCTGTGCTAACAATCGCAACTTTGCGTCCTTCTGCAGCCATGGATATCGCCAGCGCAGAAGATGTCGTGGTCTTCCCAACGCCACCCTTGCCACCGCAAATCACAAATCTGGAAGAACCATCATCATCCAATAAGTGGGCGAAGTTGGGGTTGTTATCGAATATTTCCTTGCCTGCGAAGGCTAGGGCAGGGACTGATACGAGCTCAACGTCATAGAAAGGCACTTTTGTCAATGCAATAGGCTGCGGGTCTCCGTTAGCCTTGTACTCGGGAGAGGCACTGACCTTCTCCAAAGTTCTTTGAAGCTCAGAAATCCATCGAGATTGTCCCGCCTTTCTCCGATCGTAATACACTCCAAGCGCTTCTGACGACATATCACCTCCACCCAAGCTCCCAACACACTGGTTCGCCACGATATCTGTGACAGTGATGCCCTGGGATTCAAGATCTTCCATCAACCTCTTGCTTTCGGAAATTCCCAATTTAGTTGGGATCGTTACGATAGTGAAGCTTGTCCTTTCGGAGTCGCCGAGCCGCTCTCTAAGCTGGGTCATTTTGACCTTGAATTCTTCGAGCTTGCTTACGGCATCGTCTATTGTTTGAGCCTGCTGCTGTGCATCGGAGGACCCAAACATGGCTTGAAGTGTAGAAGCAATTCCGGACAGTTTCATCCGCAATTCAATGAGTTTCCCCAGAAAGCCGTCGATGAACTTCGGCAGGGCCAGCATACGCAGCGTGTGACCAGTTGGAGCAGTGTCAACAATGACAACATCGTACTTGCCCTCATTCTCCCCACTAGTGTCCAGAACATTGGACAGGGCCACGAGCTCATCTAGGCCAGGAGGGGGATTGTTCAGCAGCCCAGAAAACTCTCGCAGCCCGAACCCCTCAAGGAGGCTTGGCGATACGCCAAGAGCGTCGGCCAGCCTGTTTACGTCAAAGGCCTCAAGATTGGCCCTAAAGGTCTCGAGGGCGGCTGATGGATCGACCTCGCAGGCGTACAGCCGGCCGCCGGTGAGCGGGTCTGTCATGGGAACGGGATTGCCTAGGCTGGAGCGCAAGTCCACATCAAGGGCATCTCCAAGGGAATGAGCAGGGTCTGTTGACACAACAAGCACGTTTAGGTCGGAGGCTAGATCCGAAGCCAAAGAGACAGCAATTGAGCTAGATACTGTTGTCTTACCAACGCCACCCTTGCCGCCGACAAAGACGGTGCGCGGAGGTTTGCCTGGAGCTGGGTTGGACGCCGTCTCGGTGATGCCTTCTATGAGATTTCCCAATGAGAGCAGTCCAGTGGAGGAATGGGCGACATTACGTGGAATGGATGGAAGAACTCTGCGATTCCGCTGGCCCTCTTGATATCTGTGTATATGTCCTAAAATATGAGAACCGCCGGAAGAGCTAAAGCTATTTTGTTTCAGAGGTGCCGACACGTGAAACGCTGTCGCCATAGGAGTCGCGAGCAGCAACAGTATCAACGAGAAGAGCCCAGCTGGGCCGACCGCCGATGCGCAAACGGCGTCTTGAGGAGATGACATGGCACAGGAGAATATCCTCATGCGATCTCAATGAGCTCGGGCTGGCCTGGGTTCCAACCTCCAAATGTGACTTAATCGACGTTCCCCAGTCCCGAGGCTGAAAGGCTGACGACGCGGTTGGACGTTGGTTTAGAAGGAAATCGATAAAAGATACCGCGACGCGCTAGCTCTGTTATGTAAGTATGCTCTATTTAGTAAAAAACGACGACGAAATAACGAACGTCGGTCGTCGACTTTCGGCCAACGGGCCAAAAGGTTGATAAACCACCCGGTTATTTCGAAGCTCTCGTGCAATCTACTTTATGCATAATGTATACGAGCTCTTACTAATAATTATGCATAGGTAAGAGGGTATGCATAAATGTATGTAGGTAGGAATCCATTGTATTAGTATGCATACTACTCTAGTAGTAGTAGTATGCATAGTACGCATACTACTAGCTAACACTACTCTATTAGTACATCTAATAGCTAGAAGTATGCATACTACTTATTAGTTAACGCATTACTAGAGTACGAGCTCGTAGCTTACTACCAGCTACGACTCGTAGTTCACTACGCGCGTGTTGTATGGATATGTACTACGAGAGTAGTCTATGAGCTCGTATGCATAGTATGCATACTATTATACTCTCGTACTATGGACTTACTACTACAGTACAAAAAGTAAGTGGTGTACTGTATTTCATACTCTAGAGTAGTAATACCACTAGCTATTACTAGAGTAGTAGTACGACTCGTAGTATGTATAGTGCATTCATCATGAAGTACGAGCTCGTAGTAAATCTAGCTAGTATTCATATGCATTCATACATACTCTAATATAATATTGTGCACTGTCATTGTTGCTCTGAGACCCTTATCTTGTATTCGTTTGGTATTCTTGCAACATTGATGCCGCTGCTACATAGGCTGGCACTTCACACATGGCGCCGTGCAGACGACCAGCCTTTTTATTGGGATCCATCGCAATCTGGTTAACTGTCAAGGCCTGTCCCCAATCACCTGCATGCATAGCCCTCTGGAAGAGGTGGTGGTCCTCCGGAGCAAGCAGCTTCATATCCTTCGCGGGTTCTGCTTCCAGGTCCCAGTCCCGTCCAATGTAGCGCTGATTCCAGTACCCATCCCCGTTGACTCCGTCCACTGTCGCACCGTTGATGCCGCCCCAGGCCAGACCAAGATTGTATATGGATGGGTAGTGATTTATGAATTTGGAAAGAGCGTCAAGAGTGCCGTCTCCAATCGAAAACTCTTGAACGTATAGGCCAATATTCAGGTTGAGATGTTTTTGATAATCCTGCAAAGTCGCCTGGCATCCATCCACGACGCCTGAGAGCAGTTCTAGTGTTTCCCTTGGATAGGCATAGGGCTGGAAAACGTACCCGTCCACAGCGAGGCCCTGTTTGTTCCAGGGACCGGGGCGGCTCCCTTCCCCTTCTTCGCATGCTTCAACAAAATCCAAAACGTTGTTTGAATCAGCGCAAATCCCCAGTCCAGTTGCCTCGCATAAGGTTGGTCTCTTCCATATGAGAGATCCCGCATTGAAGAAAACTGTGTCTCCATACCTGATCTCGCGCGCGTGGCAAGCCCGTTGCAGATCTCCTGCAGAGTGCAGAAAGATGACCTGTGTCACTGGCGTACAACAAGAGGACCCAATCGAGCGGAGTTCATCAATATCAAAGGATCCAATACCTTCTACTGCAATACCACGAGTGCGCATATTGTCAAGAAGGCGCCCCCAAACTCGTGGTGGAACCTGACGAGACTTCAGGTCGAGAACTACTCGAAGGGGGCTGCCCAACAATTTTCTGATATAGTTCGCGCTGCTGGACATGGCAGATCCGCTGTGATCTGCCTTACGAGCATTGCTATCTTCCATTCCGAGACAGAGAAATAATCCGCACATACTCAGAGGGTCTGCTACTTCATCTCTGCCGATGACGAAGCTGCCGCCGACGGAGCTCGAATCATCAGGGAAATCTCCGGAATCGTCGTCGTCTTCATCATCCTCATCGTCACTCCTCAAGGGGTTGCCAGACGAATCAGAGGAGCTGCTCGTTTCGAGAGTACCGGACTTCTCTGCAGAGGCATCCCGCGTTCGGGAACGGCCAATTTGCATCCCAAGCTTGAGCGCTCTTCCATAAAGCGTAAGCCATCTTTCGACAAAAATACCGGACGCAGCAATGCTTTTCGACCGGCGGCCCTCCTCCTCGTCGGCAGTGTACGCATTGCTCGTCGTAATGTTTGACATGGACAAATGCAGAGAGGGGATCTTCTTATCCCCCGTGGTGGCCGCAGATGAGAACAAAGTCCTGGTGCTGGAGAGCCATCGGCTCTTCCGTCGGCGGGATTCTCCCTGCTCGACAACGCGCGAGAAGTTGTACTTCGACGCCATTCCTACCGCCTCCGTGACTAGCTGCGTAGTCGACCCATGGGCTAGCATCATTCGATTTAGCAACCGGGAGACCTGCCGATCGACTTCGACGTCGGCGGCTATTCGAGCGTTCAGGTCGTACGAGTCAGATGCCATGATGTCCTTATCCCGTCTGTCCATATCTTCCACGGCCTGAAGGGACATGTCAACCCTCCGGACGATGGCTGGATCGAGAAACACGTCCCACTCGAGGGCAGGCTTGTGCGGCCTCGCCGGTCGCTTCGAGGACGTCTCGCCGCTATCGCTGGTGAGGGTACCGAACGCAGCGATGATGGGATTGTTCTCAGCCCACTTCATGAGGCGGGTGGGGTCGACGCCAGCGGGTCCCCCCACGCTGCTCTTCACCAGGGCGGCGACGCCTGCGTGAGACTCGGGCATCAGCTTTCTCAGTATGGCCATCCAGTGGGCGTCCTCGATGAACATGGGCGCGACGGCCGAATACGCCCCGTGGACGTAGGGGATCCTTGTCAGCGGAGTCGTCATCCGTGCCTTCGTGTACTTGAGAGCCCGAGGGGGCGACGCCCCCCCCCCCCCCCCCTGCCTGCCCGCCCGCTTCATCCTCCGCTTCGCGCCGCCCCGAGGGGCTTTGGCTGTTCGTCGCATCGGTAAAGAAGGCGACGGGCGGCCCTGACTGGCCAGAACCGGTGCGGAGGACCTCCAGCTCGCCCTCGGTGAAGGTCGCCGATGGCCTGCGGGTCATCTGGTACAGGCTCCGCTGGGAAGATAGGCTCGGGCTCGGAGAGGCCGACATCTGCCTGCGCCGCATGCCGGCGGGGATTCCGGGGGGCGGGGCCCTGCATGGCGGAGCCGGGGGACGGAGCAGGCCCTGCCGCGATCGCGGCCGCTGGCGGCCGGGCGAGCGCCCGGACGACGAGGACGAGGAGGACCCGCTGATGGCGGCCACACCCGGCACCTCGACCGGTAGCTCCCGCTCCCGCTCCTCCCCCCCGTCCGCGCCCGCGTCCCCGTCCGCGTCCGCATCCATCCCGGCGTCCGCCCCAGCCGCGCTGGAAGGCGGTGGACGTGGGCGGACCGGCTTCCTGCTGGCCCAGAGGCTGCCGCTGTCGACCCGCCCGCCGCTGCCACCGCCGCTGGAGCCGCTCGTCACGCTCCTCGGGCCACCGCGCTCGGCGAGGATCCGGCCGTAGACGCCGGAGCCGCCGCTCCCGCTCCCCGCGGACGAGGCCACGGGGCCGCCGCCCCCGGCGGCGCTGGCTAGGGGATGGGCGGCCTCCGCGAAGCCGCTCGCGCCGGTATCGGTGTGGATGGGGCTCGGCAGGTCGGGCGGTGGGGAGGCTTCGACGCCTCCCGCGTGGAGCAGGGGGGACATCGTTTGGAAAGGGAAAACAATCCGGCGGGCCCAAATTACTGGGGATGGGGGGCGTCAACAACTGGACCGGGAGCACTCGAGCGCTTCTTTCCCCTGCTTGGCGCAGCTTGTCGCTTTTTCTAAGTCAATTGCCGGGATCGCATGCCGATCAAGCACTGGATGCATAGACCGGGAGGGGTCTTGGTCGTAGTGGTAGGTTATGTTGGTCCTCAGACGGGAAAGTTCCTGTATGTGCGTGCGCCCGAGGAACTCCTCAGGTCGCGTGGATTGTTTCGACTTGTCGAGGTGTCTCAGGTCTGGACAGTATAAATATACTACGAGCCCGTTGTAAATATTATGCGGAAATTTCGCGGTTTGCTCTCGGGGGGGGTGTAAATCAGAGATTGCCAAAAATTACATGTGTGTCTCGTTTACTATCATCATATATGTATTTCTCAAGGATTTTGACGGATGCAGGAAAAAGCGAGCGGCAGGTCTTGGAAAGGAGGGTCCATAATCGGGATTCGCGAGCAAGCCTGAGTCAAAATGAGTCTCAAAATCTAAATGAATATTAATATGCTTGATAAGGAAACAAAATTAATGTTTCATCTCGGAAAACATTGCCGTTAACCAAAATACACAACCCCAACCCTCTTTCAAAAGTGTCTCGGATCCAATCGTGGTATTTAGCATAACGTACAGTGAGAGTCTAAGTAATTTACGAGCTCGTAGTACACAGGAATTTTTACGTAAGCCGCCGCTGTAAACATCGGGCAGGTACGAGTAGGCAGCTGGGAACTACTCTATGCATACTTACTCTAGGAGTAAGTAGGCTGCGGATGAGTCATATCGATCAATGATAGATGTATGTACTTTTCGGTTGAGCGCTCTTCAAGAAAGAAAAAATAATAATTTCGAGAGTACACAGGAGGGGATAGGAGACAGTATCATAGTAGGACCAATCAGGTTCTGACGGAGAAGGTGCGGCAGAGTCCATAGACCAACTATACGCGTTTTCCGGCGCGCCAACATGCATCCCTGACCAGATCCCACCATAGCACGGACGGCATCAGCCCTGTCGACGGACATTCCATCAGTATGGCGATCAGCACCCGCGTCGCAGGGGGCGTCGCCTGCCTCTGCGTCTCCTGGGCGCTCTCCTACGTCTACTTCGCCTCGACACCGGGGGGACACGAATGGTACGGCAACCTGTCCAAGAAGTGGTACGACGACTACAAGGGCGGGATCCCCGTCCTTTGCCTGGCCGTGCCGCTCCTGCTGATGGGATCGACCAGCTCCCTCCTGGTCGTGGCCGAGCCGCCCGAACGCCCGCCCACGTCGATGGGATTCCGGGGCTACAACTACGTCCCCAGCAGCCGGATCCTGGCGGTGCCCTACGTGGCGCGCATCCGACTGAGGCGCACCCTCTCCCGGACCGGCTTCGACATCATGTCGCTCCTCTTCATCCTCGTCCCGCTGGTAGTGTACTTCCTCGCCAGCGTCTACCGGCACCTGGCCGGCAATGAGCCCACCCTCCAGAAGAAAATCGGCTCGACAGGCAACGCAGCGGGCATGACAGCGATGGTCGCGCTGTCCTTCTTCCTGGTGCCGGTCTCTCGCCACAGCGTCCTGCTCTCGCTGGCGGGATGGGCCGAGGAGAAGGCAGTTCGGTTGCACATTTGGGCCGGTAGGATCGCCATCGTCGGGGCGACTTTCCACGGGCTGGCCCACATGCTGCGCTGGTGGACCATGGGCGTGAGCGTGGTCCGGATGCTGCTTCCTGGCGGGGCCTGCTGGAGGTGGAACAACGGCGATGTGACGCCGAGTTTCTGCGCCGACGGCTCCGCCGAGGGGGAGTGCACCTGCTACGAACTGTTCCGCAACTTCACAGGCCTCGTTGCCGTGCTGGCGCTCCTGGTCATCGGGTTTAGCTCCCTGCCGTCCGTTAGGCGGAATTCGTACACAATTTTCTACACCCTGCACATTACCGCGGGGCCACTGGCGCTAATCGTGACGGTGCTCCACTGGAATAGGATGCTGCTCTTCCTATGTCCGAGCATTATTTACTACCTGGCCAGCACCGTTCCCATCCTGATCCAGCTGCTCCGCAGCTACCTGAACGAGGGCGGAGTCAAGCTACTCTCGGCAACCGAGCTCGCAACCATGGGTGGAAACGGTGGGTATCAGTCGTTATCTTGCATCTGTCTCAACTTTGAGGTGTCGGAAGAGGCGGCGAAGCAGTTTAGGTCGGGACAATACGTCAAGGTGATAGTCCCAGAGATATCAATGATATCGCACCCGTTCACTGTGTCCAGACGCTTAAATGCGAAGCAAAAAAATCAGATGCAAATTATCTTTCGCGTTACAGGAAAATTCACTGGTGCGCTTGCCCATTGCCTCATGCGTTCGGGGGGGATGAACCTGGATTCAGCTGAGGATGGCAATCATGATCGCCTCGCTCCTTCAATTATCATGGATGGGTTCTACGGTCAAAAAGATAGACTCGATCAAATTTTGAGTCACGATTCGATGGTGTTCATTGCGGGGGGAGTTGGAATCACTCCCTATTTGACCTTGGTTTCGGATATTTGTTCCGCTCAAGTCCATCAAGAGTCCATGGTGGGTTTGTCCTCTTATGAATTGCACTGGATATGTCGAGACGCCTTGTTGATCGAATTCGTAAGAAGGGAATACTTTGAACCTTTATTGAAGAAGTCATATGATATGAAGGGCTGCAGCGTTCGTATCGTAATCCACTCAACTGCTCCAACCGACACGTCGGCGAATGTGGCGGTGATTCATAATGGCGACTTGGAAGGGCCTAGAGAAAAGATCGTGTCGATTTGGAGCTCTGGTTTGCCGTTTTCTCCTTCGTCTTTCAAAGTAGGGACCACAGCGAAAATATCAGGAAATCTCCCAATCTTTTTGACCTTCTCCTCTATAGCATGGTTTTCGCTTTGGGTCATTTGGATCCTATACGATAATGTCACAAGCAAAACAGAGATTGTTCCTCGTGGATACGGCCTATTGGTCTTGGTCCCAATAACTTTGATATTCGGTACACTTGCCAATATCATTGTGGATAAGATTGCGTCGAAAGACTATCTAGCAAAATGGATTGGACTGGACGGCCGGGGTGTCTATGAGCAAGAACACAGCGTCGAAGGAGCCAGTGTGTTTGATTCCGAAAGTGGTATATCATTGCCGGAAATGGCATCAAGTGGGAAGCGTGAATCGCCTGGTCCATCTACTGTCAATGATCAAGTAGATGGAGTTAGTGGCGACAGAAGCATGAACCAAAATCATCTTTTTATTGAGCTAGAATCTGGCAGGCCCCCTATTCATTCGCTTTTTGCAACGTGCATGGACTCTAGAAACCCAGGAATATCCATTTGTGGTCCTCATTCCTTAATGAACGATGTTAAAGCTGCGGCGAAAGTGGCATGTCAAGGGAGCTGCGGCTTCGATGCCCCTACAGTCTACGAAGAAACATTTGAATTGTAATATACCCAACTGAACCCCAACCCTATTCTAGGTAACGATTATCTATCCCGTAGGTGAGCTTAATCTTTAAGCGATTAGTGTGAGGTTATGAAGTGCCTACTCTAGCTAGTATTTATTTTATAAACATACTCGTAAATCTGAACAAATAAATGTCTGTCTGTACATCCGTTTCTCGACTGATGCCGACCGCATACTAGAGATAGAGAGTACCGAATGGGCAAAATTTTCTCGACTGATTCGCTGATATCGCACCTCAACCCCTCACAAAAAGAGTGTCGCCGAGCTCCGTCGAGCGTCGTCGTGGTGGTTACGATATAACGGATAATAATGCCAGGGCACCCAATGGTACTGGCGTGACGTTGTGTCGGGTGATGGTAAAAGCATCACACAGCCAACGAGGCAGTACCAATTTATCTATGCCATTACCATCCGTTCCCGCCGCACGCCTTGTTGGGCATGACGGTCCCATTATATCGGTTGACTTCACTGGTAAGATCGCCCTTTTACTTGCTTATTTGAAGGTGGTATTGCCTCCCCGTTGATGATAACGTAATTCGCGCTTGGACTGAAGGGCTCGTGGGGCTCCCGTTAGGGTTCCTTTCGATGCCTGTGTGCGGACAACTTTTTACAATTCCTTCACTTTGACCTGAGGGGTTTCCAGAGCAATACTAGTATGATATCTAGCACCACTAGCTTTATTTTGTCACGACAACATATCCAATAAGTTCAACGTCCTAATGTACTTTTTTGTTCTCGTTGCTATTTTCTAACTTCCAGCCGACGGTAAGTACTGCCTAACAGGAGGGAATGATCGATCAGTGAGATTGTTCAATCCATGTCGGATTGACCCAGGATATAATCCGGATGCAAAAAGCGAAGGCACCGTACCCCCAGCTCTTTCCATTCAAACTTATACAGACGGTCATTCCCATCCAGTCGCGGCATTGGCTGTCGACCCGCAGTCGACAACCCTTGTCTCAACTTCTGACAAAGTTGTCGTAGTTACGGATATCGTGTCCAAAAAAATCAAGCGCAGGTTCCATGGCCATGCAGGGATGATCAATGCGGTGGCCTGTTCAAATGACGCTGAAACAATCTTCTCGGCGGCTTATGATGGCACCGTGCGCATATATGATGGAAGGAGTAGGAATACGGACCCGATTCAGATTCTAACGGAGGCCAAGGATTCAGTCTCTTCCGTCTTGGTAGAACAGGCTCAGAATCACGCTGAGATATTGACCGCAGGCATCGATGGAGTCTTGCGGACTTACGATTTGCGAATGGGAGAGGTTCGTTGCGATGATGTTGGTGATCCAATAACTGGTATAGCTGCCACCCGTGATGGCCTTTGCCTTGCAGTGACATGCCTCGACGGCACCATCCGACTTGTCCAGCGCTCATCCGGCGAGCTCCTTCACAAGTACGCTGGTGGTCACACTGCGGGAAACTATGCTCTTGGTATTTCTTTGACTTCCGATGACTCTTACATAGTCAGTGGATCCGAAGATGGGGCGGTTGCATTATATGATATTGTCGAGGGAAATGTGGTACGGACATTGCAAGGCCATGCGAAACCTACCTGTGCCGTGGCAGCACATCCAATGCGAGATTTGTCGTCCGTGTTAGTCTCAGTTGGTTATGACGGAAAGGCCATTGTATGGTCGAGTCGCTCCCATGCCGCTGAATTTGAGCGATAAACCAAAGAATTGAGTCCAGTTTGGAAAAAACTTGGCATTAGCAAAACACATAGTTTAGATATCCTCTACAGTAAACTGCTGGATCATGTCGTCTATTGCATCAAAGTCATGACCGAAGCCATGGGCTTCATCATCATCTGCCGATCTCTTCTCTCTTTCTTTGGCGTATGTTGCCCTCAAGTTGCGATCTCGCCGTAAATAATCGTGGGACAAAGTTAGACTGCTAGCATTGGAGAGTCCATCGTTTATGACGGCAATTGTTTCATCCTTGAGAGAATTAGCGCCAAGTTGTTCAATCATGTTGGCGTTCGAAGGAAATTTCCAGCTTAGCCAAAGGAACAGCTCGAGCTGATTGTGTTTACTGCATAGTGCTGATAAGTCCTCTAACGACCTGGGTTTCTTGGGTATGAACTTTCTGTGGTGGATCCCGCTCATTTCATTTAGTCTGTATTTCGTTGCGAATTGTTTGAGCAGCTGCATGGACCGATGACATGTTTGGTTAACAGGCGCCATACAGAAGTTATATTTGTCTGTCATCTCAAGCGGTAGGTCATCAAGCCAACGAGCAGTAAGTCGCAGCTCCGACTGACGACAAAGAAAGTAGTCGCCCTTGAGCCGTGCCATCTCGCCAAATTGAAGTAGCGTCTGGTGCAGGTTGGTAGGATCAATAGCCACATCATACCGCTGAGTTGCTGCCGCAAACAATTCGAAGTGCGCCGAGGTTGGGAGCAGCCCAGCCTTGGTAAGCGGTCGAATCTCAGTGCCCATGCATTTTCTCAAATGATTCATGTCTACTGGATCTCGACACGTAACTTTTCCGTTTGGAAATGGGCTGTTGCGCCTTCCGGCGCGACCACTAATTTGTTTCACCGATGAGTGGTCAAGTTGTACAATATTTTCCCCATTGCTTTTGAACATAGAGTTGAATATAATTCTTCTGATATTCAGATTCAAACCCATTCCAATGGCATCAGACGCCACCAGTACATCGTATCCAGAATTTGGATCGTTGAATCTTCTGGCCTGGTCACTTCGCGTCTGCGGAGGTAACGAGCCATAAATCACACAGCACTTATGATCTGTAGTCTTTTCAATTTCCCGCTTGATTGCAAAGATGTCGTTGCGGCTGAAGCATACAACGCAGTCACCAGGCTGAACCTTGCTATAGGCGTTCTTCGAGTTGGAATTCCGAGAGAGGCTTTCTTTGGCCACTTCAAGGTCGGTGAATCGTTCATACTGGTTCAACTCAAATTCATCGCCACAAACCTTGGCTAGCTTTTCAACAAGAATTTGACCTTCCAAACCTCCAGCAACGTGAATTTCTTTGCAACGCAATCCCAACAGTGCTCTTGTCCACGCCCAACCACGAAAAGGATCCGCAATCATCTGGATCTCATCAATAACAACAACATCGAAATCTCTATCTAATGGTGCGAGCTCAACAGTTGCCGAAGCGTGCGTAGCGAACGGTATCTCTTTCTTCTCCTGTCCGGTCCAGAGATTACAGTACACCCCCTGTGAGTTTAAAGACTCATATACCTCAGCAGCAAGAAGCCGGAGAGGGCCTAAATACAGTCCTTTGTCGGCCTGCTTCAAAACTTGTAGCGCTTGCCAAGTTTTACCTGAATTTGTGGGCCCTCCATGATAAATTATTTTGCGCCTGTCGAGTCTAGCTCTTGGATACCACTCGTGGGGCTTTGTGAGATCAGTCTGCGCGTCGACAATGCGGTATTGCTCAATCAATTTTGCATGTCTATCATGAAGGTGGTCCGCAAGGGCTGGGCAGAAAGTCTGAAGGATTCTTCCGGCCACAGTTCCAGCCTTATTATATTCCTCGTCTGTGAGGGGCGGCTTATATTTTTCCTTTTCGCTCTTCAGCTTTTCTAGCTGGCGCTCACTTCCTGCCAATGCGAGTTGGACTTGCCTCAATCCATTGCGCTGCTTTTCAACTTTCTTCAAAGTCTTGCGCAACCTTCTTCTCAGGCGTATTTCCGCCGGTGAAATGATAGAGGAGTTACTTTCATCATCGCCGTCACCGACAGCAACTTTCAAGTCAGTGTTTGGGGTTGGCAAGTCCATGCTCGGGGCCAACCCGAACAACTTAGTCACGCCATCACGAATTAACTGCAGAGCCGATGTTGGAACAACAACCCCATCCGGTTCACCTTTGCCTTCCGATATGGACGCAGAGGTATCAGTACCTCTAGAATTTTCTAATTCCACCACTAACTCTTCTTCAACCTCGGCCAATCTCTGCTCGGCTGAGTCTAAGTTGACCTGAAACATGGCCAACTTCCTCCTTCTCCCATCAGCTTCGCGCAATTTGGTCCGAACGCGATTGAGGTACCTGCGGTACTGGCCTTTCTTGCTTGAATGCATCCGGTGGTGCTTAGTGAACTGAGAGTCGTCGAAACCTGCGTCAGCTAGAGCATCCAAAAGGTGTTCGGCGTAACTCAGGCCGCCAGAGAAGGAGTCATCTAAGGGGTCGACGGCAACTAACGCCGGATCGGAGGAAAGCCTCTCAACAAAGGACGGGATAGAATCAAGATAGACAGACCGATACTGGGCTTTGATGGTGATATCGTCGCCTTGCTGTTCAGAAATTTGTGTTGTTGATGTTGTATCATTGGAGTACAAGTCAGAACTCGCATTTTCATTACTGTTCTGCTGCCCGGCGCTCAAATTCAGCTCGGCCATAACAGCAGCGAAGAGATCTGGTCGGCTTGCAAACAGATAGGGAACGGCAACGTTTGTCACAATCCTCCTCCTAGCAGCGGCTTTCTTCTGATCCGCGACGAGCTTTTCCCTCGCCTCCTTTTGCTCGTGCGCTAGGCGCCGGTCAAGCGCCTTCCGCTCTGCGATGAGACGGTTGTGCTCCATCCTGGCTTCGTGGACCTGCTGAGACGTCATATTGGGATCCGGGACAAAATTATCCTCCCGATGCAGAATAAGTCTCTTGGGCGTTCCCGCCGATGATGTCAGACAGCGAAAGTGATGCATGCTGTTGGCACTTTCGACCACACTGTCTCGAAAGTGCCGATACCTCCTCAGACACAACCGCTCGCCGTTGTGCGTTCGTACTATACGGGTGGTGGCGCCGGCACCTGCCCTCAGCGCTGCGGATGCTGATTTCGGATTCATTTTGCTATCATTTAAAGCGGATGAGAAAGATTCAGTAAATGTTCCCTATTGACAGCTTTCAAGTCTTTCAATAGGGAAGAATGGAAGATTACGACAGGCGATCGGCTGTGCAGACGCATTTCTTTTGGATTTTGGAGTAATCACCAGCCGGGTGTTTGTTTGTCTAAGTTGATCCTTCGAATTCGAAAAGTAAAAAATACTACTGTAGTAAGTAGCACACGACTTGTTGGACCACGTATGCATAGTAACGCTAGCTACTTGAGTCGAACCCGCAGGACTCGCAGGCACGTTTCACTCTTCTCCTCATTTCCATAATCTTCCATCGCATTTCCACTGCTCGTCCTTCTTCCATTGCCCCTTTGAGATCAACTTGAATGGAAAAAATGGCCGCTTCGGAAGTGAAGCTCCTCGTATATGATTTATCACATGGCATGGCTCGATCGCTGTCAGCCCAATTCCTCGGCGGGCCCGAACACGCCATAGACATTATCCCTCACACTTCACTGCTGGTATACGGCAAGGAGTATTACTTCGGGGGGGGGATTCAGTGCTGTGAACCACACGAATTCCGAGCCTCCCGTCAGCTGTCCCCCATTGAAGTGATTGCACTTGGCAGCACGACCACGCCACGAGCCCAATTTGATGATTGGTGTGCCAGCGCTGGGGCTTCCGACTTCGCTCCACACATGTACGATCTGCTGAGCAATAACTGCAACAACTTTAGCCACACGGCAGCTACTCGAGGTCTGAGTCTTTCTCGGGGCGTACCGCAATGGATAATGAATGTTCCTTCCAAATTCTTGGCCAGCCCAATGGGAATGATGATTCGTCCAATCTTAGAGGGCATGCAGGTGAGCGGTCCTGGAGCGACTGCGGGCGGACACACGTTTGATGCTCGTGGTGCTCCGGGCCCTGTTGGCAGATCGATGCAGCCACCGAATGCCGCACCTGCTGCAAATAATCCCTGGGCTGGTGCTGTTGCCCTGACGCCAACCGTAGTATTGACAAAAAAGGTAGAAACGCCTTTTCTCGATGGTCATAGCAAGCCGCTGCTCTCAAGTGACACCAGTACTATCAACATTTGTGTCTCAAAGCTTACTTCCTCGGGAGGCCATGGCGAAGTAAAGGAAGCTCTCGAGAAGCTCGCGGGTGTGCTCCAGCAGCCGGATGTCACTATTGCTCACGATGCCCTTGATCACTCGTCCCGATACCTTCTCGAGTGCCTCGATAGCACCGGTAAAGAAACGACATGCATCACTTTTTCTCTCATGCTTCTTCGATTGGTGCTGTTGCACGCACCAGCTGACGATGGCGCTCGCGTCATTTTAGCGAAAATCAATGGGACCCTAGGGAGTGTTCTTCTAGAAGAGAAACATGAATGTAGCGCTAATAGAATGAGCCACGCTGCACGAGCAATGGCTTGGTGTGCAGTAAGCAATGCAGCCGGTACAGCAGCTGGGTTGGCATTCCTTCGGGAAGATGCCGCTCTTGAAAGTGCTCTGGTCGACGCAGCCGTTTTTGACTCCTCCCCAGACAAGAAAATTGGGGTTCGGCAGAGCGCTCTGGCATTTTTGTACAATGTGGCGCATGGCATGTCATTGTCGTCAAAATCTGTAGGAGGCGAAGACGAGATCACGGATATGACAGTATCGCTGCTCTGTGGCATGCTCGACGGTATTATCGATGAAAATGATGATACCGCGAGATTCCGAAAGCTACTTGTGGTCGGCAAAATATTGAAGGTCGGGACGAACACACTAAATGAATCTGCAAAGCAATTAGTCAAGGACTTGGAATTTGTTGACGCGATTGTGTCCCTTCGCGATACTGATCCTAGCTCAGGGATTGGGCACAAGGTCAAAGATCTCGCGGAAGACATCTGTACACTACTCTGTTAACTGATCATGAAAGTAACTGCAAATTAGATTGAATTAGGCGCCAGCGGCTCCTTCCATTGCCAGCATTGTCTGTACTAGCGTGCCCCCGAGGAACTCCATTATGGCACGCATTTCGTCTTCACTACCTATCATTGAGTGTCCCTTCCCTTCTTTCACAAAAATATTAACTGGCTCCAATGCCGGTGCTGGAGTAGATAACTTTGGACGCTGACTTCCTAGT
>Ga0099799_10221_pt1 | contig 17308 bp, 12 predicted proteins | sample Uncmet6_SortLC_1_FD_89033 | JGI IMG/M metagenome (GOLD analysis project Ga0099799, IMG submission 89033) | Marine eukaryotic communities from CALCOFI LINE 67, Pacific Ocean - CN11_C50_N6_SortLC_1 | ecosystem: Environmental > Aquatic > Marine > Oceanic | place: Pacific Ocean: Monterey Bay...
ATCACTCGAACAATTGATGCTACTATTTTACCGTTCTTCGGTGGTCAAACTACTATTGTTGGATTGGAGCCGGCGACGTCTTATGTGTTTCGTTTAACAAGAAATGAAGAAAGGGGCCCCGTGTTAACGGCAGAAACGCACCAGGCTCCGGAAGTGTGTGCCGTTATGTTGCAAAAAAGAGTGCGGACCTGGAACATGCGCCAGATTCTCGTGCTCAAAAGGAAGGCTCGGGAGGCTTACTTGGCCTTGTTCTACGATATGTGTGATCATCTGACGGAGATGATCGCTGCCTGTGTTATCATCAAGGCGTGGCGGAAAGTGCTACTGTATCGAGATTGGAAGGCCGCCGAAAGCGCTTCAGCGGACGCCGTGGCGTTACTAGCGAAGAACTACTTGTTTATGCTGTTATCTGATGAGCACAAAGCCAAATCGGTAACGCGCGACGCGGCGGCTCGCTACGAGCAGCGGATCTGGCGGGATAGGATGCGGCGACGCTTAGACTGGCACAATCGTATGTCATTGAAAATTCAAGTCGCGTTGTACATGTGGCTCGCTCGTATTCGAGTCCAGTACGTCCGCGACGAAAATAACGAGTTCATACGACGGACGAACGCGGCCAATCAAATCTTCCACTTCTGGCACCGCACTTTACAGCGACGAGTGTTATCATTACGGTTCGAAGCGACGGATGACCTGGCCTCGAGTCAAGCGCAGACTGCTTGTACGAATGCCGCCGTGTCTCTCCTACGAAGAGCTCTGGAAAGAAGACGGTCACAACGGTTTATTCAAAGAAGAATAGACGGTTCTCGAGCTTTAAGAGAGGTCGAAAGGAGACGACAAAAACGTAACGATGCGGTCGCGCTGATCTCGAAGAACTATAGGAGACATTGGGATAGAAAACATATGCACCTGCGATTGGCCGCTTATATACAACGTCGGAATGTCCATAAACGGCACCAGAAGCGCGATCGGATGTCGCGTTTGGTGGCGAAGCACTGGTTCGCGATGAAGTGGCGGTACAATCAACCGTTGCGGGTTATTGCCCGGAGACGCGTCGAGAACAACGAGAAGCTCTGCGCCGAAGTCGTGGAGCAGGTGCGTCGAGATGATGCTGCGTTAGTATTCCGACGAGCCATTCGGAGATGGCTCGACTGGAAGTATCTGTGTCGGAGATTTGATGCCCAGAGAGAACGCCTAGACCTCGAGGAGACTTTACGAGAAAGACTAGCGTCGGCGGAGTGCATCCAGCGGAACTGGTTAGCATACTTAGAAAGGTGCGCCGAACGGGCGCGAGTGCTAGCTTTGCGAGACAGAGATGCCAGACGAGAGGAACTAGAACTTCAGGAAGACGCTGCTTTTCAGATACAAAGATGCGTCCAGTGCTACCTGTTCAATCGGTTACTCGAACTAAGGTTCCAGGCCGCCGCGCAGCGCCTAGACGCGGAACGGGAGCAGCGACGGCGCGTCGACGCCGCGAGGCACGAGCGCCGAGACGCCGAAAAGGCGCAGGAACTCGCCGAACAGGCCCTGAAACAAGTCGAACTGAGTAGTTGGAAGATGGGCGCCGACGAGGAGGGCACGAATTATTATTATAATTGGGTCACGGGCGAGAGTTCCTACGAGAAGCCGGAGGGGTGGTATCCGCCGGCCGAGGAAGTATGGATAAAACAGACGGACGCCAAAGGTAATGTGTACTACTTCAACCAAGACACTTTAGAAAGTGCGTGGTTCCCGCCGTGCATGATCTGCATGCGGTTAGAAGCCAAAAAAGTGTGTTTCTCGTGTCCCGACGCGGGCGCCGACGGGTTGTTCTACTGCTCGGAGTGTTTCGAGAAGCACCATGACGAAGAAGCGACGCAGGAGCACAACTGGAGAGGGGCGGACCAAGATAAAGAGGAACTCAAGAGCGGTGAGAAGCACTGTCTGGTCTGTGGCAAGGCCAGGGCTACGTTAGTATGTAAAGTATGTCGCGACGAGTACTGCGACAAGTGCTTCGCTGAAACTCATAGTCATGGACAGCTCAAGGAGCACCCGACGATACCATACCTCGAAGCGAAGCAGGGCTGGCAGAAGATGGTCGGGAGAGTCGCGGGCGAACAGACGTATTACTATAATGTCTCGACGGGCGAAACAAGGTATGATAAACCGGAGGAGTTCATGTTGGAAGATGAATTAAGGGAGCACAACAACTTCCTCAAGTTCCAGTCGGCCGCCGAGACCCATGCTAAAAAAGTAGGGGAGTTGCAGGTAGAAGTTGAGAGACTGCAATACGAAAAAGACACGACGATGTATAACTTATCGAAAGCCAAGACGAAGGACGAGGAGGAGCTCGAGGAGTTGCGACGGTTGTTGATGGAGGACCAGTCGAAATTGGGCTTCATGGGCAAGTATGGCAAGTTGTTGGCCAATCCGTACGGGTACTGGAAAGAACAGCGCGAGAAGCGGCTCTTAACCGCTTCATTTCTTCTTCATGAGCCAACATCGCTTCCAGCCTTCGCAATTCCTCCAATTCCGCTTGTTCGGCGGCCGCGGCTAAATCCCCGCCCGCGGCCGCGGCTTCGTCGAAACCGTCGCCCGCGGCCGCGGCGCGAGCGGCGTCTTTCCGTACTAACCTCATCTGATCCAACTCCCTCTTCTTCGCCTCGCGCAATTCTAAAGCTCGCCGTCGCCGCTCCGCGATCTGCGCGTGCAACTCATCGATCTTCGATTGGCGCTCGGCGATCTCCTCGTGCGTCAACTTACCCTTCTTGCTCATGAGCTTCTTCTCGCGCCACCTCAATAAATTCGAAGACATGCGGTTGGACCGCGACTTGTCCGCTTTCAAGAAGTGCATGAATTTTCCGAGGGTCAAGCCCGCGGCGGCCTCGCGGTCGAGTTGTTTTTGTCTGATTCTTCGCGCTAGTTCTATACGGGCTAATCGCAACCGCACGCGATGTTGTATCACACAAGCGTTCGTGTAGGACTTGTCGGCTAGACTTCTTGACCTAATAAGTCTCGCCGCTCTAAATTGCTGGCGCTGGAACGTCTGGACAGTTAGTAAGGCACACGCGTCGGCATGTTCTCTCCTTCTTTTAAGCTTGAATAGTAATCTACGACCGGCCCACACTGCTAACCTTTGCCTCGCAAATTTCTGCAGAACACGAGCAGCAGCATTCCTTATCCTCCTTCGCTCGGCCCTTCGAAGTAAGATCATGTGCCGGTACCACAACCGAATCCGCCGTTGACACGCCAAGTCGCAGGACATCTCCAATACCCGATACCAGCGGTTGATTGCGTCGTGTCGAGCCTTCACAATCACTTTTGCCACGAATTCCTGGCTCCGCAAATACTTGCAGCCGGCCCACCAGCGGTCCCAGATCAAGCGGTAGTTGTAGATCCTTTCTCTTCTGTAAATAGACAGAGCGTACGATAACCTTCGTCGTAAAACTTCTTTATGTTGCCCCGTCTCAATTAGAAAAGATATCGGTAAAGAATCGCGGACGTGCTCTATGGACGTCAACTGGTCGTAGTACGCTGGCCGGGCGCCGGCCCAGGCATCTTTTAAAGCTAGATCGACGGTCTGCTTCGGCTTCAGGAGAGCTGGTTCGCGAGACCGGCTCCTTGATCTCTTCTTTTTCTTCTTCCGCCGGCCGTCGTGCAGACTCTGGGTCGAGGGCTCGTTCTCGACGTCGTGCGTGGGCGAGGGGATTCTCGGCGGCTGCACGATCTCCTGGTCGGCCGGAGCACCATATAATCCAGGCGCGCCCTTCACTGCTTTATCTCTTCGAATGGCGGCTAATTCGGGAGGTTCATTAGGGTCAGCTACGTATAAAGGTTCTAGTCTGCCGGCGGGCGGCGTCCGCCGTCGCCGCCGATGCTGCTGCCGGTGGGGCGTGGAGAGCAATACCAGCTCCTCGCGCGTCGGGGAGAGCGGCCGCTCGCGAGACGGCGGCAGCTTCACCCGCCGCAGCCGCCCGACCGGCGACGACGCGTCCCTGAGCGGCGACGGCGACCGCGACCGCGACCGGAGGGACCCGCGGCTCACGACCGAGTCCTCGCGCGCGATGTCTGCGGCCCACGAGTCCCAGTCCATCCTCGCGGCGCGCGGCGGCAGAGGCTGCCTTTTGACTGCGTCCTAGGTCGGTGCTAGTCTGGTGCGGCTGCCCTTTTGTCGGTGGGGGCTGGGTCAGCCCAGTGCTACGAAATGGAGCATCCCGGGCTGCGCCCCTCGGCGTCTGCGCCGCTCCCAGCAAGGCTTGCTGCCGCTATTTGCTCTCTGGTTTGCTAGTGTCTTTCAAGCCGCTAGCTACAGAAGCTAGTTCATGTGTCCGTCGAACGGGTCTGATGGCGCGCGGAGACGTGCATTGCAAGAGGCGGAGGCGAATCGTGTCGCGCAGGTATTTCACACAGTTTGGCCTGCATTGGGTTCGCAATTGCGCACTGCGTGCGGCACAGGCACGGGAGTGCGACACTCAGGCTGCCCCGTGCTCGCATCACGCATCTATCGCGCGTCGTGGTGAACTCGTCGTGACGCCGGCCCGGGACAGGCAGCTCAGTAGCACAGCCTAGCAAGTGGCGGACCGTAGCGATGGACGCCGACCTCGTGGACTTCGTCAACGGCCTGCCTTCATTAAGCTGCGCGCTCGTCTCGACCTACGACGATCTTGCTGATGGGCGGGCCGTCGTCGAGGCGGCTCAACACGTCCTCGGGTGTACGGAGGCGGACGCGCACGCGTCACTGGAAGCGCTGAGCGGCGTCGACGCGGGGCGCCTCGATCGGTGCGAGGTCCGGGCGCAGCTCGACGCGCTGGACGCGCTCCGGAGGAAACGGCAGACGCCCTCGGGACACGTGCCCCGGACGGTCACTACCGCACCGCATGCGCGCGACAAGGCGTTGTGTGATGCGTGTCGCGACCTCTGCGGCGACGAGGTGGCGGCCGACGTGGCCGAAGCGCTGCGGCCGCCCGACCCAAGGGCGCTCTGCGACGCGGCCGCGCGGCGCCACCGCAGCTTGGTAGTCGTGGAGCTCGCGGCTCGAGTGCTGCGGAGGGGCGGCGCCTCGAAAGCTGAGGTAAAACTCGTCTCGAAAGACCGGTGGGAATTAACAGGAACGGACCGCCAGCGCTTCTCGTCGGGCGCCGCGGTCTCGAACGTGCGGCGCGCGCTCGCTGCTTTACGGTCGTCGCGCATGTTAGACCAGAAGATGCGGCTGCGCTGCGCCGTGCCGGCGTCGGCCGTGGCCGCCGGCGACGCGGAGGCCTTGCGAAGGGTCGTCCGCGTCGCGCTCGACGCGCTCGCCAGGGGTTCCGTACCACCGGAGTCGGACTCAGATGTCGAGGCGCCGCGCGCCTCGCCGCCGCCGTCCTCGCCGCCTCCAAAACGGCCGTCGCCGGCCCGGGACGAGCCGCCGCCGCCGCCGCGGCCGCGCCCGCCCCGCGCCACGCCGCCTTCATCAGTACCGCCGCCCCCGCGGCCGCGGCCGCCCCTCTCTCGCAGTCGCACGCCTCAGCGCGGCGAGCTGCGCTCGACCTCCCAGTTCGTGCCCGTCCGCGCGGCCGCGACGCGTCCCCGTCCGAGCTCGGCGGCGAGTTCGACGTCCGAGCGGCGCCGCGCCGCGACGCCTTTACCAGAGACGCCGCGCACCGATGAGAAAGCGCTCGCGCTCACGGGAAATGTTGCGGAGCTCAAGGCCTTCCTGCGGCGGCGCGACCTCGAGAAGCGGCGCGGGCGGTCGCAACCGGCGCCCGCAACCCAGCGCCGCCCGGTCCCGACGCGGCCCACGCCTCCGAAAGCGTCGCCGCTCCTCCGACGAGCGGGAGAGGCGCCGCTCCCGCCGCCTGACCCTATTCTGGAGAAGGCGCGGCACGAGAAAGCGCGCCAGGAGGCCGCGCGGCGCGCGCGAAATTGGGTCGACCCCGCCACCAGACGGGCGAAGCCCCAACGCACACCGACGCGGTCGAAAGTCAAACGCCCCCCTCCCAAAATGCCTCTTCCGGTGTCCGACTGCGAATCTGTATCAGACGACGACGGCGCCTACTACCTGCCCCCGCCGTCTCGAGAAGACGAGCTCGCCGCGCGCGCCTGGCTCGCTTCATTAGGATTCCGGTGTGCCGTATCAAATCCGTCTCTGTCGAATCCGCTGACGAACGGCGCGCTCTTCGCCGACGTCGTGCTGAAGCTCGTTGACGTATCGATGATTCCGCCGCGCGACCGCGCCATCCTCGATCGGGCCGTTTCTGGACGGAGGCCGGCGTCGCGGAAAAGTGCGCGCGCGCGCGTGCGGTGCGCGTTGCGGTGTTTCCGGTTATTGTCTGTGCCGCGGAGTTATCTGGGGCGGGCGGCGCCCTTCGTCGGCTCGCCGGACTGCGCGTGGCCGCTGCTGGCGGCTTTATCCAAGATCGAGCCGCCGGGGCCTCGCGGTGTGGACGCGGAGGTCGACCGCCTCGCGGCCTCGGTCAACGCGTCTGCGAATGAGGAAGCGGAGCACCTCGCCCACGACCTGCTGGAGGCCTCGCGGGCCGCGGACGTCCGGTCCTCAAAGGAGCTGACGGCGACGGGCGCCCGGGTCCGGACCGTCTCCCATGGTCTCCACGAGACGGTGCCGGCGCCGGCGGAGCCCGACGAGCCCGTCGCCGACGAGCCCGTCGCCGACGAGCCCGTCGCCGATGCGCCGCCGCCGCCGTTTCCCGCCGCCGACGATCTCGACGCCGCCGGCGCGACTCCATCAAAATTCCCGCGGCCGTGGCGCCTCGCCTACGCGGCCGAGGACCGATCGCAGTTAAGACGGGCGCTCGACCGCTGGCTCGCGGAGCTGGGGGTCTGCGAGCGCGCGCCCGCTCTTGAGGTGGATGTGTTGAAAAGGGACCTCTCGGACGGTCTGGTCCTTTGTGCCTTGGCGGAGCGCCTCACGGGCGTTTCACTGAATCCGCTGTCCCCGAAGACGCCTTCACTAAGACGCGCGAACCTGCGGAAGGCATTGGACGTTTTGCGCGACTGGGACGTGCCCCTGGGCTGGCGGCACCCGGCGCCGGCCACGGAGGCGGGCTGCGAACGCGGGGACTGGGGCTGTTTACTACCGCTGCTCGAGGATTGTATGAGGTGCTCCCTCAAGTGGGCGCCGCGGGCCGCGTTCACTGAAAATTCTGCGGATGATGTCGCGGCCGACGGCGAGGCCGTCTCGTCGTCGGGCGACGCCGTGCGGCCCTGCGTCGGCCCGGTGCGCGCCCGTCCACCGCCGCGACGGTTGAATGAAGAGGACGACGCGCCGCCGGTCGCGCGGCGCTGGTCCGAGCAGTCTTTTGTGAGGAGAGCGCCGCGGCCACTGCCTCGTGATTAATTAGTTTTACCCTATCTACTTCTTGCCCTTCTTGGTCTTGGAGGCGGCCGCGGCGTCCTTGGCGCCGTTGTTCTCCTTGGAGGACTCCTTGGACGGCGGCCGCGGCGGCTTCGGCTTCTTCTTCTTGACGCGAGTCATCGCAAAGTTCCTCGCACGAAAGCTGCGCTCGCAGCCGGATCAGTACTAGAAGTAAGTAAAAGATAAGAACTACGGATGCCACATCTTAATCGTCCGGTCCTTCGATCCCGAGGCAACCGCCGCGCCGCACGGCGACGCGTCGACGCAGAAGACCTCGTCCAAATGCCCCGGGAGCGTGCCCAGGGCCGCGGCGAACTTGCGCGTTTTCGTCGTGACGTTCTTCGCTTCCGAGCCGGGCACGCCGTCGTCCGCCGCGCTCCAGACTTTTAAAGTGGAGTCTTTGGACGCGGACACAACCAACCGCGAGTCGGGCGCCCAGGCTAGAGCATACACCGCGCCGACGTGGCCCGCTAACGTCGCGAGGAAGGCCCCCGTCCGCCCGTGCCAGAGTTTTATTTTTTTGTCGAAGGACGCGGAAGCAAATTTCCGCGCGTCCGGAGAGAACAAAATGCTATTGACGGGCTGCTGGTGGCCCGTCAGGCGTGCCTTTGGTTTTGTTTTCGCGGCGCCGGCCTTCAGAGAGGTCCAGAAGAGTAGTGTAGCGTCATCTGAACCGCTCACCAACCTCTCGCAGGTCGCAGTACCACCATTTTTATCAACAAAAGCATCGTAGCGTTGTTTTGACACTGAGACGACATCAGCAAAAGAAGACCCCTTGAAGGGCTTCTGCGCTTCGAAGGGCCCCGTGCGGCACACAAACGCAGAAGCTAACGCTAGGGCATTCACGCGGTGGCCGTGGCCCTGGAGCGTATTGGCCAGTTTTCCGTCGCGCCATTTACCGCTTTCGGAGCGCCAGACCTTGACCGTGCGGTCTCGAGACCCGGAATACAGCGCGCCGTCACCGGACCAGGCCAGACATTCCACGCCGTCGCTGTGGCCGCTTAGCGACATGACCATTTGTGCGGTCCTCACGTTCCAGATTTTACAAGTGCAGTCCTTGGACGCCGAGGCTAGCAACTCGCAGTGTGTTTGTGATGCGTCCGCCAGGTGGCAGGGGAGCCAGGCCAGTGCCGTGATCCATTTTTGATGGCGTTTCATCACGCGGCACTCGGCATCGCTCCGCCAGACCCGCACTTCCCCAGCTCTATCTCCGGACGCGACCATCCTTGCATCGGGAGACCAGCTCAGACACAAGACGTGGTGCTTGTGTCCTGAGTACGTTTTCTGGGGGATATTCGCGAGAGCATCCCACAATCGTACTGTAGCATCACCGCCACCGGACGCTACTTTCTTGCCATCCGGCGAGAACTGGACGTGGAGCACCGCGTCACTATGCCCCGGCAAGGTTTCCGCGCAGCGCGAGACGCGTCTCACTCTGAACACAGCTAGAGGCTCATAAGTCAAAGTGAGCGTCTGCTCCGTGCTAAACGAATACTGCTCCTGGAACTCTTGTAATGTTCCAGGAACACTGACCTCACCAGCGTAGAAGGCGTAGGGCGTTTGAGAAGTGTCGTTCTTCAGTTTTGAGACGATGCTCCCGAGCTCGGCCGGGCCGGACGTGAGGGGCACTTCTAATGCGGGGCCGAGCTCGGCGCCTTCTACCGATTTCAGTTGGACGCGCACGGACTCGTCGACTCTGGGGCGCTTGCTCGCGCCGGCGGCGTCGTCGAGCTCCGCCATGCTGTGCCGGCTGCACGCTGTGTTTGCGCGCTAGGCAGCGTTTTTTACAGCGAAACTTTTAGCGTCGCGCCTCGTCCGACGTTAGAAGCAATCCGGACACGGCTCAGAATGGGATTTGAGCTTTGCTGGCCGGCGAACTCAAAGCATCGACGTTTTGCTCTCACTAATTGCTAGCGTTTATCGACACACTAGAAACTTCGCATCCAACCTCAAAAACGCCCTGCCTGAGCTTGCAAGGCAATCAAATTGCAACACAAGTGCACACATTGCCCACCGCAGCCACGCGGCAAGTCTCATTGCAGCTTGCGGCGCATAATACGGTGTAAAACACAGCATTTGGGATTGCTCTCCCATCTGACACATCACCAGCAGCGCCAATATTGCAATCTTGCAACATGGTACGCACATCTCTCCTCGGAGCGGTTCTCCTGCACGCCGCTAGCGCGCTCCACGTCTCGAAGCTGCAACGCCGCCACGTCTTGCAAGGTTGCGGCCTCGCCATCGCGCAAGCGCCGCTCGTTGCGCGCGCCGACGACGAGCCCGTCGCCGCCGAAGCGCCGGTCGTCGAGGCGCCGCCGCCCCCGCCGCCCGCGAAAACGTCGGCCATCGACGACGCGCGGGACCGAGCCAAACGCTACGCCGAGTTCTCCAAGACGCTCCGGAGGACCTACGACAAGAGCCAGTTGAACGCGGCCTACGCCGAGATGGTGTCTTTCGAGAAGGAATTAGCTAGAATAGCACCTACAAAGGAGGCCGCCGAAGGTGCCAAAGACTTGAAAAAAGTTTTGAGGGACTTGTACGACGCGGCGAAGAGGGACGACCGGAGAGTCGTGCAGAAGAAGGTCGGCGAGGTTTCTGATGCGGTATCGTATTTGGCCGACGCCTTGCAATCGGCCAAAAATGGGGGGGTGTTTTTGGATGACCAACCAATAGGCAAGCTCCGGAGCGACTGGCAGCCGGGGCCGGGCTACGAGGCCGTGCGCAGTCTAACCTACGCTCCTTAGCTAGCTAGCGCCTAGGGTCCCTCACGGGTTTCGTCGTCGGCCAGTCCGCTACCAATGACGTCGCCTCGAGACACACGTCGAGGGCCGTCGCCGCGGGCAGCGCGTGGTGGAGCAGGTAGTCCCGCCTTTGTTTAGGCATGTCCGGCTGGGCAGCTAAAGATTCGCGGTAGGAGTACCACCCTAATGTAAACGAGGTGGCGAGGCGCGCCGCGATTAAGTGAGGTAAAGCACGTGTCTCATCCTTTGATAGCGTAGACCTCTGCAAGAACCCCTCTACAAATTTCTGGGCGCCCTGCACGGCCACGTGGTCGCCTCTTGTACTGAAGCCTTCACTACTGTTCTCGGGAGTGCAGAGATTAACCATCACGTACGCGGCCCCGATCGCGACGTCGTTGACCCTCCAACTATAGACGCAGTCGCCCACATCCAAAATGCCCCATTCTTTCCCATGTAACAGTATATTAGCGTCGTTAAAATCGCCATGTAAGGTCGCCATCGGCAGGCTCCCAAAGTCTTGCCGGGAGTAGTTCTCGATGCACGTCTCGACGAGTTTGACACGACTAGCGTCGCAGTCCATGCTCCTCAATTTACTAGAGAAGGTCGCGACGGCCGGGAACCGCCTCAAGTCCCACAAATGCAGGCGGTGCAACGCTTGGTGGTCAAAGCCGTCCAGTGCTTTACGGATATCTCCCAGGAAGGAGCCCGCCCTTGTTAACAATGAAGGCGTCATCACCGACGAAGATAACACGTCGCCGTCGACCCACCGCAGCAATCTTAAAGTTGTTCTCTTTAACGATACTCTAGATTGGGCCTCGACCGGCGCTCTTATATTGTGCTCTTCCAGGTGTTTCAACAACCGACTTTGGGCATCTAACAGCTCCGTGTTCCTCGCTTCGACACCATTATGTGCTTTCAAAACGTAAACACCGTACGGACTCGTCACGCGGAAATTCTGGTCGTCGTAGGAGTCGAGCTCTTTCACGGCAGTCGCTGGGACATTAAAATGTTTTTTCAGGAGTGCCGTGGCGTCGTCGATGGAGTAGCTCGGCTTCAGTTTTTTGCGCTCCTGCTCTTCGGCTGTGCAGGCCTTGGCGTCCTGTGCTGCGGTGCTGGCCATCGTGCGCGTCGAACGAGTCGCGTCGAGGGCGTCTTGCAGCGCTGCGATCGATTTCTTACGATTTCTTACGTTCTTGCAGGCTGCGTGCTAGCCTGTATGCAGCTATGCGGAGGCGGCAGCCGCGAAACTCACAGAGCTGCTAGTGTCTCTCGTCGCTAGCTCGATTGCGGAAATGAAAGCGTAGTAGTACCTAGCGCGTCGCGCACGCCGCGCGGAGCTCCTCGACGCTCCGCGTCTCGTCGCCCCAGAGGAGCATCCACTCGTCGCCAAAGATGTCCTCGATGAATCGGGCGTGGGGCGGCGGCGGCGGCGGCGGCAGCGACATCCCGACACGCGCCCAGAAGTCCACCACGAGGGGTATCACGTCGGCGGGGAGGCGGCGGAGCTTCGGGGTGAGCATTGCGACGAGGCTCGCCCGATGGGCCTGAGCGTAGCCTTTCCAGCCACCGGCGTCATAGACTCGTTCGAGGTACGGAGTCCATCTTCCACCTTGTTCGCCTGCAGCCCGTTTTTGTATCTCGTCGCGATCCAGGGTCGCACCGCCGCGGAGCAGGACGGCGTACAAAGGGGTCGACAGGTGCGAGGGCACGACGCGCGCGGCAACGATAAGCGGCGTCGATCCACCGTGCTCGGTCCGCGCGTTTACATCAGCGCCCGCCGCTAGCAGCGCGGAAGCGCAATCAAACATCGCTCGTACGTGGCGAGTGGCCTTCCGCCCGGTGAACTCGAAACTATAAGTTTGTGCCCCGACGCTGAGAGCTTATCCCTTCAAAGCAAGCTTAACGCCTCGCACAGGCGACGAGGTTCGTTGATCCGGCTTCGACGTACCCGTGGCCACTCCCGCACGTCAGCCCGTGCCCTCCTTTGATCTGTGGGGCCTCGAAACGTTCGAAACGACGAGTAAGATGAGCTCGACCTAGCGTCGACCAACACACTAGCCCTGATATCGCGCAGAGCAAGCATTGTGCCGGCCAGCTCCCTACGCGAAGCCTCCGAAAAGTAGGGCACCGCGGCACCACGCCCGGTCGGCGCGAGGCGGCCGCTCGACGCCGTCGCCGCGACCCACCCAACGCCATCGAGGCGACTCGAGGGTGTCGCGTCGACGGCGTATGGGCTACCCCCACGCCGCCGCCGCCTCGACGTGCTGCACATCCCTCGACGCCATCGACGCGCCCTTACCCGTTCACGGCCACTGCGCCGAGAGAAAAAAGTCTAGCTTCCTTCTTAGCCCCGGCCTACTCCTCGCGGCAGACGCGCTTCCGGACCACAGGATCGGGGATGCGCGCCAGGACCCGCCGCTCCTGCACCGTCATTAGGCGAGAACCGATCATCTTCGCCCGCGAAATTTTCACCTTCAGCAGCCCGTTCGCATCAGCACATTTGACCTTTTGCACGATGGAATCGCACCGCACCCTAACATGAACAATTCGGGAACCGACCTCGGCGATGGCGTAGCCGTCGAGCGCGTCCGCCAAATCCAAAGCTTCTTCAGAACCGAACCGAGGCGACCGCCGCCCCTTCTTCTTCTTCGACGGACCGCAGTCGTCATCCGAATCGTTCACTCTTTCCAAAAAGGCCGTCCGCAGCCGCTTCCGCGCTTCCCGCGCATCTGGTTTCTGATCCGAAGAGCCGCGGAACGTTTGTAGGGAGTCCGCCAGAGCCAAAGCTAGTCCTCGATCATCACATCCTGCAGCACCAGCGTAGCCCACCGCGAGTAATAAGCATTCTCGAAAAGCAGCCGCAGCCCCGGGCGCGTGCGCGTTCGCGAGGTAAGCGATGTGAGCCAATTCCAGCGCTCTAGCTCGACAGACCTCCTCGTCCAACTCAATACTGACAGATCGTTTCGTCTTCTTGCCGCCCCGCGTCAAAGCCTTGGCCATCATGTACGAGGGTTCGTCGACGGTCCGCGTGCACCAATGTCTATAAGCTAGTCGCGGCGCGTCGGCGCGGTCCCGGAACCGCGCCACAGCACCGACTCGTTTCAATCCTAGTTTTTCATAAAAACCGATAGCTCTCCTTTCGGCCTGGAGGACCACGCACTCCATGCCGTCTCTCTTAGCCTGGTCCAGAGCGGCCCGCACGAGTCGCCCGCCGCAGCCCAGAGCGCCACACAACGACACCTCGACGAGCTTGGGCCAGACGACGATGACGCCGCCGAACATGTCCTTGCGCGGCGCGTCGCGCGTTTCCCTCGGTTGTTTAGTGAGAGTATCTGCTAGATCCCCATCATCGTCCTTCGACCGATCGACTTCGTCCTCGTTCGACGCCTCCGCTACTAAATCGGTAGCTTTCACCAGATCCAAGGGTGTTCTTATATCATTTCCTCGGTGGAAGACGCGCTGCACGGAGCCATCACTCCCATAACTCCCGAACAACGCCGCCGGATCTCGCGAGTCAAAAACGAGACTTTTGGCCAATCCACAAAACTCGTGGAACAGGACGAAGCCTTGCAGGCGCTTCTGACCTTTCTTCTCGCGCACGATGAAGCCCTTCAGAGGGTCTGGTGCCAATGCGACGCGCTCGTAGCAGTAGTCCGCGCTCAGAGGCTCGTCGAAGCACACGGCGTCAGGGTTGTTCTTCAGATGCTGCCTTCTAGCCGCCTCGTTGCAGATGGCCATCATCTCCGGGAGGAGCTTCAGCCAGGCGTCGCGGCCCTCGACGGCGACCATCACGCTGCCCTGGTGGAACTTGGCGTCGGAGCGGCCGCAGGACGGCACGTCCTCGAAGCCGTCCTGTTCGGCGATCAAGCGTCGATATTCCCGTCGCGTCGCTCGTGCGGCGTCGGATTCTTTGGCCACTGCCGTCGGCCGCTCGTCATCATTATAAGTCTTGACGTCGTCGTTCGACGGGCTCACGCGGCCCTCGGTCGGGACTCTATTAGGGGAGTCTTCTTCCGTAGACTGGCCCTCGTCTTCCGACGGCGTCCTCGACCGCTTCGTCGAGGCTCTCGGGCCCATGATTTTGTGAGCGAGAACGTCGGCCTCCGGAAGCCGTGCGGCAGCGCTTCGTCGAGGCTCGGGGACCTCGGGGGCCGATTTTCTGTGAGCGACGCTGTGTTTTTGTCGGCTGCTAGCTCGTGTCAGCTCCTGACAGCCGGCGGGGGCCTAGCGGCGACGTTCTATTGACCCGCGGTGCTCTCCGCCTTCGAAGGCTTGTCCTCTACCTACCGAGCTCCGATCGGAACAAAACTCCGGCTGCGGTATCCTGCCCGCTTGCTGTTGCCCGTCGACCAGTCAAGAGCGCGGATCAGCCGGGCCAACCCTTGCAGCTAAGCAAAAGGAGAGCTGAGGAACTCAAAGCGTGGGGAGAGCTACTAGGATTTTTGGCCGCGAAAGAGCCCTCAAAGCGCGTTCAGCAGGCTTCTGGAACATCCAGAAACCCAGATTCCCAGCAAAAACGGCTCCAGTTTGAACCGTGAAAACCCGTACCTTTTTGACAGCTCCCTAAGGGGCCCCGGAGCCGTGCCTCGCGCTCTGAGCTCTCCCGACGAGGCGGCGAGGTCGTCGAATTAGCCCACCTCTTCAGTTCGCTTGGCGTCAGGGCGCGACGCGGACACTATCGTCGCGACACACCAAGAAAACTACAAAGAATCTCAACTATATACGTCGGAGGAAAAAAAGGTCACGTGCGCCCTCGCTCGGGCGCGGAATTGGAGTATATGTGTGATGTCGATGGTTGGTTCGCTGCGGCCAGCGAAGATCAAGAGCGCGGGCGCTTGCCGAGCAATCGCGGCATCGGCGGCACGGGCGAGTCGTTCAGCGGCGAGCACGGGCTCCGCGTCCGGGCCTTGGTCTCCGCGGTGAACGCCGCGAACGAGGACGACAAGCTCCGCGTCTGCTCGGGCGTGAGCATATTGACGAGGCCGGCCGGCGAGCGCGAGAAGCTCCGGCGGCGCACGAAGCCGGGCCGCGCGGGCGCGCGCGGCGCCTCGAGGGACCGCTCGGGCGGCGGCGGCGTCGACGGCGTCGCCGGCGGCGCGTCGTCGAACGAGAAGCCGCCGCTCTGGCGCGATTTCGGCGTCACGAGGCGCGGGGCGACTTCCGTCGGCGTCTTGGGCTCTATCGGTGCCATGCAGTACTCCATCATGATGGTGTTCGGACAGAACTTTTTTTGACGCCTTTTTCCGAGGTTCCGCTCTCCGACGGACTGTTTGTTAGGGGTGAGCCGCGCGTGTCAAATCACGCCGGGGGTCGTCCGAGACCTCACCAGTTCGCTGGCGGCGGTTGCGGCACGCCGCGGCGTCGGCAACTGGGCTACTTGCCCTTTTGCTCTGAGAGCCTCTGAGGCGCGGTTTAAAACTTCGTGGCGCCGGCGCGTCGTGCCCTCTACGTCTGTTAAGGTCTTCTGAAACTCTCACGCGTTAATGGGTCCGCTCGGTGCCTCGTTTCACGCCTCTTCTTCAGCGGACTGACAGCAAATGCCCGAGAGTCTCTGGCCCGCCGAGCCGGCGCGAGAGCCTTGAAGAGTCATACAGGGCGCCCCAGAGGACTTCGGGACCCCCAGATCAAAATATGCGCCCGTTCGGTTGTCACTCGCGGGCCGCGCGGCGAGAGCCAACATCGCATACCACGACCGACACTAACAAAGAACCCAACTTAAGAAGCCCCCGACGACTGCCTCGTTATAACACCAGACTCCTGCGCGTCCGTGACGCCACTGCCACTCTCTGAGTCACGGGGAGGCGGCGGCGGCGGAACCGTACGAGGAACGCCGTGGTCCGGGTCGGCGTCGGCGGCGACCCACTGGGGCTTATCGGCGTCCTTGACGTGCTCTTCCGTCGTCCAGACTTCCAGCGACGGTCGCGCGGCCCGCAGCTCCGACAAGGGGTCAGACGTGAAGCCCGCACAGTCCACACAGACCAAGCGCTTCAAATGCGGCCCGTGGAACTGGATCACCTTCAAAACGGCATCCGTAAGTCCCGAACAGCCCGACACATCTAGCCTTGTGAGTCCTGCGAGCTCGACCACTAAAACCTCAAGAGCGGCATCCGACAACCGCACGCTCTTCGAGAAGTCCAGGGCCTCCAGCCACAGCGCGTCCGCCATCAGACACGCCGAGGCATCCGTGAGTCGCCGGCAGTTGCCCACACTTAGGTGTTTTACAGCCGGACAGTTGTCGCACAGCGCCTTGATCGCTCGATCCGTTAGTCTCAAACAGAACGACACGTCCACTTCTTCGAGTGACGGGCAGGCCTTGCAGAGCTCGGCGAAGGCCCGGTCGCCTATGGTGCTACAGCGAGATATGTCGAGGACCTGCAGGTGTTGTCCTCTCGGTTGCTTGAACTCCGGTTCGAAGCGTAAGTAGCCCAATCCCGCGTCCGTTAACTGTGCTACACCCCTACAGTGGAGCTTCTCCAAATGTTCGGCTCGCGCGGAAAGACCCGCAAAGGCTCTGTCGGTCAATCGAGCACATTCCGCGAGGCGGATCTCGCGCAGCTCGCCGAGCCTGCGTGGATAAGATGAGCGGCGATGGCGTGAACGGACAAAGGACGCCGCGCACATACATCTGCTGCCGCGCGGCCGCCCGCCCGTCCTTTTTGGCGTCGAAGAAGAAGATCGCATCCGTTATGAGATGTAAATCTTCCAGACACAACGTCCGTAGGCGCCAGAGGTTGTGCGTCACGCGCAACGCCGCCGCATCCGTCACGCGGTGCAACCCACTCAAGTTCAAATATTCCAAGGCTGCACATCTCTCGGCCACCGCACTAACACCGTCATCCGACAACGACGCACAGAAGGACACATCCAAACTTCGTAGTTTCGACTGGGCACAAGTAGTCGCCAAGGCATAGACGCCGGCGTCGGTCACATCAGTACAAAAGGCACAATGAAATAATTCTAATTGTTTCAGTGCTTTTGCCACCACTATGAGCGTCTCATTGTTCACGCCGCCGCAATACGACAAATTCAGAGCTTTGAGATGTTTGCAGCCCCTCGCGAGAGGACCGAAGCCGGCATTCGTGATCTTACCACACCCTTGGGCAGCAACAAGCGTAGCGTGCTTGGCTCCTCTACCCAAATGCACAAAAGCTTCATCCGTCAACTGCACGCACCCATCTAATGTAATAGACTGGAGTGACGTATTGTGCCTCGCCGCGAACATGCAGCATAGGTC
>Ga0099799_10223_pt1 | contig 17270 bp, 12 predicted proteins | sample Uncmet6_SortLC_1_FD_89033 | JGI IMG/M metagenome (GOLD analysis project Ga0099799, IMG submission 89033) | Marine eukaryotic communities from CALCOFI LINE 67, Pacific Ocean - CN11_C50_N6_SortLC_1 | ecosystem: Environmental > Aquatic > Marine > Oceanic | place: Pacific Ocean: Monterey Bay...
ATGACACAACAAGTGCGTATTGCTAGCGTGTGTTGCGCTGTCAAAACTGTCAAGAATCGGAAGAAGTAAGAATGCCCCCTTCCCCCCCCCCCGGTCCAGACCGAACTCGGAATTTTGGATCGCGCGCGCGCGCTCCGTACGCGTTCTATCGAATTCCTATCTAGCGAGCTCGTACAGTAGACACGCAACTGCACACTTGCTTGTTTGTTGTATGCATACTACTAGCTAGTAGCTAGTATTGGTTTTTGTTCTCGCTGTTCTCAGAATTGTTACGTCACAAAACAGAACTTTGATATCTTCTTGGAATTGTCACAGAATTTGTCCACCATGTTGAAACCAATCATTGTCATCGCCTGCATCATCACTGTCGCCGTATTTGTGGCATTGCTTGCCGTTGTTCAAAAGATATTCGTCAGGATAACGCTGGGGCCCGGCGAGGTGCAAAGACCAGAGTGCCTTACTTTTCAGGACACTGGCAGCGTTTGCTCATCAGGTTCGGAGAGTGGGGACGAAGAGGACGACGTCGACGTCGACATAGAGGCACAACGCCAAAAACCAGCCTCTGGCTCTCTTGCTTCGTCCAACCACACAGATGTTACTGAAGAGAACAGCTCTGGTTGAAGAATTGCCGGGTTGGCTGCTATCGGGGGATTGAGAAGCATTGGAGCCCTATCCACGGAGCGGTGGCTTGAGTAAAGATTGAGATATTGTAAAATAAATTGAATAAATGGTTTCGAGGACAACCCCGATCAACTCTATCAATAAGATTTGTTACGCAGAAGATCGATGAGCTGAAGTATTGAGGTGGTCGGGCCGGGGCGGGAAGGATATGGCTGAATACAAGAACAATATGTCCTTGTTGTGCGTGCGAGTTTTTTTGGCGCGTTTACATACGACTTATTTATGTCATTATATCATATGCTCTACCGATGCAACCAGCGTCCAGGAATTTTTCGTGAGTGTTTACGATTTATGGATGCTGTTTGCTCTGAATTCCAAATCTGCGTCCCCACGCGCTCTCCGTTTTTTTCCTCAACACCAAGGTACAATTTCAGGGTCCTGGCTTTGCATCCACACAGCAGTACCATAAATCCCACATTCAATCGCAAAACCTCAAAGCAAGCGGCCCCCTTTGCCAGTGCTTGCTGGGCATTGGTCCTTACGTGCGACTCTCTAACACATGAAAAGACAGGGCATGTGGAAATCAGTAGTACGAGCTTACGCCGCCGCCTGCCGCCGACGCCGTTGCAGCCGGCCTCCCCCCCCCCCCTGCGCCTCCCCCGCCCCCTCCCTTTTCGGGCTTGTCCCCCCGGACAGCATCGCGGTACTTTGAGAGGTAAAGTTTTAGCGGCTCGACGTACTTGTCGAAGCCTAGGGTCGACATGGCCCAAAGGAGATCGTCGCCATTGATGGTTTTACGCTTCTCCTGCATGCACTTGTCAGATGCCTCAGAGGTGATAAAGGAGATAAACTCAGACACGCATTCCTGCACCGTCTCCTTGGAATCCTTTGCGATCTTTGCGTTTTCTGGGAGGGTATTCTTCATGATGCGGGCGATGTTGGCAATGGGCAGGTATCGATCCTGTGCGTGGAATGTAGATGGGAAACGGTGTGTGATACAATGGCATGGACTGTCAGTTCAATGGTTAAATTTACATCGAAACGCATACATTCTCACATATTCATCTTATACACAGCATGGTCCTGGTTATTTGTGGCCTCCGTGTCTTGACTTCACTGTTGACAAATGGATTGAACTCGCTAGGTATTGATCCAATGGGTGCCATGCATGCAGTTCATTCCAAAGCGGATCAAAGCGGAATTGCTCCCTGCGCACGTGCTGTCCGAATTCTGCCCCCCCCTCCCAATCAAATTTGACCCACTTTGCGACTTCCACAAAGTCTTCCTAACTTCAATTGCCACGCACCTGCTCACGAATCTCTTCATATTCGTCGCCGGGCGGCTGCGCCGCTGCCGCCAGCATGGCCTGGATGTCGGGGTTGGGATTCTGCGACATGTCAGCGCCGCTCGCTCTCCTATCCGCCCAAGATGAAGCTACGTCTCTGGAGGGTTGGGTGGTGAGTGTATCCTCGTCTTTTCTTGCCAGGTGCGGTATTCCTTCCGGTATACTTTCTTCGGACACGGATCTACCACAATGTGTGATTGATTTGAACATGCTATTTTGCTTGCTAGTCGTAGTATTACTACTACTAGAGTACTAGCTAGTACTAGCAGGGGTAAAAGTACTCTTTTGAGTAAGTAAGTATGCACAGTCTGCGAGCTTTTACTCGTTCTGAATCTCTACTCTATCTACTCTAGAGTACTAGCTAGTTTTAGCGCTGCGCTAGCTGCAGTGTACGAGTAGGGTTTTTATTGACCTATAGTATGAAGTCTTGATGCGATCAATCAAAATCAAGTCTGGGCGATTACGCGGGAGCGTTGGGCCTGTGGGAAGGTTCCACGTGGAACTATTTTGCTCTTCATTGACACGGACGGGGGACGGACAGTAAAACCGTCCGCCCGTCGCCTGTCCTGTGGCGTGGAAGGTGGAATCCCCCAAAAGTATCCAAAATGGGCTCCAAGATACCGACTTGAACTTGAGCCCCGATCCCTAAGACTACTCTACGAGCTCGTAGTAGGCTCATAGTAATCGTTTTCCCCTTCCTCCGACTTACGCACCACCACGCCGCCTGCGCGCAAAACCTAAGAACACCGATCTCTTCAAGTGCCGACAGCCGATCACTCCAGGGTTCATAATTTCAGTTACTTGGAAGAGAAGATAGATGAAGCTCTCCTCCGCCGCCGTCCTCCTCGCCACCGCCGCCGCGGCCTCGGCGTTCACCCCGGCCTCACCCTCCGCCGCCGCCCGCGCCTCCGCAACCGCCCTGTCAATGGCGGCCGACGAGGCGAAGGATCCCCTCCTCATCCGGGCCGCCCGCGGAGAGGATGTTGAGAGGACTCCCGTTTGGATGATGCGACAGGCCGGCCGGCACATGCAGTGCTACCGTGATCTCTGCAAGGAGTACCCCACATTCCGACAGAGATCTGAGATCCCGGAAGTCGCCGTCGAGGTCAGTCTCCAGCCCTGGAGACAGTACGGAACCGACGGTTGCATCCTTTTCAGTGACATCCTCACTCCCCTGCCCGGAGTTGGCATTGAGTTCGACATTAACGAGAAGGTTGGACCCGTCGTCGAGCCCATGAGGGACTGGGACAGTATCAAGAAGATGCACCCCATTGACCCCTCCACAGCCGCCCCCTTTGTAGAGGAGGCCCTCCGTACCCTCCGCGGCGAGCTTCCCGACGAGACCGCTCTCCTCGGTTTCGTGGGTTGCCCTTACACACTCGCCACTTACCTCGTCGAGGGAAAGACGTCCAAGGAATACCTTGAGATCAAGAAGATGGCTTTAGTTGAGCCCGAGCTCCTTCACGCCATCCTCAAGAACCTTGCTGACGCAATTGCTCAGTACGCGCTCTTCCAGATCGAAGCCGGTGCCCAGCTCATTCAGATCTTTGACTCATGGGCCGGCCACCTCAGTCCCCGCGACTACGACACCTTCGCCGCCCCCTACCAGAAGATGATTCTCGATGAGATTAAGGACAAGCACCCCGAAATCCCTACCGTCGTCTACATTAAGCACTCTGGGGCGCTGATTGAGCGGATGGCTGGAACCGGCGTTGATGTCGTCAGTCTGGACTGGACCGTCGATATGGCGGAGGGCAGGGAGCGCATCGCGGCCGGCAGGGCCAAGGCGGGCCTTGAGGGACCGGGCGGCGTGCAGGGCAACCTCGACCCCGCAATCCTCTTCGGTTCACAAGAGAGCATTAAGGAACGGGCGGAGGAGATCCTCAAGAAGGCGGGGCCAAAGGGGCATGTGATGAACCTCGGCCACGGCATTGAGGCCGCAACGTCCGAAGAAAACGCCGACTTTTTCATTCAGACAGTGAAAAATTTCAGACACGAGGGGCAGGAATAGAAGAATGGACAGGGCACGAGCGATGAGCCACGCATACAGAGAGCAGGAGATCCGACAGAGGTGGTAATATTTCTCTAACTTTTAGATTCTTTTATTAGTGCCATAGGACGTGGTCAATCACGGGCTGATCAAGAGGGACCTATCGGTGGACGTCCGGCAGCGAATGGATCCGACGCTGCCGCGACTGAGGCCTGCTGGTCATCCGAAGTCTCTGCGGCCTCGTCAGTTGCAGTGACGGGTTGAGGCGTAAAGACAGCAAACTGTGGAGGGGTGGAGGCGGCTGCCGCTGGTCCGCTGAATCCTGGAGTAACCGGTGGAATTGCCATACCCATAGGAGGCGGCCCACCTATAGGAGGCGGCCCACCTCGGGTATTATTACCAGCAGCCAGCGTCGGCATTCCTGGCCTTGGTCTTCCGGGAATGGCCGCAGGAGGAGGGGCCATGAGAGCAGCAAGTGGGTCATTGCTTGCAGGGGCCGGAGCGGGTGCGGGCGAGGCTGCAGCGAGAGCCGTGGGAGGTGGCGCCAGCGGCTTAATTACCTCGTCAAGGTCAGTATCGGGGAAGATCCACCGCTTGAGCTTCTCGTCGTAGTAAGCTTGCATTTCTTCGCCGGTATCTGCCACAGTGGCGTCGGGGTTGAGCCGCTTGGCAATAGATCCGGTAAGATTTGAGAGCCACCCACTCTTTGAGGACGGAGGAGGAGATATTAGATCGGCGGCGGAGTCGCTCTTGGGAGCGTTTGTTTCACCTTTGTTTGTGTCTGCGCCACGTGGAATAGGACCGGGAGGGGCGGTGCTGGGGGCTGCTTTACCCATCACCTTGTTTTTAATTACTGCAGCCGGGGGCTTCGTGCTATCTACAGGAGGCATGGATGGCGCAGGTTGGTGGCCAAACGGAGACACCATAGCTGATGATGATTTGCTCTCGTCGGTAGAGAAAGCGGGCAGAGCTGCAGGAGCAGCAACACCATCAAGAATTGGTTGCGACATTGTTTGCATCTCGCCATCGCGTCTAGGATGAGCCGATCGGAATGTGGCAGATGTCATGTGAGACGTCGCCGATACAAAGCTTGAATTTGCATCCTCGTCGCCAATTTGTGAATCCCCCCCCAGTTTTGTTTGCTGAGGCGAAAAAGTTTGCTTATCAACATTCTCGTCGATGCGGGACATGCCGACACCCATAAGTCCTCTATTTACCGAGCCCGTGTCTCGTACACTCGTTCCCGACATGAATGGATTCCCCGCCGAATGAGAAGGCTCCACTACTGCACTTTTTGGCTCGAAATCCTTCGCAGGAACATTTTTGCCGCCAATGGGTGCCAAGAGAGACGAGACGCCCTCCAATGCTCTTGAGACAGTACCCTTATTTTCTGATTGCTGAGACTGCATTGAGGAGGGAATGCCCAGAGACACGCAGACTCTGTCTTCCAAAACATCCAACGCCTCTCCGAGCTCGTCTGGGTAGCTCAGCCGAGTGTCAGTAGTTCTAGATCCTATACCAGTAAGCTTTCGAACGCTGTCGATGTAAACCTTTGCTTCGTCTTCAAGGCCATAATCGGCTAGTAGGCTGGCGTATGCAAGCTTGAACTGTTGCAGGGCAGGAATGGCAGCTTGCGGGTTTCCTCGGCGTTTGGCCCACTCGAAGGCCTCCGTCCTTTCGTAGCTTTGAATACTCTCTCGAGTCATGAGACCTGCATGCATGGGAATGATGTGGTCGCAACCCAGGAGGCATATGCGAGAGTATGGATGAGAAGGATCCGTAATAGAGCAGCCGCAAACCATGTAACAGAAGTGAGCAGAGAATACTTCGTTCAACTGCAGAAGTCTATCCCCTAGAGCAAGCATAATACGTTCCCAACCAGCTGTCCGGTTGTTGATAATAGAAGCAAGTTGATACTTCCACGTTTTGGGAAGATTATACGAGCTATCCTTCCATATGGAAGGAGCCGCTCCTGTTCGATCCAAAGTGGCGTCGGTGGGTGGGTTCAGCTGACCAGAAAAAAGTAAAGCTGTAGTGTGGAGAGGAGATCCCTTCATGAGTCTATCGTCTACAAATTGCTTTGCCACATTCTGATATGTCTCTCGATCGCACATAGCTGCGATTATTAGAGCGAGAGTGTAATTTCGGCAAGAGAGGGCACTTGCAACAGCTTCTTCTCGCTTCCCACGTACAAGTAGGGTTTGAACCTCTTCAAGGGCTTTGTCTTCTTTGGTAGACAGAGGCAATTCTCTCCTTGGAAGCTTCAGAGGCGATGGCATGGGATGCTCGGTCCTAGCAGTATTGGTAGGAATGGGTCCGCCGTCACCGAGAAGAAGCGATACTATAGCAGATTCAGGGGAGTTGGGGTCTGATGCACCATTTGAGCTCTTGAGTCGTCCTTTGAAGCGCGCTGCGATCTGTACTAACTTCCACAGCAAGGCAGCACCATCGCATTCGTTTTCAGAAGTCTCGAGAGCAGATTTTGCCTTTTGCTCGATGAGCTTGAGTGCATCCTCTTCGCTCAAATTGATTAATGGTACAGGCCTTGCTTCGCACATCGACGACAATGCAACAAGCTCAGACTTAACCAAATCAGAAAGACGATGAATGACGACTGGGCCCTTGCGCAGACCCGCACTGCCCGCTGATGTACCAGAAAGACGAGATGCCTTTTGCGAAAACATGACAGAAAGTCGGCCTCCAAAGCCAAACGATGCTAGTGCGTGAGGGGGGCGGGGGCGGAAGTCTGCAACGGAAGTAGAATGTGGGACATTTTTCGCTGCGGCGGTAGCACGATAATCCATTGGGGCGGAGCTCGGCGCTCTGGGGACATCCCAAGATGTTTCCTGAGTCATTCGATTGTAGTAATACACCTCTCCGTTTGCTTCATTAACGACCTCCTCCCAGTCGGGATGCATGGGTGCCAGTTCTGATTCTGGGCCATCCTTGTCCGTTCCAATGATTCTTGAATCATGCTCAACATTAACGCAGTCTTTTTCAACACTCGAAGTCTGCAGAAGGTCTTGGCCATGTCCTTGAGTATCTTCGACAGACACTTTCTCTTCGGGGGCACCTTCGGCGATTGGTTTATCCCAGGAGGTCTCCCCCGTACTTTCGTTGTAATAGTATACTTCACCAGATCCTTCATCGACAAACTCCTCCCAGCCTGGCCGTAGGCGATCACCGTGATGAGCTTCTGTCGGCAAATCCTCGTTACCGCCTTCCTCGCCTTCTTCCCCGCCAGGAGCATCACCACCTTCTCCATGCACCTCTTCCGAGGGCTGGATCAAGGCATCGGGCTCCTCTGGCTGTTCGACGGCAGCATGCGCCTCTTCATTCGCGACGGCTGTAGCTTCAGGTTCGGCGATTGGTTTATCCCAGGAGGTCTCCCCCGTACTTTCGTTGTAATAGTATACTTCACCAGATCCTTCATCGACAAACTCCTCCCAGCCTGGCCGTAGGCGATCACCGTGATGAGCTTCTGTCGGCAAATCCTCGTTACCGCCTTCCTCGCCTTCCTCCCCGCCAGGAGCATCACCACCTTCTCCATGCACCTCTTCCGAGGGCTGGATCAAGGCATCGGGCTCCTCTGGCTGTTCGACAGCAGCATGCGCCTCTTCATTCGCGACGGCTGTAGCTTCAGGTTCGGCGATTGGTTTATCCCAAGAGGTCTCCCCCGTACTTTCGTTGTAATAGTATACTTCACCAGATCCTTCATCGACAAACTCCTCCCAGCCAGGTAGAAAGGACGATAAGGTGGAAGAAGGAACATTGGCATCACCACCTTCTTCACATGCTCCTCCCGCCAAATCAGTCGCTTCAGATTCAGGAGCACTAAGCAAAACCATGTCATCAAGCTCGGATACCGATGGCGGCGGCGATGCGCCATATCCAGGCTTCATCGAAAGTGCGAGAAGACTGTCCGTCTCGCCTTCCACAGCGTCCGGATCCCCGCTTTCCACAATGTCGGGATCCGCATTGTTGTCGTGAACGTTCGAGATCTCGTCGGAATTGATTTCTACAGGTCTGTCCCATGAAGTGGTGCCCTTGCTCTCGTTAAAGTAGTATGTTTGGCCACTGGCCTCGTCCAAGAGCTCAACCCAACCAGAAGGGAGATCTTGAAGAGATTTCTCGTCGTTTGTCAACAGTTCGCCTGTGTCTTTTTGTAACATTTCGCTTCCAGACCCATCATGCTCCATTCCATCTAGTTCGGATACTGATGGAGTTGGCGATGATCCATGATCGCGCCTAACTGAAAGGGCCAGCAAGCTCTCTGTTTCATCCTCGTCATCTGCACCAGTCGTGTGTGCAGCTTTGACTTCCTCCCATCCGTCGCTATTTGGGGCAGTAATGGCAGGGGCGGCGTCAGCTTCAAGAGGTTCATCCTCTGTCTTCGCAGCGGGAACCGTTTCGTTCACATCTTGACCATCACCGTTTTCATCCTCACATAGTTGTTCCGGTTTTTCCCACTGCGTTCGCCCGTCATCATGGACGTAGTAGTGATTTCCTGATGCCTCGTCGTACATTTCGGTCCATCCATTGAAAAGAGGAATAGTAGAAGTTTCTCCCTCTTCTGGCGCAGCATCGTCCGCACCTCTCGTCACCTGTACATCGTCGCCTTCCGAGCCCTTTTCCGCCCACACGTCGTCTTCGTCGTTTTCTTCGTGATGCTTTGCCTCCCCTACATAGGCACCTGCTGCAATACCTTTCATGTCTGTGCTGCTGCCTTCCATGTCCTCGACGATATCCCAGCTAGTGTTGCTGGGACCTCCCCCCCCCCGCAAGGATGACGGAGGAACCTTTAGCCGGTGGTGATGTCGAATCCCCACCGTTCATGTCTTGGTTTTCTTCTGGTCGCTCTGACTCTTTAGGTGCCAAAGATTCCTCGTGCTTCACCGGCATCTCCCACGCCGTTTCCCCCGTGTCGGAGTTGTAGAAATATTCCTTTCCCGACGATGGATCGATGAGCGCCTCCCATCCAGGAGCGATAGTACCCTGCTGCCGGGGCTCCTCTCCTGGGACCGGGTCGTCTTCAGGTCCTTCGTCCGACATGGCGGCGACTGCCTTGTCCACCGCCTCGCTGACAATCTCCTGACCTGTGACGCCGGCAGCCAAAGCCACGGAGCCCTCCTGGGGTGGCAAGCTCTCGGCGTGGGCAGCCGGTCCCTCCTCTGCCGCTGCAACGGTTTCGGCGACCTGCATCTCATCTTCCTCCCACTCTCCATCCCCCTTGCGCATCTGGTTGGGTCCCGCATGCGAGAAGCTCAGCTTCTTCTCGATCGCGTGCGGTCCCGAACGGGGGGTTGCTCCGACCACCGCTGAGGCCGAAAGCGCCTCTGTGGTGCTGGCAGCGGATACAGCCGCGGTGGACAGAGGCACTGCCAGGCGGGGAGCTGGGAGGGAAGGGGTCGGAGGGACCGCTTCCTTCGAAGCGAAAGTTCCGCTGGCACCGCCGCTCCATCCGTCCTCTTCCTTCGTCCCTAGCGAGGGGGGCTGGAGGGGGGGGGGGGCGGTGGCGGCTGTTCCGATGACATGCTTGTCCTCGAGGATGGTCGGGACTGACGCCGGGGTGTTGAAGGGAGTCCTCGCCGTTGCGGACTTGGCCTTTTCCGTCTGGGGTTCGCCGCTGGGTGCCCCCGGCGACGGGGGGACGGCAGATGCGGGAGACGGTAGGAGGGAAGGGCGGGCCCTTACCCTGGCCGGGGGGGGCATCTTGAACCGGCTTTTGCGCGCCGAGCCGTCGGCGGATCCGGCAGTTGCGCGGTTGCGGGGGGTGCGCGCCCCCCTCGGCGGTGGGAGGGGCAGAACCCTCTGGGGCGGGAGGGGGAGCTTCTTGATGAGCGGAGGCCGGGACGCCAGCGCCGCCCGTTCTCCGTCCTTCTCCGAGGCCTCCGCTGCCCCCCCCCCTGGCAGCGAACGGCGACGGTGCCGGGACTGGTGCTGGGGCCGCAAACGGCGACGGGGCCGCAAACGGCGACGGGGCCGCGAAGGGGGACGGCACCGCATCGGGTGTAGGTGCAGGCAAACTTACGGGCGTCGGTGCCGGTGTAGGTGCAGGAGTGGGAGCATGCATCGGCGTATGCGTTGGAGTGGGAGCAGGCGTCGGAGGCAGAGCAGGAGTGGGAGCAAGCGTCGGTGTCGGCGCCGGTTCGGCCAGCAGGGGCTCCGCCGGGGCCGCGGACGCGAACGGGGACGGCGCCGCCGCTGGGGGCGCGACGGGGGCAGTGGGCTGCTCGAGCGGCGCAAAGAGGGCGTCCGCATCGGCAGGGATCGCTGGGATCGCGACATCTGGCCCGGGCTGGGGCTGGGGCTGGGGCTGGGGGTCGGACTGGGGGTCGGGCTCGGGCAACTGCTCAGCCACAGCAGCCACCTCGGACTCGGCCACCCCGAGCACCGCCACCGCGGGCTCAGCCTCCGCCTCCGCCTCGGCCACGGGCCTCTCCCATGTGGTCTCCCCCGTGACGGGGTGGTAGTAGTACTCGGTCCCCGAGGTGGGATCGGCCGCCGCGACCCAGGGCTCCGGGAGGGGGGCAAGGGAACCCCCGTCGCCACCCTCCGCAGAGGCCGCTGCCGCGCCGCCCAGGTCGTGACCCGCCACCACCTCAGCCTCGTCGCCGTCGCCGTCGCCGTCGCCATCGTCGTCAAGGTCGAGGTCGAGGTCGAGGTCCTCAACGACGAGCTCGGTGGCCCGCTCGGTGTAATCGTCGGGAATGGACCTCGCGGGGTAGGCCGAGGCCGCAGGGGGCGCGCTGGCCTCCCCCGGGGGGGCCATGCCGTGCCTTTCGGCCATCCCCACCAGGCTCCCCCCCACCCCGTGCTCGGCGACTGACCGGCCCACCCCCGCGGCGCCCCTGGCGACGGTGCCCACGGCCGCGCGCACTCCGGCCCCCAGCTGGGCCGCGCCCGCGCCCGCGCCCCTGCCCGCGGCGGCGGCCCCCATGACGGTCCTGGCCGCGCTGCCCATCCCGGCGGGCATGCCTGCCTTGGAGGCCGAGGAGAGAAGCCCGCCCGCCGCGCTGGCGGCGTTCGAGAAGAGCCCCACGGCGGCCGTCAGGGCGGGGGAGGGGTCGGGATACCCGTCGTCGCCGTCGTCGTCGCCATCTTCGGCGTACGGGCTCGAGCTGACATTGCCGCCGGGATTTGAGTTCGAGTTCGAGTTCGAGTTCGAGTTCGGGTTCAAGTTCGCATTGGCACCGGCGTTGGAATTGGCCCCGGCCGGAGGAGGGGCACCGAACAGCTCGGCGGCGCTCCCCCCCGACGAGGCCCGCTGCAGCGCCGCCGCGGGCTGAGGATGGGTCTGGGGGGCCGCCCCGAAGAGCTCCGCGGCGCTGCCGGCCGACGACGTCCTGTCGATGGAGGGGACGCGGGGGCGGAAAGGCATCGCCGCAGCCCCGGCCTGCTGGTGCGGCGATGGGGCGGCGAAGGGGGAAGGCATCGGTCCTCCCATGGGAGGTGCCTGGGCCGGAGTCGACATCGGCAGCGGATGATGCTGCGTTGGCGTTGGCGTTGGCATTGGCATTGGCGTTGGCGTTGGCGTTGGCATGGGCATTGGCATGGGCATCGGCCTCGGTGGCTGCTGCATCGGCTGCTGCATCGGCTGCTGCATTGGCTGCTGCATTGGCTGCTGCATCTGCTGCTGCGGCTGCGGCGACGGCTGGGCATAAAACGGCGACGGCGGCCTTGGGGGCTGCTGGGGCGTGGCGCCGGGGTAGGGAGGGTAGCCGGCGCCGTGCATCGCTGGCCGCGGGCTGTCACGCCGGGGGGTTAAATTGGGAGGGGGGGCTGCCCTTGCGTCCCCTACCGCTGGTGGGGGAGGATATGGGGATCCGGGGGACGGGGGGGGCTTGGGATATGGGGATGTGCCCCGCGGAGGATCGGAGGAAGGTGAAGGAAGTGGAGCGTGGATTCAGTCGCGCACGGGCATGGATCCTTGCTTGGGGCCTGCCTGGCCTACACTGTGCTTGTAAGCCTACTACTCGTAGCTAGAGTAGTATGCATACTACTACTCTAGTACGTCGTAGTCTGCATATACATACCGCGTGTATGCATGCATCCACCAGAGTACCACCAGCCTACGCCTGAACTCTGTATCCATACTACTAGCTACTCTAGCTAGTAGTAGTATGCATATGCAAAGCTACTATCTAGTAGTAAGATGTATGTACTCTATCTAGTATGTAATGTACGAGTACTCTACTAGCTAGTGCAAATTTCGACAGCTCCCAAAAGATCTTTCGGAGTCCACTTTTTGTACCTCAGAGTCCATCGGCAGAGAGAAATATCGCAAAACAAATGGTGCCGCGGTCAACCCAATTGTGGCCGGCCCTGATATGCTTCCTGTACACATGCGTCTCTGTTCCTCAGCAGACCATGGCGTTCTCCTCCTTCACGGGGTCGAAGACGATCGGGCCTCGTCCGCGCTGCGGCGGCGCCCAACGAGCAACCCGAACAGTCGTCCCGACCATGGCGCTCGACATCAAGATTCGAATCGTTGGGCGAAAGAATGCCGAGAAGTGGCTGGACGATGGGTATGCCGTGTACGAGACACGTTTGAAACCAGCGAACGTTCAGGTGACGACCATATATCACAAGAACGATGCCGAACTGCTGAAGGGGGTGGCGGCCGACTCGGGCAAGAGCCACGCGGTGGCATTGCTTGACCCCCAGGGCCAGACTCTCGACAGCGAGGAATTTGCCGACAGGCTCTATGATTGGCTGGAGGAGGGTGGCAGCCGAATCACCTTTGTCATTGGGGGCGCCGAGGGACTGCCGGCCGAACTCAGAGCGGAGGGTTACCAGGGAGGTAGGGGGAGTGGACGCAAGAAGCACTTTATCAGCCTCTCGGCGATGACATTTACGCACCAATGGGCGCGGACGATTTTGATCGAACAAATATACAGAGCTAGTGAAATCAGGAAGGGTTCAGGCTACCATAAATAATAAATAAACGCAATGAAGGGAGGTTTCCTCTAATATATGTATACATACACACATACATTCATGCTACTGTAGCTCGTCGACATATTATTTTATGTAGCCACACCATAGAACTTCAGCGCGTTAGATGTCGTTTTGTTGATGACTTCTTCGATGCTCAAATCGAGGACGTTCGCAATGAACTCTGCGTTGGCCTTCAAGTCACCGCTTACTTCTCGATAGCTCTCCCGGTCACTTTCCAGAACGAGCGAATCGATGCCAATCTTCCTCACCACCTCGGCCGTTTTGGGAGATCGGAAATTGACGCAGGGAGCGAAGCCGTAGATGACAGAAGACGTACCCCTGCAGGCTGCATTGAGCTGGTCGACGACCGCTGGTTTCCCTCCAAAAGCGTGGAAGTACATCCGCGGGGGCTTGTCCCCTTCCTTCGTCCCAAATTTCAGTCTGAGCGTATCGAGAAGCGGCTTCCACGCCCGAACGGCATGGATGGAGACGGGCCGTTCCAGTTCCACCGCCATGCGCAGTTGGAGCTCGAATGCCTCGACCTGTTTCTCCATCGGAGTTACCAAGGCGCGGGTGACCGGATCGTACCTTGCGCCGTCCAGACCAATCTCCCCCGACTGCGGCGGATGGGTTATCCACGAGGAACTCCCTCATGAATATCTCCCACCAAAATTTGCCCCCCGCCCACGGTACTGCGGACGCAGGCATATGCCTCGGCATCGTCATTGGCAAGGTGGAGGAACCAAGGATGGACCCCGAACGAAGGCACGAACGCATGCCCTCCCTCACCACCGGACAGCTCTTCGAGCTCCCTGCAAAGGACTCTGACTGGAAGAAAATCTCTCGGCTGAGTGGACATGACAGAACATCCGCACATTGACGGGGCGGTGCAGTCAGCAATCATCTTGGCATGTCGACGAACAGTTTGCAGGTCGCCACTTTCGCTCGGTGGCGACGATGCATCGGGCAGTATGATTGGAGGTATGCGTCCCGGCATGGATAAGTGGATGTGATTGTGAGCATCGAAGTAGGCAGGGATGCTCATGATTGGCGCGGTTTGCAATAATGTCATTCTCGCGCCTCGATGACTGCAGTGACCAGGGAGGGCGGATGGCGTTGGCGTTGATAGCAATGCTCTGATGGGAGTATGAGTAGCAATTGACATGACATGTTGGAGCGATTATTCCCACGGGAGGAGAAATTTTGCCATTATTTTATTCCGCACGGGAGTAGAAACTATAAGGGATGGGGCATTCATTAATTACGCATTTTTCCGCTCCTTCACAAAGTGACCGATTGCGCCACAACGACAAGGACGAAAACGAGGGCAGCAGCATATCTTTAATATCTAACAGAGTGGCCGATTCCACCACCGCGCCATGAGACAGGACGTACATCTCATTTCGCAGCTGCCCAGCACAGACTCTAATGAAGCCGAGGATTCACATGTCTGGCAAACAGACAGTAGAAGCCTTAACAGGCCACGGGTCTCTCACATCACACAGGCAAACCTCCCCACAATTGTCCCTCTACCGGCAGCAACGACTGATCATTGACGAAGTCCTAGGTGAAAATAAAAAGCGTGGACGACCCCGCAACAAAAAAATACTGAAACGCGGCGCCCAAAACAATGAAGAGTCCCGATTAAAGAAACAACGGTGACAAATGGTCGTTTGTTTGTCCAGACGCCGAAAAAAACCGCGCCGCGTTGGGGAACTGCAAGATATAGAATTACTTCCCTCACTTCAGTAACTCCTTATCAAAATTATTACTTCTTGTTTAATGGATTTCCAAGCTCCGACCTTAATTTCATTATAAAAAATGTACTGCGCAAGTATTCCTTTAACTCAAATACACTGCTAACAACATTTGAACATATTAATGCTTTTAATACACACAATAGGTGCGAATGACGCAAATCCCTGAGATGCAAACCATTGTTTGTGTAAAATGTATATATGTAATTTTCTGTGCGATCTATATACGTAAAATTGAAAGAATCGTAATTGGTCCTGTTGCGTGGAAATATTTATTTGGACGTGACAAGTACGTATTTACCTGAGATAATCTAATCATCTGTAAATGACTCACATCCTTGAGATCTTGCTGAAAGTCAGTAGTCGTATCCATCGCTCCCAGCATGGAGCAGCCAGCTGTCCGAGGAGGAGGAGGATTTGTGCGAGGAGCTTTCCGAGGAGGAGGCGTCCCTGTCGCGCTTTCTCGATCGAGCCTCCTCTGCCGCGAGAATGATCTGCTTGTCGCCGCGAAGCCGAGCCGACGCGTATTCGATAGCGTCCGGGTTGAGCTCGACGCAACGAAGGACGACCTTCCTATCGTCCTGAAGCTCGGTCGAGGCAAGGTTGAGCACTGTGTGGGAGTTCCATTTTCTTGCCGCCGCGAGAATAATCTCCTTGTCGCCGCGAAGCCGAGCAGACGCATGCTTGATAGCGTCCGGTTTGAGCTCGACGCAATTCTTTACGCAATGAAGGACGACGTCCCGATCGTCCTGAAGCTCGACGCAATTCTTTACGCAATGAAGGACGACGTCCCGATCGTCCTGAAGCTCGGTGGAGGCACGGTCGAGCACCCATTCGGAGTTCCATTTATTTGCCGCCGCGAGAATAATCTCCTTGTCGCCGCGAAGCCGAGCAGACGCATGCTCGATAACGTATAAGTGATGCTTTACGCACTCAAGGACGACCTCCCGATCGTCCTGAAGCTCGGTCGAGGCAAGGCTGAGCACTGTGTGGGAGTTCCATTTCCTTGCCGCCGCGAGAATAATCTCCTTGTCCCCGCGAAGCCGAGCAGACGCATGCTGGATAGCGTCTCCGCGACTCTTTACGCAATGAAGGACGACCTCCCGATCATCCTGAAGCTCGGTCGAGGCAAGGTTGAGCACTGCGCGTCCATTCCTTTTTCCTATCGCTGCGAGAATAATCTCCTTGTCCCCGCGAAGCCGAGCAGACGCATGCTTGATAGCGTCTCCGCGACTCTTTACGCAATGAAGGACGACCTCCCGATCGTCCTGAAGCTCGGTCGAGGCAAGGTTGAGCACTGTGTCTCCATTCCTTTTTCCTCCTATGTATACATTACCTTTTTCTATCGCTGCGAGAATAATCTCCTTGTCGCCGCGCAGCCGAGCAGACGCATGCTCGATAGCGTCTCCGCCATTCTTTACGCACTCAAGGACGACCTCCCGATCGTCCTGAAGCTCGGTCGAGGCAAGGTTGAGCACTGTGGCGGAGTTCCATTTCCCATACCCTCCGGTTGCCGCCGCGAGAATAATCTCCTTGTCGCCGCGAAGCCGAGCAGACACATGCTGGATAGCGTATTCGCCATTCTTTACGCAAGGAAGGACGACCTCCCGATCATCCTGAAGCTCAGAGGAGGCATACTTGAGAGCTGTGTCTCCATTCCTTGTTTCTATCACTGCGAGAATAATCTCCTTGTCGCCGCGCAGCCGAGCAGACGCATGCTCGATAGCGTATCCGTTATTCTTTACGCACTCAAGGACGACCTCCCTATCGTCCTGAAGCTCGGTCGAGGCAAGGTTGAGCACTGTGTCTCCATTCCTTCTTCCTATGTATGTCCTTTTTTCTATCGCTGCGAGAATAATCTCCTTGTCGCCGCGCAGCCGAGCAGACGCATGCTTGATAGCGTCCGGTTTGAGCTCGACGCACTCAAGGACGACCTCCCTATCGTCCTGAAGCTCGGTCGAGGCAAACTTGAGCACTGTGGCGGAGGACCTACATTCATTCCTTGCCGCCGCGAGCATAATCTCCTTGTCGCCGCGAAGGCGACTTGACGCGTATTCGATAGCATGCTTGATAGCCCATCCGCTATTCTTTACGCACTCAAGGACGACGTCCCGATCATCCTGAAGCTCAGCCGAGGCAAACTTGAGCACTGTGGCGGAGTTCCATTCGCTTGCCGCCGCGAGAATAATCTCCTTGTCGCCGCGAAGCCGAGCAGACGCATGCTGGATAGCGTCTACACCATTATTTACGCAATGAAGGACGACGTCCCGATCGTCCTGAAGCTCAGCCGAGGCAAACTTGAGCACTGTGGCGGAGTTCCATTTGCTTGCCGCCGCGAGAATAATCTCCTTGTCGCCGCGAAGGCGACTTGACGCGTATTCGATAGCTTCCGGGGCGAGCGTGTGAGGGTCCGGTTTGAGCTCGATGCAACGAAAGACGAAGTCCCAATCATCCTGAAGTTCAGCCGAGGCAAACTTGAGAGCTTTGGACCATTTGCTTGCCGCCGCGAGAATAATCTCCTTGTCGCCGCGAAGCCGAGCAGACGCATGCTTGATAGCTTTTGGGCAGCGCCTGACGCAATGAAGGACGACGTCCCGATCATCCTGAAGCTCAGAAG
>Ga0099799_10224_pt1 | contig 17251 bp, 7 predicted proteins | sample Uncmet6_SortLC_1_FD_89033 | JGI IMG/M metagenome (GOLD analysis project Ga0099799, IMG submission 89033) | Marine eukaryotic communities from CALCOFI LINE 67, Pacific Ocean - CN11_C50_N6_SortLC_1 | ecosystem: Environmental > Aquatic > Marine > Oceanic | place: Pacific Ocean: Monterey Bay...
CGTGCATAAAAACATACCTCATACCTCAAAATTGCATCGGAAGAGCGAAGGAGAACAAAATTTGATTTATATTAAACATTGCAATGCTGTTGCAGTTTTATTGAACATGTCCATTCGTTTCTTTCTTGCTACAGCTAAAATTCAGGATAAACGTGAAGGTTGGAAATGTTCAATATTCCTAATGATTGGGGAACAGGATTCATTGCCCGCCCCTTCCCATGGACGCATTAGCCCACATCTTGTTGAGATCCGTCTGACTAGGTTCAACATTCTCATTGCTGTCAACAGCGGCAGGGGCAGGTGCGGCTTCCTCGGGGGCAGCACCCATGGCTTCAGAGGGGTCGTAGGCAATAGGAGCTGGCTCATTGAACTGGTAGGGAGCGGGTTCATTGTTCTGGTACGAAGGTGCACCATTCATAGCCGCAGCGCCATTAATTTGGGGATCGGCAGTGAAGAACTGATCTTGCGCCCTAGGTTCCTTCATCGGTCTTCCGTTGTCACCTGGTGACCAAGATGTGATCTCCATGCACCAGTTGTAGATCTTGTCACAAAATGCTTGCATTGGAAGCAGAGTAAATGGCTCCTCTAGCTGAGTACCAATCTCTTCGATCCCAAACAGCATTACGGAAATAACGATGGTTGCAGGGACAATAAGAATGTGGTTCCAGGACCCCTTGAATGAATCAAACATTCCAAGGGGAAGCAGGAGCAACCAGACAGCCAAGAAACGGGCTAGGTGACGGGAATAAAACAGCGGGACCGGCGAAGTCAGGAGACGCTCGGAGCTTCCGAGGTTATCCTCAAACTGGGTAAGAGATTTCTGGATTTCATTCTTAAGCAAGAAGTGCATCGGGAGATCGTCAATGGCATAGCTTAGGTCTTGCAAGGCGCGATTGGGGCGGTGAGCGGCATTGATAATCATCTTGGCCTGCTCCGGAGGCAGCTTCTCAAAGAGCTCGGTCTTGAAATCAGCCTCGTCTTCTCTTTCAGGGGAAAGGTGGCGTTTCATGGAGCGTACGAAGGCCCAGGTGCAAAGAGCAACGTGATTGAGATCATCCGCGCGTTCTTCGGGGCTAATGCCAGTGCCATCGTAATAAGTGTTGGCCATGCGTGTGAGATCGCGGGTACGGTTGATGTTCAATCCCCAATTCTTCCGTGCTTCGTCCCAACGCTGGTAAGAGGTGTTGGTGCGGAAGACTGTCGTTCGGTAGAAGAAAAGGAATGTCACGACGTAATGAGAGAGGGAGGCAAAGATCTGGGAAAGTTTTCTATCCATCGATAAAACATACGATCATGTCAATATCTTTCATGAGGGAGAACAACCCATTTTTGTGCTGAGCAAGTCAAATCCAACAAAAATTACGGATCACAGATCATTTGCCGAAAATACGTACCAAGCAGAAGGCCAAGGGAAGGGCTTGTCAGTGTGAACGCCGTAAGAGGGAGGGAGAGGACTGGAAGGAAGGGTATCAAGGCATTGTGGTCAACACCGCCGAGGTCTGTGTACCCGCCTGCGATACAGTTGTAAATGACCACAAACGAGGCGATGGCAGTGGTAAGTCCGACCTCACCAGCCAAGTTCTTGTACACTCCAGAATTCAATATGGCGCCGAGGTAGTAGAGGAACCGATCCTGCGAGCGGTGCTTCATCCAATCATCATGGCTGTACACAGTGCGACGATACTTTCGCTGCTCCTCCCCACTAGGGACATCGATCTTGCGACCAGTACGGGAATTCGTGAAGCTGTCCCATCCTGTCGAGGTTTGGACTGTTCTGCCGTGAAGTTGAGTTGTCGTTGCGAAGTTGGCCGAGGACGGAGCCGGGAGGACGAAAGCGCTCGCTCCGCTGATTGAGGCGGCGAGAACAACCGCCAGATAGGGGCGGTTCATCATGTTCTAGTCTGTATTGATTTTCGCGGCAGCGAGAAATGGGAAAGAAACTGATCACAGTTAATGTACGTATGTGTAGGATTGGATTTTGTTTGTTTATTTACTACCACCAGAGTAGTATTACCCATACTCTACTAGTACTAGAGTAGAAAGGCATGTTTGCAGAAATTCCTCGTACCCCCCCGTAATGTTCCTTGCGGTTCCAAAAACACCACAAACGTTTTTAATGACGCACGAGAATGAACTACTCGAGTATATCTTCCTACTAGATCCTCCGTACACTCGCAAGTAAAGCCAGAGAGGTACGCGTGGTTTGTATCATACGAGCTCGTACAGCTGTATGCATACTCTAGCTAGTATGCCATATCCATACAGTACTATTTAATTGCTATGCACATCATATTATGCATACTGCGGTACCTTACTACTCTAGTACTAGCTAGTACTAGCTAGTAGTATGCATAGTATGCATTATTACTATTATTAATATATATATATATATATATAATTAACTTTTGTCTGTACGAGCTCGTAGTACTCTTATACTTAATTTGGTGTATATTAAGAGGTGCTTTTCTTCTGCCACAGTTCACACTTCTGAAATGAGCTCGAGACTTGGGCCACCTCCTGGACGGCGATGCGACCCCTCCACCCGGCCACAACCGCTCTAACGACCGCGATTCTGACTAAAGCGGCGGCAACCATCGACTGCGGGGCCGCCGCAAGGGCAGCGGCGGCAGCAGTGTCCATCCCTGCGTTTCTGCCTAGCGGTATCGTATCCCCGCCCTTGGCTGCGCATCGTAAACCGTTCGTTTCTTCGTCGCAACCGCTGCGCGTACCGTTCTCTTCGCGGAGAGGGGTGGCTCCCTCGATAAAAACAGAAAGGGCGAAGATGGCAGCAGCGGACGAGCCCGGTTTTTTTTGGGATCACTTAACCTCCGTCGGGTCCACTCAGGATGAGGCGCGCGAGAGGCTGGGGGTCGACGGCGGCGGGGACCCGCAGCACATCGCCATCTCGGCGTCGGAGCAGAGCAAGGGCCGAGGTACGAGCGGTCGGGATTGGATCGGCCGGAGGGGCAACACATTCGTCACGATCTGCGTCCCGTCCGACAATTTGTCATTCATTCCCATCACCCTGCTTCCCCTCAAGGTGGGGTCCATTGTGGCTGATCAGGTAGGACGGAGACTGAAGGAGGGTGAGTCGGCAGCCAAGGTGTCTGTCAAGTGGCCCAATGACGTGCTCGTTGACGACAGGAAGATTGCTGGAATCCTCATCGAGAACCATTACGATACCTTATCCAAAACGTACTGGTTCCTCGTCGGGGTCGGAATCAACTTGGCGCATGCACCGGAGATCGAGCCAACGGGTCCGAAGAGGGGGAGGAGGTCAACATGCCTGGCCGATCACTGCACGGTGGACGAGGACGGGGTGCGGCAAGCGCAGGATCTGGCCGGAGATATCGCACGAGGGTTGCATGAGTGGGTCCAGGAGGGGATGCATTCGGTTGGGGATGTCGACGACAAGTCCGTGGCAAGCGCCGTCGTTTCTGAGTGGTCCAGCTGGGCCGAGTTCGGCAAGGACCAGGTGATGCGAGATAAGCCTGGCAACGAGGTTGTGACACCGGTTGGCATCGAAGCTGATGGCCAGCTTCGCGTCAGGGACCTGCACGGAAAGGAGAGCTTGCTTTGTTCAGACTATCTGCTGTAAATAATCTGTTACCTAATTTAATGCTTTCAAATTAAACTGTTTGACGCAACAACGAACGATATTCAGACATTAATTGATGTTGGAATCTCTTCGTATCCCTCATATTTATTTCTTAAGGCCATTCCCACAGCACAGATGGCAAGAGTGAAGCAAAGGAGCACTAAGGCATTTTTCAAGAAACCCAAAACGAAGTTCCTATTGCTCGCCGTGAAGACGTGCATGTTCTCGGATTCCTCGCAGAGAAAGAGCCAAGAGCAGTCTCCACTCTTGCAGTCGGAATCCTCGTTGCAGTGCGCTCCCTCGCCGAGCGTTGCGCGGCAGGTGGGCGGGGCCAGACCCTCGCATCGGCCGGAGGCACAATCCTCGTTCCTGAAGCAGTTGCACTCGTCGTCCATCTGGCCGTGTCCGTTGGAGCACCGGAAGAAGAGGCACTGCCCCCCCGCGCAGTCCGAGTCCTCATCGCATTCCATGCACGAGCCCAGCTTGGGATGGCACTGGCCAGAGTCGCACCTGTCCGTCTTGCAGTCCTTGTCCTCTTCGCACTCGTCGCTGACGCACTTGCTATAAGAGAAGTGCGTCTCCTTCTCGCACTGGAGTGACTCACACTCGACGTTCTTCGTGCAGTACTCGGGGGAGGCGAATCCGTTGGCACGAATGGGGTAGGTGTTGTTGGATTGCATAAGGGTGTCGATCCGGTTGATATATCCTGGAAATTCCAGCGTCCCGTTCATGCTGTGGGCCTGAAAGCCTGCCACGTTGAGCGGGCTGAACTGGTCGTTGTTGTCAAGGCCGATGAAGGCCGTACCGGTCGGATCGCCGCCCAACATGACGAAGTTCCCGTACTGCTGGGTGCCCATCCCTGGAACGAAGGGGACCGGATCGTACGATACCCCGATGAGTCCCATCTCCGAGTCCTTGGTGTTGACGTAGCGATACCAACGCGAGGACGTGACGGGGGGGCAGGGAAAGTCCAGCGCGGGTGGCTCTCCGAAGGTGATGACGCGGGGGTTGAGGTCGGCCATCCGCACGGCGGCAATCGAGGCGACTGCCCCGCCCTGGGAGTGCCCTGTCAGCACCACACACTCGTTGGGACGGTCGCACTTGGAGGCGCACTTTCGGACCTCGTTCTCCATCTTCTGGTGGTAAGAGGTAATGTAGGCGTCGTAGAAGCCCTGGCGGGTGGTGCAGCACGCGCTCCTGTCCTTGGTGGTGCAGACGGGCTCGTTCCTCGGGTCGATGTTCTGTCCCCAGTCGACCGCTGTGGGGGTGGTTCCTCGGAACACCCCGAAGCAGTAACCGGCGTCGTCCTCCGCCACTAGGGCCTGGTCGGGCTCTTCGATGTAGTTGACGAGGCTAGTGCACCAGTCACAGGCCGGCTCCGGCTGATAGGCCTCGGCCGCCAAATGGGCCGCCTTCTGGCTCAGCTTCATGATCTTCTCCGAGAGGACAATGTCCGCGCGGGCGGATGATCCGGCGGACAGGGCGGCCAGGAAGCCCATGGTTGCGGTAGAGCCCTTCATGGCGGCACGGTCGTTTCAGGACTTGCACGGCACAGGACTTATTACATGCATGTACTAGCTAGTATGAATGATATTATTTTTTGCCGTAAAAGAATAAGAACTTTGTTCAGAAACGCCGCGATCAGATTTCGTCGGAAGATAAGGTGGATCTTATTCTTGTTCTATCGGCGCGCGTGCTGGATTTAGGTTAACTCATTTTCCCGCCTCCGAAGGTTATCATTAAAATACGTCCCAATACGTGGCCGGTCCTAATAAAGTGTACTTACTAATACTGTAGTACCAGAGAGGAGTAGTATTATGCTAGCTAGTAATAGCTACTAGCTAGAGTCGTAGTTCGTTCATCCCAAGCGCAATGCCAGGCAGGTGGATCACAGTGCCGCAGGCAACGCAGAGCAAACGATTTGATCTCATCCTACTAGACTACGCTCGTAGTACTGTACATGCGTTGACGGTGTATCCGCTCGATTCCGCCTCCCTCCTGCCTCATTTGCACAGTCATCTTCCTTGGCGGCGGAAGGATTGATCCCGACAGTGACAAGTGGCGGATCGCTCGGCAACCGTGGCAACCAATCCAACAGTAACCAACTGGATACTCCGTTGTGCAGACAGATATAGATCCCAAGGCACTTTCCCGCCGGCGCCATGTCCTCCAGGCCTAAGGAGCGTTTCGTGCCCACCAACGGCCCAGCCAAGCCCGGCCTCGGCGGCCATCCCCCCCGCGCACCCAGCGGTTACGATGCTAGGTACGGCGGGGCGCCCGGGCGCCCGGGCGGCAGCGTGGGTCAGCGTCGGAGCGGCGGAGGCAGTCCCCAGGGCCAGCCCCATGTCGGGAGCAGGGCGGCCTTCGCCCAGACCGCAGGCGCCCAGCGCCTCAACCGCATCCTCCATCAGCACCCGACGAAGAGGACCAGCTACGTCCCGGACGAGAACCGCCACGCGAGCTACGGCCAGGGAGCCTACGGGGCGGGATCCGCCCGCCGGCGCTCCCTGCTCCGGGCCAACGCCGGCGGCCCGGGGGGCGCCTCGGCGGCGGCGGAGGCGGGCCCAACCATCTCCGACCCGACCAACGAGGCCGCCGTCGGGCGGTGGATGGCCGCCCTATCCTCGGGGCTGAAGGTAGACCCGCGCTCCATCGGGGGTCACCTCCTCCAGGCCGCGACGGGTGAGGAGTCGACGGCGACGGCAGGCGCAGGCGCAGGTGCCGGCCCCAGCAGCAACCTCCTCATGCAGGGAGGGCGGCAGGGGAAGCCTCCGGCCGGCACCAGGGCCAAGGCCAAGGTGTCCGGCCGGGCCAAGCTTCTCGACACGCTGAAGAACGAGTGTCTCTTTTCGGCCCGCGTCCACAAGTTCGAGATCACTGGGGGGCAGCAGGATCAGGCCAGTAAGAGGAACGCCCCGAGGTCCCGCAACAAGCTCCGCTACGTCGGCGTGATCCGAACGACCAACCGCTTCCTCGTCATCCCTAAGGCCAGCGAGGACGACGGCGCCCCCGGGGGGATGTCGATGGATGAGGGGGATGATGTATCTGTCACGCCTAGCCAAGGCGAGGACTCGGGGTATGACCAGATGTTCAACCGGGACGACGAATCCACCGCCACCGGCAGGACAGGGGGGGGATCGGCCAAGAGGAGGGCGCACTTCGCGGCGCAGGAAAAGTCGTCGGCCGGATCTCGGCCTGCCTCATCGCCCCCCGCCGTCGCGCCCGAGGACGAGGTCTCGTCATTTCCTGCCCTCGTGTGCATGGCCCTCCATTCGGACGGCTCCAACCCCGACCTTCGCTGCGTTCTCATGCTGGACCAGCTCCTTGGTGTGGAGGCCAGGCAGCCTCAGCCCGGGCAGATCTCGCCGACTTCGTCCTTCGTCCTCGTTTTCAGGACCGGGGAACGGGTGGAGATTGAGCTCGGCATCCCGCACGATGCGATGGAGGGTTCGGCTGCGGGTGGTAGGCTCGGGCCCGGCGGGGGTGCGAAGGAATCCAAGGCAACCGCGGCGGCCGCCGCCATGAAGAGAGAGAAGATGCTCTGGAGCCTCCTTCAGATCCACGCCATTCTCTGCACGGCAGTCGTCGAGAGATTCAGCGCGGCTGTGGTCTCCCTGGGCGGCGCAGGCGCCCGCGCAAGGGCGGTAGCGGCATCCCTTCCTGCGCTGAAGACTCGTAACGTCGATCTCACTGAGCTCCAGTATGCCTCAACGGCTAACGGGTTCCTGGGGGAGAGCCCCGCTCTCGTTGCCCTGTTGGAGCGACAGCGAAACAGGGGTAGGGAAGGAGAAGCGGGGGAAGAGGAGAAGGCTGAAAAGGATTTGAATGGGCAGGGATCATCCACCGGGGAGATGGATGGCATAGCGTACGACATGCTGATGGGCAATTACAACACTCGGATGGCGCTCTTCGTTTCGAAGGAAGAAAAGAAAGATGCCGAAGATATTCTGAACTCGACTCAATGGTATGACCACAAGCTCGAGGCCGCAGGGAAGACGAGAGATAAAAAAGGGAGGAAGGTCGATGCGGCAGCTTCAGCTAACGCCTTGTCACAGCTCCTTCAGAAGAAGATGCGCGATCTCGAGGCTGAAACCTGTCGGCGTCTTATTGCATGGGAGGACCAGAAGCACCATACTACCACCGGAGGCAAGATTCAGCGAGACACTGAGGACGCCTTGAGTCTTGCTGCGCTCTTCAATACTCTTGACCTTCTCGAATGGGAGTTAGAATCGATGGAGACTTGGCTTGAGGGACGAGCCAGGGTGATCAAGCCGCTGACCGATGACTGCTCAGGCATTGAAGAGGAAAACCGCCAACTCGAGCAACAATGGAAATCCTACGACGCCCTTGGTCAGGAGCTTAGAAGATTGCTAAGTGGTCTTGATGCGCCTTCGAACCTGAGACAAACCCTATCTAACCCTGGCTCCGCCTTGACGTATGATTCGGGTGGAAATGTGAACGCTAAGAAGTCCGCAGCTGGAATCGATGAAATCTACAATGCTGGACGTTTCCTTAAGGACGCAATTGACCGAGTTGAAAAGGAGGGTGGTGTTCATCTTCGTGCTGTCAGTGAACGATTAGAAAAGCTTGCTGGCTTGGCGAACCAATTTTGCACGGCTATAGCGCAAATAGTAGTGACTGTCATGGAACAAATTTCGTCCGCAATTGTCGAAGAAACGGACTTTACCAAGAGTTCAAAGCAGGAGCAGCACCCAGTCATTGCAAAGAGAATTCGAGATGCGCAGCGGAAAGTACAAGCCTCTCTGATTGGGGACAACGGAAATGGTTATATTAAGCTGATTGAAGTGCTTGCCTTGCTTAAGCCCAGCATCCTTCCTGCAATTCGTGATGCCTATTCCGAGCTTGTCGCAGAAGGAATTCTCAGCAAGAAAAGGATGAAGGTTTATTTTGCATCTCTCCCTCAGCACAGCAGTGTCCTTGGATCCAACACAACCATTGATCTTCAGGATTATAAACCTGTGACTCTACGGGGTCAGCCAGATCTTGGATCCTCTTCTTTGAAAACCGTCAACTCGCAAGATATCCAAAAAGCCCTCAGCGAACTGTTGCCTGTGATAGCCCGCGAAGCATACTTTACAGCCGCCCTCTTCGGGTTGAGTTCGAGGCACATGGATGGAAGAGAGAAAAAACGGAATTTCGAGTCTGCGAAGCGCAGTGTTGATCATTCCTCGCAATATTTTAGATACTATATGTCGCGTATTTGCGGCATTGCTTCCGAAGAAGACGCCGAAGGCAAGAGAGTTGAAGCCGATGCGATGCTTTCTCTTGTGTCTTCCATTCACCTTAACGAAGCAATGGACAGCTACATTGATCGTCAAAAGAAGGGTGGAGACCATTCGCTGTCGCTCGCTTATGTGAGGGCAACTATTCTCGACATGAGGAAGAAAGTCGATAAGCAATGGGTTACTTGGGTCGAGGACCAAATTAAGTGGACCAAAACCAATGCGAATGTGCCCATGGCTGGCAAAAGGGCTGGCGTATTTGCCAGCTTCTCCCGTTTTCCGTCCTATCTCGACCATGTAATGATGTGTTGCAAGACCGATCGTGCGAAGACTTACTCTCCTAGTCTGCATAGAATGAAAGTCGTCTCATACTACTTGCAAAAGATGGCAGGTTCGCTGTTCGCAAGCCTCCACGATTGCGCTGAACGAGAGACTACCGACCAACAGTACGCCGCAAATGTGATGCGCATGGAAAATAGCTACTACTTCACCCAATGTATCAAACAACGTGGAAATGAAATGACAACCCTCTTTCAGAAGCAAGTCACTGCCGCAAGTGCCATTTGTAAGCAAAGTACCGACGCTTATCTTGGATGGATGATTAAGAGAGAATTCAAGGCTCTTCACAGCCTTTTCTCCAACATTTCTCGCATTCGGCGAGATGTCGGTGACGCCGACGTTCCCATCCACGTTCCACGAGTAACCTTTGTCAAGACGCTTTCGAATGAATCAAATCGAGAGGTGATGAAAGAAAAGATTGGTGTAATTTATGCTAGAATGGAAAAGCATTTGTCGGAACAGGGAGGATTACTACCTGTGGCTTGGAAGGCGCTTGTCAAAGTTCTCTATGAGTGGTTTGGTCGCTGGGAGAAGCTAAGCACTCAGTGCTACAAATATGTGTTGGAACCTAGTGCGGTAGATGTCGTTCGCATTGCAAAGGCTGCGGGAGGCGGCGCTCGTCATAGTAAGCCTTCGGAAGCTTAAAGTAGACAAGGAAGTCGCTCATCCAGCGAAAGGCGAAGGATAGATGAAGCGAGGAACCTTTCGAATTATTCAGAAAGTATCATAAGATTTGTCAAATGATTAGATCTATCTTAGTTCAACGTGCAAACATAAAGCGCAGGGCCACGAGATTACTTCTTTAGTACTCGAATTCTTCCATGTGCTCCGTAATCAATTTTATGGCAGCTATCTGACGCTCACGCCGCACCTTGAGGTCCTTTCTGCGGAAATATACCTCGTCGTCCTCTTGCAACAGTCTGTGAAGAATTTCATCTGGTTTCCTCTTCTCGCCGGTTAGTCCTAATCCTTCCAAAAGAACCTTCTCACATTCGCTCTCAAAAGTACCGAGACAGTGATGCAGCAGGTACTGAATGCAGGTTTCTGAGAAAATCTTTTCCTTTACTCGAATGAAAGAAAGGGTGGATATAATCACCTCGGTAATTTCATCGTCACAAACCTTGTTTACGTCGAGCCTTTCGACTACGTCTCTGAATTTATTCCGGCTGCTAATAAGGAAGATGTCATTCAGGGTAAAGAATGGGGGCTTCTCCATGCTCACCATCGTCACTATCTGTTTAAGTGACGCTTCTTCCAATTGATTGATGTGCTTCGTAATAATGCTCATCACAGCTCGTTTGAGTTTCTTAAATCTTGGCGCAACAAATTGGTTGATCGTACTCGAGGGCGAGTCTCCGAGCAGATGGGAGCGCAGCAGCTTGTGCAACGATTTCGAACAGTCATAGGCAGGGTCTCTCCATAATTCAACAGTCTCCCCAATGAGATCCTGGCAGACAGCCGAGCTAGATAGACGGATGCCAGGGAAATCACGACCTGAAGTATTCTGAAGCATTTGCTTCACCTCGGAGACATCATAAACTCGATCCGTATCGCTTGTCGGTGCGTACGAAAGAATCTTGACCGATATCCCGATGAAGATGGAATCGGAAACGCCGTTTTCCGCATTGGGAAAAAGGAACCGTTTCGGTGCGCTAGGGATACCTTCTACCAAGTTCGCTTCTGTTCTCGCGCGCTCCCCTTTCATCAGGGTCAAGCCTTTTACATTGTAGTCGAGATGTACGAGCAGGGAACCGATGTCTTGGGGCAGCTGGATCGCATTGACTCTTATGGCGAGGCAACCGCCTTCCTGTCCCACCTGCAATTGCCATTGGATATCTCCAGACTTTTGGATCGGGCTAAGGATTAAATCTCCAGCCTTTTGCTCTGCTTCGCTGATTGCTTCAAACTCATCCTTGGCAACGTGCATGGTCAGCGGTTCGCGAAGGTAGTCATCGCCCTTCATGTCAAGATTGAGAACGGAAGCAAAGATGACCTTCTCGCCAATCTGAAACATGGGAGACTTGGCACATACTGTCTTGCTCACATCTTCGAACATTTCGACCGTGCTGCGCCAGAACGACTTGTCACTTGTGGTCGATTTAATCGCTTCGGTCGTGTTGGAAGAGATGTCTCGTGCCAGTTCTATCAGCTTCATCCTGGCATCACTCTCTTGCAGCTCAGGGCCAAGGGCCTTCAGCTGCTTCTCTGTTTCTGCCAGGGCCTCCTCTGCGTCCTCCTTTATGTCTGGCATATCTTCTTCAATAAGTGCTTGGAGCATGGACGATAGCTTGTACAGAAGCTTGGCAGATCCGCATCGCGTCGGAACCTCCTGATAAAAACGCTTGCCGACCTCGTGAGATTCAAAGAATTCCGATTCGATGGCCCGCGACCCCTCAAATGACATCGTATTTTCGCTTGCTTCTTCTGTCAACTTGTTAAGCTCGTCCTGTTTGGGAGTCCGAACCACAAAGTAACCCTGGGCTAGCTTGTATTTCTCTCCCCTCAGGATGGCAACGATGGACTGCTCCGTACCAAGGTCCACTTTGTCCGGCTTGGTCAAAACTCCGATCGAACGCTTTCCCTCAGGATCCATGTCCCTCGCCAATTTGCGAATGCTCTGGTTCTCAAGGTCCTCGTCACAAGCGATGCATTCAAGAATCACGGTGCTAGGCGATGCGAGGTAGGACTTGACGAGCGATTCGACGCGCTCGATGTCTTTCTCGTCGTCCTTGCTCTCTGTGGACTGTATGAGGCCGGGTAGATCAACCAGGGAGATATCGGGGCAGTTGGCCCCTGAAATATTGACGCAGACCACATTCGTGGTGAAATTGGTGCCGCTTGCTGAGCGCTCCAGGAGGGTCTTCTGGGCCTTCCCGATCTCCTCGGGCATCATGCTGCTCTCGGCGAGGACACAGCACTCCTCGATTACGGGGGGAGAGTACTCTGCACCCGTGTCCTCGTCCACTGTGATGCGGAGAGAGATGCGACACGACCAATCCTCATCGGGACTGTTCTTGGTCGTCACCTCGATTGGGCAGCGGGTGCAGGTTCCGTGGTTCCTCGGGAGCTGAACGGAAGTCAGAGCCTTGACAATACTGCTCTTGCCAGCCGACTGCTTCCCCGCGAACACCAAACAAGGAAGCTCAAGGTCGTGCTCTGCACCGGTGCTCTTGAGCTTGTTGACGAGGGAAATGGCGCGGGCGGTATCGCTCCCGAGCTTTTGGGCCGTCTCCATCGGAAAGTATCCCTTGTCGCTGCCGGACCCGGTTAGTCCTGCGCAACGGGCAGGAAGAGGAGGAGGCGGAATAATCATGTCGAAAGGGATAAGAATGACGCATATGGGAGCACAGAGGGAATCTCAGCTGATCCCGATGCGACCTGCACAGCCCAGCTGAATACCTTTTTTCGCATTTGACATGTTCAAGCCGGCGGGGAGAAGTGGTAGAGCGAAGGGGAACATTGCCGTCGCGGCCGAACCGCATTGAAAGTGGGACCATTCGCTGTATTACTCGATAACTCACCAGATAGGAAAGACATTGTTCGCGCGCTCTCTTCAGTCAGAGGTGATAAACAGATTTTCTGGACGGAGTCGACGGCACAAGCAAGAATGGGTGGACTCTCAGGGGGCTGAGAGGGTGAGAGTGATCTGTGTGAGGGAGCTGATAGCTGCGTGAATCGCTGCAAACAAGACAAAAATGCACGATCGCCCAGGAGAATCGGATGGAAAAGATGTACTCTAGAGTACTGGAACGGGAACCAAAAATTCTTAAGCCCTTCATTATCAGGTAGAAGCCTAACACGACACGTATAGGGTAGAAGAAGCGCGCCAGCACGCCTTAAGAGCAATACGTGCATATACTTGAATTGAAATGCACTGGCCTGCTTGCAAATGCTTCGGCGCGGGTGCGCAAGCTCTATCTACTCTACGCTCGTAGTCAAATTTACTGTGGCAGTGACAAAAATAATAATACTCTAGAGTATTACAATAATAATACAAAAAGTACGGAGGTTATCAAAAGAACTTTTTGGGCTGTTGTAACCTGTACACCGCACATATTAACGGAAATCGCAGCGTCTTGCGTTTTGCAGTATCGTACTAATACGTGGTGGTAGAGAGAAATGACATAAAAACTATATAATGGTAACTACATATTTGGGTCCTTCTTGCCTTTTCTTCCTGACTTCCTTTTAGATCTAGATCTGCGTTTCCCTTTCCTTGCAGGGCTCTCCGGAGTCACAGGAGGTTTCTCTCTTGCTGTCACCTCCTCGCTTGCTTGTGATTGCTCGGAAGCGCCATGTGCATCACCTGTGGCTTGCGGATTGCCCCCTTCCCTGCTGACGTCGCAACTCCCACCACTTCTACCGCCTCCACTTCCTCCTCCAGACCTATTTCGTGGAAGAGCAAACGGCGATTGATTGTTCTTCGCGACGCTTGTTGGGGTTGAAGGCAGTTTCTCTCCTTCGTCTCCCACATCTTTATGTGCAGGCACTTGTGTACCTCCTTTTTTGTTTTGGCCTTCCTTGGAACCCTTCTCTTTCTTCTTGGCGCTGCCCCTCTTGCCTCCTCGTCTTATTCCAGATTTGGCACTCGGGGAAGGGCCTTCCTTGCGGGTCTTCTGCCACGCAGGCATCATGTTCCGATCATCCTCATGGAGTCGTCCACCTCTGTCATGAGCCACTGTGCCACCCCTCATCACTTGTTTCTGTTTTGAGATGCGGAAAGATTCCGTTGAGGGAAGGATGAATTGCCGGAGGGGGCTGTCGCGGCCTCCACCGCCACTGGTCTCCCTCGATGCAGCTGAAGCAGGCGGGCTCCTGATCTCGGCAGCGATCCTGCGGATTATTTCGTGTTCCATACCATTGTCTCTGGATCCAGCATCTTTGGGTCCAAGAGCCGCGAGGCCCCTCGACCTCGCAAAAGCTGCCACTGTTGCTTTGTGCTTCTGCAGGAGCAATGTAGTTCTCATTTCGTAATCAGCGGTCAATACCCTATTGCAGGCCACGGCATTGGCCAATTGTGCCTCTGAAAGTGATGGCCACGCCATGCCGAGCACACTCTCCAACTCGCTGTTCGTCACCTCCTCACCTTCAGGAAAAGAAGCTAAAAGTCTGTTCAGCACGTCAATGGAAGTGAAGCTTGGGGTTTTCACCACTTCGGATAATCGCGCTTCCGTAGTCTTGCTGCTCGACTTGCTCGCATACTCTTTCCTCGACCGAAGTAGTCGTGAAGATTGGACCTGACTCGCAAGAAACATGATCATCTCGAGGCATTCATCAATACTATAACTTCCTCCCCCTTCTTGTTCCTCCACGGTGGGAAAGCCCATTGCTTCGCAAACTAGTTTGATATCGACCCAGCAATTGTTTGCGCTGGCCATGACGGTACCAATAACGCCCTCGACATGCAATATTGCGATCAAACGCTGCGCAATATCGACGGCTATGTCACCACTTCCGACAGACGCATATCCTCTGGAATCTGCCGTCAAGGGCGTCGGTATGCCGAGGTCATCGAGGGCATCGACGACAGCCTGGATGAGCGCCATGTCCGACATTATACTTGAAGCTACGTTGATGACGCCATGCTTTTCGGTCGAGGAAATAAAGCAAATGGTGGTGGGGGGTGACACAAGATACATAATGACGAAATTGATGATCTGCGACGATTCGAAAGGTGTCCCAATACGAAGTGGTGAGTAGATCTAAGAATTCCGACGGTGTACAAAAGAAACAATTCAATCAAGAATGAGTACGAGGTCTAAAAAGTGAATAATATTTATCTTCTTGAGAAAGCAACGGTTTAAGAGAGATATCTGGCACGTGTCAGTGCGTCATTTGTTCCTAATTGCATTGTATTGAAAGACGTGGGCGATGAAGGGCTGGCCCCTTGCTCGATTTGTATTGCTGGATAGAGCTCGCAAAAATAGTCACACGAGACTCTAAAATGAAGCTACTAGGTAGGACGAGAGTATGCGTACTACTGTACCAGCTCGTATGAATAATACTCCAGCCAGGGTATGTATGTTGTGCATACTACTAGAAGAGTCTCGTATCATACTAGCTAGTAGCTAGTTTAACGCTCGTACTCTAGTAGTATGCATCCATTCATGATATATGCATAACTCGAAGTACTTTTGGTATGCGATGTACTAGCTAGTATGTTAATATTATGCATACGACTCTCGTATGCATAGTACACCACGTCGTACGAGAGTATGCATACGTATTATTATGCATATATATATACTCTACTAATATTCGTATGCATACTATGGATAACTCGTAGTTATACAAATTGCGTATGCATTCGCATACATACTCACTAATAGCTAGTACTACTGTAGAGTAGTACTAGAGTATTCATATGCATACGACAAATTATAATAATACTCTCTCGTATATAATACGAGCGTATATTCTAGACAAGCCAAGTAAAACTACCACAATTACTGTATTAATGTTGTTGTTAGTTACAAGGGCAGATCTGGGTCAAGGGACCAATCCGTTGTCGGTCCAGCTAACTCGCTAAAGTTCACCGGCTTTCTTCGCAGCTATTTGTTCGCTGTGATTGCGGCGATCCACTGCTTCGTCTCCTCGCGGGACACCGTTCTGAGCTGCACCTTCCTCGTGGTTGTCTTGGCCTTCATTTTGGCCGAGGCGCCTCCAAGGCCCTTCATCATGCCCATCGCCGGGATCCTCTCAACGACCTCGAACGTTTCGCTGCCGCCCTTGCTCCCCTCCTTGATGGAAACGGTGCAGTTGGGGAGGGCAAAGGAGTCGGCGGGCTGGAGCATCTTGAACCAGTCCTTGCATATGTTCCCCCCCGGGACCCTGCCTGCCTTGATGGAGTCCTCGTTGGGGACGTGGACGGTGGGAACCAGGGAATGGAAGGCCACCTCTGGGGCCGAGCCGTTGGTGAGCTTTGCAGAATGAGGAATTTCGAGAAGGTGGAGGAAGGAGTCGGCCGTCACGATGGCGAGGGTGGTCTTCCAAGAGCCCATGAGGGAAGAACTCATGAGGTTGCTGGTCTTCTTCATCTCAATGACGTTGGCCTTGACGAGCAGGTCGGATACTAGGGGCGACGTCAGGTTGTAATTGCCCTCGGAGGGGTCGGCTCCTTTGAGGCCGGGGCCTAGATCCTGCTTCTTCTGCGCGCTCTTCCGCGCCGCCTCCTCCCGCTGGAGGCCCTGCGCCCTGATGCGGATGGAGGTCTGGACCTCCTCCTCGATTGACTCCCTATCGAGGGGCTTGTCCACCAGGTCCCTCATTACGGGGCTGACGAGATCGGGCATGCTGAGCCAGAGCCTTTCCTGCCGGTTCAGGTACGCGATGAGAAGCTCCCTGAGACGGAAGCGGCGGCTGCACTCGGTAGACTTGAGGGCACCGAACAGCTTGGCGAGCTCCTGAGACGACTTGTCCCAGCAGGTCGCAAGGAAGGCGACCGACATTCTGTACCTCATCTCCAGGAGCCATACGTCCGTGCAGTTGGGGATGAAGGACTCGTCCGGCGCCGGGGAGGCCCCCCCCGAACGATTGGCGGCCCCCTTCCTCTGCCTGTCCGTGGTGGCAAAGCTGACGGACCGCTCTGCCTCGACGTGGTAGACCGCCCAGGCCTCCTTGGTGGCCCGCTCGGCGGCCTCCAGTTCCTCCTGGATGGCATCGCCCAGCTTCTCCATCATCCCGACCTCGTAGACGAGCGCCTCTCGGATCTCGGAGATCTCGGGCACCGTCTCGGACTGCACGTACGTGGCGAACTCTGCGAAGCGGTCGGCCATGAGCCCCTGGCTCTCCACGAGGGGGGTCAGGATCCCCATGCCCCTGTCCATGGCCTCCCTGTTGAAGGCCTTCTCTGGGACGAACAGCTTGGACTTGACCCCCTCGAGGGCCCCGCTGATGCCCCCCTCCTCCTCCCCCTCCCTCTCCGCAGAGGCCGCCGCCCTCCTTCTGTCCCTGGCCTCGTGGAGCTTCCTCCTCTTCTTGGGGTCGGTGACAGGCCTGCCCCCGTCGTCCAGGGTGTCGTTGAAGGCGGCCCTGAGCGCCACCGCGTAGGACGTGTTGGACTCGGCCGAAC
>Ga0099799_10226_pt1 | contig 17162 bp, 3 predicted proteins | sample Uncmet6_SortLC_1_FD_89033 | JGI IMG/M metagenome (GOLD analysis project Ga0099799, IMG submission 89033) | Marine eukaryotic communities from CALCOFI LINE 67, Pacific Ocean - CN11_C50_N6_SortLC_1 | ecosystem: Environmental > Aquatic > Marine > Oceanic | place: Pacific Ocean: Monterey Bay...
GCCAACACCGCCGTTTGTGACCTTGACTGTGATAGATCCACTGCTTGTTACGGTGCCTTCTCCTGCACTTACACTGAGCAACCCACCGCTTAATGCGACGGCACGACCAGGGAGAGCAAGGATGCTTCCCCCTAGTGCGCTGGTGCCAGTTCCGACGCTGATGAAAACATTATTGCCACGCCCCTCGGTCGCAGCCCCGGATCCAAATGTCAAAATGCCACTATTGCCGCGTCGTGTTGACCCTGTGCTAAACGAGAGCTTTCCGCTTGATCCACTTGCTCCTGTATTTGAGCTTACACACACTACAACGCCTCCACTTGATCCTGTGCCTTCACCCGCTTCAGTTATGACATTTCCGCCTGAGGAACCCGATGAACACCCAGAGTCTAGCGAACAACTCCCCCCTGATACTGAACCACATCCAACAGCAAGAACGATGGATCCGCCTCGCGCGGTTGAGGAATAGCAAGAACCAAAGTATACTGATCCACTATTTCCAACTCTTGTAGTGCCTGAACTAAACGAGATCCTCCCAGTCACACCGTTAGTGCCACCGTTAGCTGCTAACACGCACACAGAGCCGCTGCTACTTGCAGTGCCTTCGCCACTAAATGCATGCACTGTTCCTCCCGAAGTCGATGCACTACGCCCTGCTGCAGCCCCTAGAATTACACTCATGCCGCTCGTTCCACTCCCAGCGGCAATTCGTATTGCTCCACCACTTCCTTGGGTAGCAATTCCTGTGCTCAACGCGACGCGCCCGCTGTTTCCACTTGACGCGGTGCCACTGCTAAACAGTAGCCGCCCGCCTGAACCCTCACCGCTGTCCATGCCCAATATGCAAACAGAACCGCTACTAAACAAAGCCCCCCCCCCCCCTGCGTTGGCACGAATCATCCCCCCGGTCGCTAGAATATTGCGGCCGGACAAGGTAGCCACGGGCGTCCCAATGCCACTTGTCCCACTGCCAGCACTCACGATAACCCTGCCACTGCGTCCAGTCCCAGTTGCTGCACTTGAGCCTATGCATACAAAGCCACTATTTCCGGTCACCGACGAGCCTGAACTAAATCTAAGGAAACCGCTGGCTCCTGAACTACCACTGTTTATGGAATTAATTTTGATCACGCCACTACTTGTTGCTGTGCCCTCTCCTGCGCTAATGAAAACACAGCCACCACTCGAGCCAGTGCTTTGACCAGCAAGAAACAATGCACATCCTCCAGATCCACTTGTGCCGCTACCAACAGCCATCCTCACTGCCCCAGCGCGCCCCGCTGTCCCGACACCAGAACTTACACAAAAGGCACCACTGTTCCCAAGCCTGGATGACCCTGAGCTGAACGACAGACGTCCACTACAACCCGTCGCACCTGGGCTTACGCCCTGAACACACATCGCACCAGAGCTTGATGCCCTGCCTTCGCCACCGGCCATATTTATCGATCCACCAGAACGCAAAGCACTCTGGCCAGAATTCAGACTCAAAAGACCACCGCACCCGCTTGTGCCGATTCCCACAGTGAAACTGAGAGCTCCGCCGCAACCAACCGAAGCCATGCCGGAACCCAATACAATTTGTCCACTATTTGCTTCGTGTGATATACCAGAGCTAAAAACAAGGCGCCCACTTAATCCATCTATCACGCTATTTTGCGAAGACACCAACACTGCACCACTGCTCCCCCCCCCCGCCTTCCCCCGTGAGCATGTTTAACGAGCCACCTACATGTGTAATACTATGTCCTGCGGCAAGACGCGCCTTTCCGCCAGAACCACTATCGCCAGAACCAACGCAGAATTTGATGGTGCCTCCGAGACCATGTGTAGAAGCACCCGTACCCAAAAGTATGCTTCCTGTATTTCCACACCACGATGAGCCGGAACTAAAGACCAACCGACCGCTACATCCGCATGCACCACCATTGAGGGATGTTGCAAAGATAGAACCACTCGTTGCACCCCTTCCAGCCCCAGAGTATACTTGCACTGCACCACCACTATAGCCTTCAGCTCTGCCAGAAATTACTGTGGTACAACCGCCAGCTGCACTTCCTCCATTGCCTACATTATATCTGATGTCACCACCAGACCCGCTGATTGCTCCTGCTGTTCCAAAGCGAACGAGACCGGTATTACTTGAGCTGGTAGTTCCCGAGCTAAACGTCAGCCTGCCCGAGGATCCAGAGTCACCACTATTTGAAGAGCTTATGCTTAAGCTCCCGCTGCTCGACTGAACCCCGGTTGTGGTCTGAATAGTTATGCTTCCACCGCTCATGCTATTTGTTCTTCCTGGTTGAATATGAAGGAAGCAGTTCTGTCCGCTGGTGCCACTGCCAACAGCTGCACAGAGAAAACCGCCACTACCGCCTGTCGAGGCGCCAATGCCCAAGAGCAATTCACCACTGTTTCCCCCGGCGGCTGTTCCTGAACTGAAGGTCAGACAGCTGCTACTTCCCACCATTCCCGTATTGCTGCTTCTCATTGATAATCGGCCGCTACTCGACGCGGTTCCTTCTCCACTAACAAGGCCCGCCAGACCTCCTGTACCTGCAGTACTCCGCCCGGCCGCCGTGACCAGAAGCGCCCCCAGCCCACTCGTTCCAACTCCAATGCTCACTACTAATCCGCCTCCACGACCTGCTGTTGCCACCCCCGATCCCAGCGTCACCGAGCCACTGTTCCCGGATAAGGCACACCCCGAGCTAAGCACAAGACGGCCGCTAATGCCTAATCTACCATTATTCGCAGACATCACACTCACAGCCCCACTGCTCGCTGCACTCGCCCCTCCAGCACGAACTGCTGTATCACCACCGGTGAGTGAGATGGTTTGACCAGCCCAAACCACAATGCTGCCGCCAAGAGCACTGGTGCCGCTTCCAGGACTTATACTAATGGCGCCGGCCCGCCCGTTGAGCCCGCCACCGCTACCAATGCATACTGCGCCACTGTTAGATATACTAGCGAAGCCAGAGCTAAACAGCAAACGGCCACTACCCCCGTCTAGACCGGTGTTAACACAGCACAGTGAAATCGCACCTGAACTAGTCGTTGTGCTCTCGCCGCCCCAGACATCAATGGAGCCGCCCGTGGAAACATCACATTGGCCGGAATATAGCCTTGCAGAACCACCAAATCCGCTCGTGCCACTACCGATTGTCATCGATATTGAGCCTGTTGCGCCTCCGGTCGCATAACTCGTCGCGAAACTAAGGTGTCCACTGTTGCCACGTTGTGATGCGCCAGCACTAAAGAAGAGGCATCCAGATGACCCTGTCGACCCGACGTTTGATGTAGATGCCAGGATCACACCGCTGCTGGTTGTCTGACTGCCATCACTGACCAGGCAAACGACACCACCAGTCGAGCCGCCGTAGCTTTGACCAGAATGCAATGCAACAGAGCTCCCACTGCCACTGTTACTACTGCCCACAGCTGCTCGAAGACTACCCCCGCGACCTCCAGTCGACCTGCCGGTCCCAACTAACACCGAACCGCTGTTTCCCCCAAAATTAGTTTCTCCTGAGCTGAACACGATTCGGCCGCTACTTCCTGCCACTCCCGTGTTCATGCTTATTGCTGAAAATCGACCACTACTTGACACAGTCCCCTCCCCGCTGCCAATGCGTGCTGCACCCCCACTGGCAATCGTGCTCCGCCCGGCTGACGTGGCCAATAGTCCGCCCAGACCGCTTTTTCCACTTCCGATGCTTACATCCAATGCGCCCGCGCGACCTGCTGTCGCTGCGCTGGACCCAATGGCCACCAACCCACCATTTCCAGCTGCCGTGCGCCCTGAGCTGAATGCGAGTCGACCACTTGTCCCTGCATTGCCAGTGTTCCCCGACATAATAATAACGAGACTGCTGCTTGTCGCGGTTCCTTCTCCCCCAATGATGGGTACACGTCCTCCGCTCGATATTCTGCTGCGTCCAGCACTGAACGACACGTGACTGCCCGATCCGCTCGTGCCACTTCCCGCGCTCATACTCGCAGTACCTCCCCGCCCGACTGATGCCGGGCCGGACCCAACACGCAGGTCACCACCATTTCCTAAATTGGTTGACCCAGAGCTGAAGCACAGTAATCCACTTGACCCAACGACGCCTGTATTTACAGTCAGAGCTGATACAATTCCACTGCTATACGATGTCCCCTCCCCGCTGAGCACCCTCAGGGGACCTCCGGAGGCTACGGCGCTGCGACCTGACAATATTTGGACGACACCACCACTAGAGCTTGTACCTCGACCAACAGATATGATAATACAGCCGGTAGCTCCTGTGCTAGCGGGGCCTGTGCCAAATACACACGCACCCGCATTACCTGCTTCACTCGATCCTGTCGAAAATGTCAAAAGGCCCGATGTTCCGAGATGTTTGGCATTGGTAGATCGAATCGAAACATGTCCACTGCTCGAGATAGTTGTCTCTCCGGTCGATATCGTGCAAGGTCCACCCGTACCCGAGACACTACGGCCGCAGCGAAGACAAATGTTCCCGCCTGGTCCGCTTGTCCCGCTTCCAGCAGTGATAAACAGAGATCCAGCGTGTCCAGATGCTGCTGCGGTTGCTGCAAGTATACAACCACTATTACCATCGCTGGCGGTGCCTGAGCTAAATGTGAGGCGACCGGTTGTGCCAGTATATCCTCCATTGGAAGTGCGTACTACTGTGGTGCCACTGCTAGACGTCGCGCCTGCCCCACTCAACTTCGCGCAGTTGCCCCCTGTTGATGTGAGACTTGTGCCAGCACACAGGATTAATGGGCCACTTTGGCGGCTCGTTCCGCTCCCAACAATGAGGTTGACTACCCCGCCTCTGCCCAGGCTGGATGCGCCACTCCCCGCATGAATGCTTGCGCTGTCGCCTCCAACAGCACTCCCTGAACTAAAGCTAAGTCTTCCACTGGACCCAGCGACCGCAGCATTAGCAGCTCTCAGTACGATCGCACCACCGCTTGACGCGTCACCCTCGCCAGCCGAGGTGTACACGCCACTTCCGGTGGCTGCTTTTGCTTGACTCGCTGCCACGAGCATCTGCCCGCCCGTTCCACTGGTTCCACTGCCAACAGCGAGTTTGAGATGGCCGCCACAGCCGCCGCGAGCAAATGCAGTGGCCAAACTTAGTTGCCCTGCATTTCCTTCGGTTGAAACACCGGAACTGAAAGTAATGACTCCAGTTGTTCCCGTCACACTTCCGCCATTGGTAGACGTAACTCGCAGAGAGCCACTTGTCGACGTTGTTCCCTCGCCAACATGAAGGCGCAGATCGCCGCCAGTCGTTACAGCCGCATAACCGGCCTGAAGTACGGTGGCCTCTCCAGCACCACTGTTGCCACTCCCGACGCTCAGGGAAACCGAGCCTCCACGACCTATAGCTGTAGTCCCGGAGCCAATAGAAATTTGTCCACTATTACCTACGCTAGCAGCTCCCGAACTGAATGAAAGGCGTCCGCTGGACCCGCCCGGGCCAGCATTTGCACTTAAGAACGAGACAATACCACTGCTGGCTACCGTGCCTTCACCACTTAGCATGTATGCGGAGCCTCCGGTCGCGATGCTTTGACCCGCTTGACCATGAATACACCCACCAAAACCGCTGCTTCCGCTACCTGCACTCACAGCGATTGAACCTCCACGCCCTGTTGATGAAGCACGACTACCGACTCTAACCTCACCAGCATTTCCTGCGCATGCTGTGCCGCTGCTGAATGTTAGGCGCCCGGAAGCACCGCCGACACCGCTGTTCGCCGTCCGTACCAAGAAGCTGCCGCTACTGGCAACTGTGCCTTCAGCTACGCCAAGATCAACCGTTCCGCCAGTTGATTTCAAGCTTCGTCCCGATGCGATTCCGAGAGAGCCACCAATGCCCGATGTACCGCTACCAACCGCGAGGCGCACCGCTCCGCCACATCCACGCGTGGCTGCGTATGAGCCTAGTGTGATGCTTCCTGAGTTGCCACCCCTCGAGATGCCTGATGAAAAGAGGAGGCATCCGCTTGCACCAGATCCGCCTGATGCTGCCCACGACTGGACACGGACATCACCGCTGCTAGACACGGTGCCTTCGCCAGCTCGCGCTGAGACACATCCACCACTTTGCCCATTACTGCGACCAGATTGGAATAGTGCGCGACCCCCGGATCCCGTTCCTCCGCCAGCCGTCACTATAATGCTACCACCTCGGCCCACCTGCCCAGGACCAGATCCCAAAAGAATACAACCCGAATTACTACGGACAGCTGACCCGCTGCTAAACACGAGATGACCACTCGCTCCAGATCTTCCAGCATTTGACGATCGCACACGAGCAGCGCCGCTGCTTGCTGTGCTACCTGTCTCGGTCGAAAATGTGAAATGACCCCCCGTGTGCGACACGCCTCTCCCCGCTGCCAAAGAGATAGCACTGCCTGTTCCAGAGGTCCCGCTACCAGATGATATCACTACATGTCCGCCGTGCCCGGCTGTCGTAGAACCTGAACCAAATAGTGCACTCCCAGCGTTACCAGCGATTGCACCGAGCGAGCTAAAGATGAGACGACCAGCCGCTGATTTTGAGCTCCCAGCGTTGCTGCTATGTACAGCGACCGTGCCCGCAGAAGTCGCCGCGCCTTCTCCTGCAGTCATTACCACGAAGCCTCCGGTTAACACACTACTGCGGCCACTGTGTAGGGCGCCAAGACCACCAGCCCCGCTGCCGCTGCTCCCTACAGCCAAGGTCACGGCACCGCTTCTCCCGCCACTCGCTGAGCCCGTTCCAACGCGCATCATGCCGCTATTTCCGACTGAGGTCGATCCGGAGCTGAAGAGAAGACTACCCACCGAACCAAAGACGCCGCCATTTGAAGTGCGCAACGCAACCGCCCCCGAGCTTGTCGCAGCAACGCAGCCAGAAAACACAGTAAGTGCGCCGCCTGTCCTCTTCGCTGGTGCCACCGACCGACCCGCCGCTATTACGATCGTCCTCTTTGTACCACTCGAGCCCCTACCCGTGATAAAGGATATTGAACCTCCACTACCAGCAGTTGCGTCTCCAGACCCGAGGCAAAGTTTCCCAGAATTGCATGTTTTGGCCGTTCCAGAGCTGAACGCGAGACAACCACTAGATCCCAAAAAACCACCATTTGCCCCTATAATGGTGATAGACCCACTGCTGGAAGCACCGCTCTCGCCGGCTATCAGCGTAGCCTTCCCTCCTTTCCGACAGACCGTGCGACCTGACTGACATACGACGAGGCCTCCCATACCACTCAAGCCTGGACCGGAAGTGACAAGTATTGCGCCTCCAGCGCCACCTGTGACCTGACCGGTGCCTAGCGACACGCCTCCGCTGTTGCTGCCATTTGGCAAACCTGTGCTAAAGACCAAATAGCCACTAGCTCCAGACGCCCCAGCATTAGCAGAACAAACTACCATTTTACCCGAACTTGTTCCGCCAGAACCACCAGCCAATAAACCAACTAATCCCCCGCTTGAATCACATGTGCGCCCTGCAGCTGCTAAAACAGCGCCAGCGCGCCCACTCGTTCCGCCACCAACAGAGGCACGAAGTAATCCGCCTGCTCCTCCTGTCGATCCACCCACGCCAACGCTGATCATACCACTGTTGCCGCTGTATGCAGTGCCTGCACTGAATTCCAAACGACTGCTGGTACCACCAGCACCAGCATTTACCGATTGTAGAGCAATCGTGCCAGTTGATGCGGAGATGCCAGAAGCTGCGAGGGCCGCAAGGGAGCCCCCTGTGCGGTAGCCGCTACGTCCAGCTCGTGCAATTAGCTGACCCCCTATGCCGCTATTGCCGCCACCGGCTACGACTAATATCGAACCACCGCAACCGCCTGTCGCCGCAGCAGACCCTAATCTCAATGCGCCAGCATTGCCATCGTCGCTGCTACCACTACTAAAAACAAGAGCACCGCTGGTACCCGACACGCCACCATTTGTAGTCTGAAGGTGAAATGCACCCGATGTTGTGCCTGTCGCACCACCACCAGCAAGAGCAAATAACCCTCCTGTTCGTTCAGCCGTGCGTCCAGCAAGGAAAATTTCTGCGCTTCCTACGCCACTTTGGCTACCCCCGACACAAACGTATGTTCTGCCAGCACGGCCTGCGGAAACCGCACCGCTCCCAATAATTAGAGAACCGGAATTGCCAATATTGGCAGACCCTGAACTGAAGCAGAGACGGGCACTTGCACCAGCCCTACTCCCGCCGTTTGCGGTTCGAACACGAAACACACCACTAGTTGCTCTGGTCGAGTCTGTAGTCTGCATCAGCAGCTTACCACCGGACGCGGCAGAGCTTCGACCGGCCACGAGCATGGCAGAACCGCCAGAACCCGAGTCGCCATAGCCGACCGTCACGCTAGTAAAGCCCCCACTACCACCAGTTGCGATGCCAGAGCCAACCACACAAATGCCAGTGTTCCCAGACGAAGCGGTGCCAGTACTAAACGTCATGCTGCCGCTGACCCCTTCAGGACCACTATTTGCCGTTGCTACCCTGACAGAGCCACTTGTGTGGAGCGTCCCTTCAGTGGAAAATAAGTTAACAGAGCCACCTGTACGGCCGCGACTGCGACCAGCATCTACCGTTGCCTCACTGCCCGTGGCACTGGTACCGCTACCGGCCGTCAGGCGCACGAGGCCTGCCCGACCGCCAGTCGCTGCCCCTGAACCGGATTCGATGGCGCCCGCATTACCATGTGATGCTGATCCTGAGCTAAAACTAAGTGCGGCCGATGAACCTCTCGTCCCTGCATTTGCAACCGTCACGCGAACAAAACCACTGGTTGTGGCTGCTCCTTCGCCGGTTGCTGATGCGAGGCAGCCTCCTGTTCCACTCCAGGTGCGCCCCGCCACGGTGCAAGCCACGCCACCTGTGTACGCACCGCGACCAACGCGAGCAAAAATAGAACCGCCACGGCCGCCAGTCGCTGCGCCCGTACCGAAGACGAGCTCGCCTGAGTTGCCACGGGATGTCGTGCCGGTACTAAACCGGAGACTCCCACTTGCGCCACGCGTGCCCGCGTTGGGTGTGTATACGCGGACGCTGCCAGAGGAAGATGAAGCACCCCCAGCCGCGTTAAAATAGGCACGACCACCGGTGCCTTCGTCGCTTCGGCCCGCCCTGATGGTGATATTGCCGCCGCGGCCGGACGTGCCATCGCCTGCACTCAGGACCAAGGCCCCCCCACGACCGCCAGTAGCAGCACCCGATCTGAGATTTATGCGACCAGCATTTCCACAGGTGCCGCAACCTGTCCTCATGTCTGCAAAACCAGAGACACCTCTGTCAGTACTCTCTGCAGTCGCCAGAGAAATCTCGCCTGAGGATGTGCCGCGTGCGGAGCCACTGCGTAGATCAATAGAACCTCCAGACGCCGACGCGCCGTCACCCGCAGCAATAGTCCCGTCTCCGCCCCGTGTGGCGGCACCTGCTGCAACGCTCACGCAGCCGCCACTATTTCTGCGGTCTTCCTCTTCCGCTGCTGTGATGCCTGCGGTCACACTTATGCCACCCCCAATTCCAGAACGCCCCTGACCTACAATGCAGCACACGAAACCACCAGTCCCTGATGCCGCAGTTCCGGTCTCAAAGTTGAGTCTACCAGAGTCGCCGCAGGACGCGGTGCCCGATGTAAGTGCCAGCTCACCAGAAGCACCACCGGAACCAGCATCAGTTGTACGAAGCAAAATTGCCCCGGATGTTGACAGTACGCTCATTCCGCTATAAATATAGAACATGCCGCCAGAATCTGTGCGACCACGTCCTGCGCCACACGTCACACTACCTCCGGCCCCAAAAGCAACTGCATGGCTCCTCCCTGCCGAAAGTGCCATCAAGCCTCCTTTGTTGGAACTACGAGATGCGCTTCCTGCATATATTGCCGCGTCCCCTCCGTTTCCACTGTCTCCCACACCAACCGATGCGACAAAAGAGCCGCCTCCGCCACTTTTGGCAACACCTGAACCTAGACAGATCGCGCCAGAATCACCGAGGCTTGCCGTTCCAGTCGCTAGGAAATGCGCTCCACTTGTGCCTTTGATACCTGCATTTTGTGTCAACACGAGTATTCGACCGCTCTCTCCACTAGCTCCAGCGCGCCCGGAGCCCGAAACGAAACAAACATTCCCACCTACTGTTGACTTTCCCGTGACAAATGCTGACCGAAGCAAAGATTCGCCAACCTTGAGCACCAGATCTCCACCTATAGTGTATGGTGTGTAATCGGTAGCCTGTCTACTTGCAAAAACACAGGTATAGCGCCTGATCCCGAAACAGCAGTGCCTGTCGTCAAGCTGAGGGCTCCGCTGCTACCTGCGCTCGTCGAACCTGTTTTGAGAGCAACAGCGCCACTTGCTCCGGTGTCCGATCCCGCAGCCGCTGTTGCCATGACGAGATTACCACTATCGCGGTCTACTCCCTTTCCCGTGGCCACGCGGACGTTGCCACCACTGCCGCACACAGTTCCACCGCCATCTACTGATATCATGCCAGCACGATCAGAAAGCGCTGCAATCCCGGCTAAAATACGAAACGAACCACCGGCTTGTGCAGCGCCGGTTGCCATGCATAGGCACCTGCGGGAAAATGGCTGTTAGGCAAGATGGAAGGCAGCATATTCTTATATACTCACCCAGAATCGCCGCGACACGTAGTGCCCGTGGCAAGTTGTAGCGCACCGCTATCGTCCTCGTCACCTGAATCAGCTGTGCGTAGCACGAGATGTCCGCTACCAGATGAGGTTCCCTGGCCCGTGGTAATATTTACCTATGATGTTCAATTAATCACGCCACACGACTCAGATTCCAGATGGAAACACGGCGCTGGTGAGAGTACATCGCCCCCTGGGTAACCCGGTCCACCAACGAGCGTCAAGGCGCCGCCTTCGTCTCGGTCGCCGCCAGAAGGGCAACAGAGCGCAATTTCACCTCCACTTGCCCGAGTTCGTGCTGATGTGTCACCGGCTGCAACACACAAGTCTCCAGCTGAGCCACCGCGCGCAGTTCCGACGGAGAGAGTCAAGCGCCCGCCGGTTGCCCCCTCGCCGTCTCCCGATCGCAAGTTGACAACTCCTGAGTTACCGTTTGACGATGTTCCGGAACCAAATCGTAGCATCCCTGAGGTACCTTCGCCCTCGACTACATTCGAACTCAGGAGCACTGCACCGGACTTGTCGCCGTCTCCGCCTTTCGCACCAAGGTTGCCTCCAATTGCGATTGTCGCGATGCCGCCCGTGACTCTCGCTGCGCCACCAATAGTGCTTGGACTTGCTGAAGCTGTGGATAGCGCTGCTCCGGCTTCGAGGATCACGATGCCTGCGGCGTTGCCACGGGTCGCTCCAGCTGCAAGACTTGCGTTTGCGCCGTTTCCCTCGTCGCTGTGTCCGGCAGCAAAAGTAGCAATACCACCCGGGCCTTTGTATCCATTGCCAGCTTTTATCCGTGCCATGCCTCCACGTGCTCCATAGCCCGCCAATGCAATGGCATCTCCAGGATGTCCACGGCGACTTGCCACACTGCTTGACCCGATCTCAATTGAACCGCCACCACTTCCCGCTGTGACAAAAGTAGTCCCTCCACGGCCGTCTGCTGGCCCGCCTGTTCCCAGGCGAGCAGAGCCTGATGATGCGCCTGAAAGTGTATCCGACAAGTCAGCAGAGCCACTAGTCAATTCTGCAACACCGCTATTTCCGCTAGCGGCGGCTGCTTTGAATGAAATACTCCCGCTCGCGGCATCTGCACGTCCCGCGCCAGATGCAAATAGGGTGGACCCACCACGGAACGTACCTTTTCCCCCGGCCATCATAACGCAGCCACCACATGCACCGCCGTCGCCGAGGCACGCACTTGTGCAAGTGCTTTGACCGGCACGAAGAAAAAAGGTGCCCGATGGCGCTTGCATCTCCGTAGTGTCGCCCGCATTCGCAACAATGCACCCTTTAGCTTCATTCCCCCCCGATGGACTGCGGCGGACTCCCACCCCCCCCCGCGCGAGCACACGCACTTTTTCTTGCGGACATTGTGATGTGACCGACATCTGAGGCGGCACTAGTCTCAAGAGTAATCGCGCCACCCACAAGTGCAGCTACACCTAGAGAACCGCTATTTCCCCGCTCACTTTCTCCGCTTCCTATGGTCACAACACCACTGACTTGTCTGCCACCGACCCCGCTGACGAGGCTAACAGTCCCACCATTTGCGCATGAAGATAAACCCGCGCTCAGGCTCGAGGAGCCACCTAAGTCCCCTGCCATTCCAGCATGTACCAGCGCACCCCCCCCCCAGATCGCTAGCGCTACCTGCTTGACACCCAACCTGGCAACCAGGGGCGCTGCCGCCGCCGCGACCACTAATCCTGACTCGACCGCCGATGGTGCCGCACCCTGCACTAAGTTGCAAGTCTCCTCCAGACATTGCAGAGCCTCCTTCGATGGTGACATTACCGCTCGAGTCACGAGCACATCCTGCCGCAAGACACAGTGCCCCAGAGGCACCGAGCAACGGACAGCCCGTGCCGAGGACAGCAGACCCGGAGCTACCCTGCTTTGCCTCGCCGGTCTGTATGACGCAGTTTCCTGTACCACCACCGCAAAATCCTGCGGCAGGCGAACGTATGGCAGCGCAGCCGCTCCATGCATTATCACCGCCGCCTGTGCTCAGCACAACATGACCGTCCCCGTCTTGCCCACACTTACCCGCAGAAATGTTCGAACTACCGCCGTGATAGTTCGACTGGTCACCTCCTAAGAGCAGAATTGCGGAACCGATAGCAGTATGCGCGTTTGACATGCCCGTCAGAGAGATACTCCCGCCACCTGCGAGGTGTCCTGACGTACCCGAACATAGATAGATTCTTCCAGCACGTTGCGCAGCGCCGGTACTGAAGGTACCTACGCCCGAATTGCCGCCTACGGAGCAGTCACCTGTCGAGACAAAAGCATGGCCGCTCGCAACATTGGCAGCCGTGCTGAGCGCAGCACTCCCTCCAGGCCCGGTCCCGATGACAAAGTTGCCAGCTGTTGAATCAGTGCTGGCACCAGCATAGAGTCGATGACAGCCCCCGCCTTTGCCTGCACGGAGGGTTGCAGTAGCGCCACTGCCTTGGGTCGAATGGCCTGCTGAGACTAGCGTTCGTCCACTCTGATCGCGGGTAGCTGACCCGCCCATCGCACTGAGATCTCCACTATCTCCCGCGGCTTGCCCACTTCTCACGAATACGGCACCGCCTGAACAACCCTTGCCAGCAGCTAGTCCCAGCTTACCACCAATGTCGCCTTCGCCAGAGTCGAACCCCAGGCAGCCCCCATTGAGCCCCCAACCGGAGGAAGCCCTGAAGCCTGGACCCCGATCACCGTGGCCCGTGCGAAACGACACTGCGCCAGATGCTTCGCCACTTCCCTCCGTTGCCCCACTCCGCAACAAACAGCGCCCGCTCTCTGCTTCACCAATGCCAGTTGCGCTCGTCATCAATATTCTCCCACGGCCATGCCCGTTCGCCATCGCCCCTCCAGTTCTGACGCACGTAGCTCCACCAACCCTTGCTGACGAGCCTGCCAAGAGAGAAATGGACCCACCGTCACCCCGTCCAAGGGCTCCACCAGCTAGTGCCACTGCGCTACCGCCACCCTTCTGCGCCTGCCCCGCGCAAGTAACGACAGCACCGCCAGTATCGACGGCCAGGCCAGAGCTTAGCACGACGCTGCCTCCTCTCCCGGCTCTACCAGCACCCGTCAGAATGGCCAATCTGCCAGATGCGCCTCCAAAGGCAGTGCCTGTCATCAGGTCTATCTCACCGCTGCAAAGCGCACGACTTGTTCGCAGGGCAAAATTTCCGCTATGCGCTGTGCCCGCCCCGGCGATCATCTGGATACCGCCACCGTGACCGTCTCCAGAAGCGGCGCCGGCAGTCATGACGAGCCCCCCGCCGGTCGCCAAGCCCGCGCCCGCAGCAAGTTCCAGTTGGCCACCATGACTTGAGGCTGTCTCTCCGCCAGAGAGCTGTGCCTGGCCACCCAAACCCGAGGTGGAGCTGCCAGCATTAAACGTATTACTCATTGGCTTTGCTACAGTGTTGCCAGCAGTAATTTGGCCATCTCCACCGCGAGTCCCTGAACCTGTGCGAGCTAGTAACATACCCGCACGAGCCGTGGCCATGTCATCACCGAGGCTAGGGTTGTGACCAGCAGCAGCGATCAAGGGACCTGAGGATATTTTGCTTGGCCCAGAAAATAACACGATGTCTCCCATACATCCGTTGCTACTTTGGCCCGTGACGCAGCTGATGCCGCCAGAAGAACCAATGCGGTGGCCAGTGTATATCCCCAGGCACCCGCCATCGTTCGTTGGCGTCGCTGCTGTGCGCATGTGTATGTTGGCGCGATGTGAATTTGCCGTCTGCGCTCTCGTCCGAACGATGAGCTCGCCACTACCGGGCACGCCGGTCCCTCGACCAGAAACAAGGTCAAGCTTTCCACCGTTGTCCATGCCCATACCTGCAAAGAGTCGTGCGCTCGTCCCAGTAGATTCTGTGCTGAGCTGGCAAATTTCGGCTTGACTAGACTCGAGACCAACACTACCACCGTCGTTGAGCATCGACGTGCCCACACTGATGCAAGTTTGGCCGCCACGTCCACTAGCCCCGGCACCAGATGACATGTCGAGCTTGCCCACACTAGGAGCAGCTCCCGTCGAAGTCATTATATTCCCGGAAGCCTCGGCCGTAGACGATCTGACACCAAATTGACCGCTCACACCCAAGGTGCCTTGTCCAGCACCCATTACTATTCCTCCTCCAAGTGCTAAACCTTGCCCAGTCTGCGTGCCTCCTACTATCATCGTTGTACCTCCTTTAACGCCAGATATTTTAGCGCTGCCGCTGACAAGGCAGAGGGCACCACCGACAGACGCGCTCTTGCCCGCTCGACAAGTGACTCCTCTGGAAATACCAAACGACGTGGGGGGTGAGTGTACTGCGTCAGCACCGATATTCATGTCGCCGCTAATTGCGCCGTTTCCACTTGAGAATACGCAGCTCCCACCTGTTGAGGCCGCGGCGCCAGAGTAAAGTCCAACGCTTCCTGGGCGCATGTCTGGTCCACAAGAACTCCCAGCCTTAAGCGAGACGTTTCCACTGCCGCTACCCGCATATACATCACCAGAACTGATGCGGATTGTGCCGGTCATGCCGTTGGCAGCCGCTGCTTTGAAGTGCACTGCTCCAGATCCTCGCGTCAGCGTCGATCGTGTCTTGATATTTAGGGCGCCCGTGCTGCCAATTGCACTTCTGCCACTCGAAATGCCAATAGGGCCGCTTACGGTTTCGCCTGTAGCTGCGCTCAGGTGTAGCACTCCACCACGCGACAGCTGGCCGTTGCCAGCCAACAGTCCAACTCGACCGCCAATGTCAGTCGTACCAGCAGTGACACGTAGCAGCCCCGCGGCCGCGGCGGCACCTCCGGCGTAGATATTGGTGTTTCCACCGGTGATTCCTCCGCTGCTACTGCCGCAACCGAGTCCCGCATCGCCGACGATTTGAGCACAACCAATCCCGAGTTTAATCATGCCAGAAGACCCAACAACTGCACATCCCGATTGGCACGAAGCTGATCCCGACGTATATGTGGATTTAGATGTAACCGCAGACATGCGCCCTGATTTCGTGGTCCCCTTGCCACTCTGGGCACAAGCACTCGCTCCCGGTCCGTATGCGGATGAACCGCCGAGTAACTCAATGCGCCCGCCATATTCCCCACCAGAACCGGCTACCATGACAAGCGGGCCAGCTGCCTGAGCAGCGTCACCGGTTGCAATCCGCACAGCCCCCCCACTGGACATCAGACTGAGGCCCGCAATGAGCGTGATGTTGCCCGCCTTGAGGCTACCCTGTCCGCCGCAAAGGTGTATCCCCCCGCCCCTATGGGTACCTTCCCCTCCAAACAAAGACGCAGAGCCACCATTCGCACCCGTGTGCGCAGCCAGAGAAAGCCGCACATTGCCACCTCCCTTGCCCGTTGCGTGGCCAGCAGAAGCTCGAATGTTACCTGACAATGAAGCTGCCGAGCCTGTGGAGACTCGAATTGCACCCGTATCTGCAACTGTGGCTTCAGTTACCACTAGAATATCCCCGCTTTTATCCCTGGAGACTCCGGCCGTCGTCAAAGCAGCTGGTGCACCAATCTCACTTCCAGCTCCTGTTTCTAGTTCTATCTGTCCCCCGTTTTCAAAACCATTGCCGCTACGCATACATATTGTGCCGCCTCCTCGTCCACCGTTGATTTGGGCATCACCCGCGGCTGAGCCAGTGCCACCAGTGCCGGTTCTCAACAAGACGCCGCTTGCGGCTGACCCATCACCAGAGCAGAGCATAGTCGGAGGTACCGCATAGTCTGAAGAGGAGGAACTTAATTCAAGAAGACCGCCACCACGAGAGACTAAGTCAATGCGTCCTGAACCAACGTTCGATCGACGCGTTTGCAAGAATGCACCAGATTCTTCTCCGGCTACCGCCCTGAACTCGTCGTCTGCGTATGCCACAGTGGTGCCGCCGTACGGAGCTGAGCCAGTGGCATCATGCCCAATCGTCACACATCCCGTTGCCGGCGAACCACAACACAAGGACCCACCACCGGTGCCCCCACCTGCCTCGATGCGTGCAGTACCACCTACCAAAGAGCCAACGCCAGCAAATGCTAGCGCTGCGGCCCCGTGATATTTACCTCCCCCTGCGGCGAAGCACACACGCCCCCCCAGGCCACGGGTGCCCATCCCGCTGCTGCACACCAGATTATTTACACGGTAGGCATGACCGGTATTCAAAACGCATGCGCCACTGGCGCGTGCTGAGCCAGTGATCATGTAAACGGAACCCGAGTTGCCCTCTGATGATATACCCGTCTTCAAATCGGCGGTCCCAGAGGCCCACGACGTCGCAGTCCGGGCAGTAAGACTTCCGTCACTGCAACTAGAAGTATAGCACACGTGTTTAGCCTGCAGTGCACCTATTAGGTCGAGAACTAAACCCTGTTTGTCAACTTTGAACATCTGATCTAGTGAGAAGGCGCCGTCTTCGTAGTTGGACACACCCACGTGAACACCTAAAGAGTCGACGTGGTGGAGCTCCTGCGCAATCACACCACGAGCTGAATGGCCC
>Ga0099799_10134_pt2 | contig 17150 bp, 14 predicted proteins | sample Uncmet6_SortLC_1_FD_89033 | JGI IMG/M metagenome (GOLD analysis project Ga0099799, IMG submission 89033) | Marine eukaryotic communities from CALCOFI LINE 67, Pacific Ocean - CN11_C50_N6_SortLC_1 | ecosystem: Environmental > Aquatic > Marine > Oceanic | place: Pacific Ocean: Monterey Bay...
TAGAGAGAGAGAAAACTACTAGCCCGTCCTACCCTAGATATGTATCTCCCACTCTCTAAATTTGAGTCTATACAGCGAGTGTACATTGCACTACGTTGTAATAACAATTTACTATAAAACACTCTCGTAGTTAGGTACTCTTGCTACGTAGGTACCGTAGGTACCTCCCAGCAAACTGGCTATTACCCCTTAAAGAGTACTGCGGTATGTCGCAGTTATGTAAAGTAGCAAGCCTGAGTCCTAGGCTGCCAATTGGACGGCTAGAGCGGCCGCCGCGTGCCAGTGGGGCTATTCATTTGCGCACTCTCAAGCGATAGTGCGTTGGAAAGCTTTTCTGACAGCGCGCCCAGAGGTGTCGGCCCGCCCGCCGGGGCCATGAGACGGCCGCGCCGCGGTTACGGTGTCCTAACCGTGGTTAAAAAAAAGGCTCAACTATTCAAGTGTCATCATCGCCGCGCCCAGCTCCGGGCCTCATGCTAATACTTCTACCAATCATATATATAGGGCTCACGTGAAAACGAAAAGGTAGAGTTTACGCACGAACCGTGGCCGTGACACTGAGGTAGGTCCACCCTTAGCCAAACTTACCTTGACCTCCAAAGTGGGCCTGGTCATAGGCTCTGTAGAGCTCACGTTGAGCAGCAGTGGTTGCAATTAAGGCACCTACAACCTTGCGGGCCTTTATTGCCGTGCTATTCACATCAAAAAGCTTTCCCATTTTCTTGTCGGAAAGTACTGTGTGCGATTGATACTTGAGTCTAGGAAGCCAACTGTCGTCTACGACCGAAGCGCGGTGCCACCCAATCACCTCACTTTGTAGCTCTTTCAGCGCAACTTTTTCTGCCGTACACCCACCTCTTAGGGTCCCAACTTCGGCTCTAATGCTCTTAATGTCACCATCTTCACAGAAATTCCAAATAGAATCTGCATTTGCATCCCAGTCATGCAAATTTAATCTCAGGGCCTTACGACATGCATTATCATATTCCTCTAGGGCTGCTTGAAATCTAGAATTAGTTCCAGTGCCAAAGTTCCCTCTGGTTGCCCGACACACCTTGAAAAATTCCGCATCCACTGCGTTTCGAGCCTGTGCGGGTCAAGTCAACAAACATCATAATGAAAGGAACCCACCAGAGCCAGTGGGGAACCCCACCTCCTACCTGACTTTGTGTATGTGCGAGATGTTAAGGACGAAGGACACAATGCCTCAGTTTCCAAACGTTTCCTGCGATTCCGTACTGGGACACACCTGAAATTGAAATGATCCCTTTCCATGACCGCTCTGGTGCTGTATGGAGGCCACTAGTAGTACAATTAGTCTGGAGGCCACTACCTTGGGGAATAGTACTAATTAGTCTGGAGGCCACTAGTAGTACAACTCATTATCAGCAGGGGGGGCGCCAGCGGCGAGCCTGAGGCGTAGGGAGGGGTCGCAGCAGGGGCCAAGCGGCGAGCCAGCACGGACCTAGGTACCTAACCTGAGGTGCACACCGGGTTTTTTTACAGTAAGATCCTCCCCAAGGTAAATACCGTGCTGAATTACCCTGCGAGACTTAATGCTCCGTGAGTACAGCTAAATTTGGCTGCTTTATCAACCCCCTTCTCTCGTTCCCCCTCCCCCCTCCTCCTCCCCCCCTTCAGCGTCAGGCGCGCTCAAACCTGATGGCCAGTGAATATTACCGCCGTTCGGCACCTTCCGGTCCCCGAGGGGCGAGAGCAACCACACTTTGCCATATAATAATGGGGTCTCGCTTCACGTAGGTCCTGTCCGCGTCCTTGGGGACAGCGCAGAAGCTGAGATCGAACCTATTTGCGTGCTATGCGTCGGCGCGATCGACTGCACGGCCGCCGGATGCTGCCAAATTCACGCTCACTCGCTGGTCAGCGTCGATAGACTCCCTTCCCGCGCGCGGGCAGCGTCGATAGACTCCCTTCCCGCGCGCGGGCGGGGACGCAGCAGGCGCGCATCGGCGGCACCGGCAGCCAAACGAGACACTCGTGAGGGCTTCTCGTAGTTACCCCCCTGCTTTTGACCAAAAACCAAATCGCTCCAAAACATAGTATAAATGGACGCTTAATTACGCCCTAATTTTTTATCGTTCCCCAGTCGCTATCGTACCTATTGGAATTTCCGGTGTGTGCCCAGGGTGAGTACGGACCGGGGAGTGATTTTTTTTGTGCCACCGGCGCGGCCTATGTATGACGCCACGACGCGTTGTGACGATTTAAGAGCAAAAAACACAGTTTCCCTTGGTCTCGAGCGGAATGTACGAGGCCGCACTTTGTCCGTGGGTAAGACGTGTCGTCGACAGCATACTCCAGACAGCATACTCCAGACAGTCGGCATAAGGTGTTCGGCCCATCTCGCGAAACGAAAGAGGAACTCAACAGCAAGTTGCAGCATCTCGGCGCCACTAGCACGCACCTTTCAAGTTCGTACCAGTGCATCACTGTGGCGATGTCCGACATCATGATTACAAATTGTCCTGGCGGCCTGCCAGTGCAGAGAAGTCTCTTGGGGCCGGTAGCCTGAGCGCTGGTAGTCAAGACTGCGCAGCAGGTATTATATCGAGCGACTTGCTTGCTTGTAGCATCAAAATAATTAATCAGTCCGCCAGTCTGACAGAGCCCAACGGCAGACAGACTCGAGTGATCAAGTAGATGATTTGCCAATGGGAGGCGCTATCAGCGCTCAGGCACTCAGGCTACAGGATATTTGAGTTCAGCCCCCCGGGCCTCGGCTAAGGATGAGTAGCGAAGTCTCCCATCTCAGGCTCAGGATAGTCTCAGGCATTATAGGCTGCGTCTTCTTTATACCCATTGCAATTTCACGATCCTCCTCCCAGGACAGGGGCCGACAGTAGCGTGATATCCGAGGGCGAGTTCATGATAGGTTGCGCGACATAAGGCTGAGAAACTGTTTGCCTGTCTTACGTTGTCCATAGCTACCAAATCCCCCTGTGTTATCACGTAAGGCACTCTAGGTAAGCTGAATACCTAATAGTCTTGCCTAGAAGAAGCCCGGGGGCAACTGGGGAACAACCGCACGACGCAGGGTGCCAACAAAGCCAGAAACTTGTTGGTGTTGGATCTGGCGTCCCAAGTGGAAGCGTTGCCATGTAACATACCAGAGAGACGCCGAGGTTATAAGGGTGACATAGGTTACTATCCAGAACTTTTTTGGATGGTCCTCAAGGCCTGAAAGAAGATTCATGCCAAAAAAACCGCCGACCGCTGACATCATTGCAAAACTGAGTCCTCCCATGGACAGATAGAGCTCCATGCGCTCTATGCGATTACGTTCATTATCAAGAGTGAGCTCTATGAGTTTTCGTGTGGAATCGATTGCCCCAACGAGTTTCTCAATGCCATCATTAACTTCCTCCCAACGACAGAGGTAATTTTCAAAGACTGATGCCACGACTTCTTTGTTAGTATACCTCTCGAACTCATCAATCATTGTTGGAACTTCGTTGACTTCGTCAGAGCGCTCGTAAGGCACCGTGCTACTCGCAAGTAGAACATGATTCGTGCGAATACCTTCAACATCTGATTCCAATGCATCGCCGATCAGCGCGTAGACACGTCTCCCACGTACTGCTTCCTCCTGGAGCTTTGTCTCCAATGGCAAAAGTCGACAGAGCGTGCCCGCCCGCGTCGTCTCCGAGTTTCCAAAGTCACAGAGTGCTTCAAGCTCAGAGCCAATAGTCTGCTCAAGTCGTGAGAACTCTTTGAGAGCATGCCGATACGCCTAAAAAGGCAACAATAAGGTGCAACATAAGGTGGGGAGGGGGGTGGGGTCCCCACTTCCTCAAGGATGCATTCCACCACGACCATGGTGAAACTCAGGCGTCGACCACCGGGTTGAGATAGGGCTTCGACGATATTAGCTTCAACGCGCGTAATGTGCTCCCGCGACAAGAACAGTCGACATGCAGGAATCTTCTGTCCCTCCGGCACTGTCATACTAAGTTGCGCATCAGCAAGCGTGGGTAATAGGAGAACACAGCGATCACGATCAACATAACCTCTAAGAACGCCAAGGTCGAAAACCACGAACTTCTCACGGATCGCCAGGTCTAGAGCCGTCGTACGAAGCAGAAGGCGCGCATCTGTCATTGATACGCGACGACGCAGCTCCGCCCAATCAAGTGTGATATCGCGGCCACATCCAAGTTCAATCTGCCGCGCTTGCCACGTTTGCTCCTCAAGTCGTGGATTGCTGTCGCCTGTCCTAATCTGCGCATGCGGCAATTCTGTCGATGCCCAAACCTGGCCCGCAATTGCCCGTTCGTCTTTTAAGTAAATGCACAGCACTAAGCTAAGAAGCGACTGTCGCATATCGACGAAGCAGTCGAATTGTTCGATCGATGATGTTGCAATGTTCAAGGGGACAACAAGGAATAAGCATGCTGTACGGTTTTTTTTGGCCGTTTTTGGAGGCGCTGTTTGGAGCAACCTGATGAGCACATAGGCTGTGGAGTCTAAGACAAAGCTAAGATAAATCACTGGCGATTGAGCCCGCTCCTCCAGAGCTCGCGGGTTTCTACGTCGTTCGAATGCAAGACCGAGACGTGAACGTTAGTGCAAATAGACCAGACCGAGACAAATTCCAGGGGCACTCTGGCATAGTGTCGTCGGCTGGGAAAGAGGAAGTATTCGTTAAGTGGCTCAGTGAGAATGGCGCTAAATTCGTTGACCGAGCGTTGCTACGTTGCTACGAGAACGATGTACGTGGAGTTCATGCGGCGCGCGACCTCAAAGCAGAGGAAATCATTATTGAAGTTCCCTTGAAATGTCTTATAACTGTAGAGATGGGCAAAGCGACCGATGTCGGTAGGGCTGTTCTCGAGGCTGGACTTGAGCTAGACGCACCCAAGCACATTTTTTTGATGCTCTTTCTCCTTCTCGATCGCTGCAACTCGGACAGCTTCTTCCGACCGTACTATGATGTTCTCCCCGGGAGTCTGTCTAATATGCCTATATTTTGGAAACCAAATGAGCTCACCTGGCTTGAGGGTTCGTATTTGCTTGTGCAGATAGAGGAACGTAAGTGTGCCATACAGAACGATTTTAAGGCCATAGTTGACGCCTGGCCTGCCTTTAAGAGAATCTGCACTCTGGACGAATTTTCCTGGGCACGTATGTGTGTTTGCTCACGCAATTTTGGCATCGTCATCAACGGAGTTCGCACATCAGCAATGGTTCCTTACGCTGACATGCTCAACCACTTTCGGCCGCGCGAGACTAAGTGGACCTTTGACAACACACGAGGTGCTTTTACCATAACAGCACTCCAGTTGATTCCTTCTGGGGGGCAGATCTATGACTCCTATGGCCAGAAGTGCAATCACCGGTTTCTACTCAATTATGGCTTCGCCGTCGAAGATAATTACGAATCTGACGGCTATTGTCCGAATGAAGTTGCGCTTCTTGTCCGTCTGGCACCAGAGGATCCACTCACTGCGCGCAAACGGCTCATCTGGATTCGTGACGGTGCCGTGGGTGTCAAGCGAATCCGTTTATGTGCAAGTGATAATGAAAATTTTCGCGCATGCCTTTCGCTCCTCCGTGTTGTGGCAGCTGATGAAGTTGAGCTTGACCGTATTCTCAGCCAAAATCCCTATGGCACGTATCGCACAGCATCTGATATCCATGTTCCTGTTTCATTCAGGAATGAATGTGCTGCATTATCGCTCCTCAAGCATACTTGCAAGTCAATGCTTGAAGCGTATCCACGTTCCCTCGCAGCTGATAAGTCTGCAATCTCCAGTAATGCCCTTTCTCCCTTCTCCAACGAGCGCCACGCGTGCATTCATGTCAAATCTGAGAAACTTGTCCTCTGTCACTACATCAATTTTGCCAAGACTGCACTAAACCTCGCACGCTGCCATGATGGTGAATTTGAGGCCACTGTTTCCAGGCTTTTTGACGAACCTGTTCATCGTCACGTTGCTAGCTATTGCAATGGCGTAGTACGGCAAGTGCGTCATGCTGTCCCCAAGCTTTTATCTGTCGAGTCTGACAGGAGGCAGCACAAACTTAACCTATCTACGCCCACAATTGTGTAGTCTAGTCGACAGGCAATTTCTCGTGTGCCCGCTACTTCGTGAGCAGACTGACGTCCGAAATTCCGCCAAGGGCAGAAACGGGCCGCCCACGCGCCACACAAATCGCTATTTTTTTCTAAACGGGCCGCCCACACAATCAGGCTACTAGTAGCTTGGTTAGTTCTAAAGGTTCGTTTGTTATACCTATTTTTTGGTCTTCCTTAATTAATTCAGGCTCTCCCCCAAAGCTGGCAGGACATCTTAGTTTCGTAGGCTGCACCGTATCACGAGCGCTTACTAGGCCATAGACCCCGGGCCGCGGCGTGGCTGAGGCGACGCTTTGGTGCTGCCTACTGAACACATGGCCCTCAGGCTAGAGTGACACTAGACTTTCCGATCCAGGGGACTAAAACAAAGCCTGGCGCTTGCTGGCAGTACATCGTTCCCGGGACCCCTCACCCCCGAAACCCGCGAGTTAAGCTAAATGCCCACATGTTAGGCCCCCCCCAGCCCGGTCGGGCGTACAAAAGGGCCCCTTTTTGGACCCCACTGGCACAGCCAAAATCGCCCCCGCACAAGTGGCTAGGAACTCGAATCTCAGACTCAGTGACTAGGGATGGAAGGCGCACTACTAGTAGCATATTTAGTACGCTGTTTACTAGAAAACCCGAGTCGACCAATACTGTACTCCTTTACCCGCCGGGCCAGATGATTTAAAAGGTGATTCGCCCGAAATCTTTCTAGGTCACGGTGACCGGGGGCCTGGACCCGGGGGTGATTCATGGGCAAATCACGGGTGATCATGATTTGCAACCTAGAAGAGGGACTGTTCCCTCAAAAGAATACCCCCCAAGACCGTCATTGGCAGAAGAACGCGTCTGTTCCGCCCTGAAGAGCTGCTCCTTGAGAATGGTTGCGAGTCCGTGCATCGTATGCTTGGTTACATAGAAGCACCCGGGGCAAGAGAGTAACCAAGGGCGGCCATTCCTCTAGTAAGCACAGAAAATTTCACCTTGACGACACCGGTTGATTCTACACGCGTAACTTCACGATTGTCACTCTGAGCGACTAGTTTTGAGTCGTAGAACTCAGCATACGTTCCTGTGAGCCACGAGACAAGGCGTTGCCAGAGTGAGGACGGCACGGGAATATAGGTGTGGATATATCTTTCATAGTCTCCTGCAAACCTATGGCATTATAGGCGGTACGGAACATCCCAAGGTTACATAAGGAGCTCTGGACATGGACGGTGGAAGGAGCACGCTGCCATAGCCGCGCACGACGTCTCGCCCAAGGCTGTCAACGCCATAGATTGATACACTCATGCGTGGCCAACCATGGGCGTTTGTGCTTTTAAAAGATATATCCACAGGAAAGTTCCACACAACAGAATTATCACAGCCTGGAGCCTTCCGCGCAATCTGCGACAAGCCGTTTTCGATACCATCGACGACTGTCCAATCCGGGCCAAATGAGAATCCATATCGCACATAAAGGTCATCATAAGGAAATTCACCTGATTCCAGTTGCCCATTTACCACGACAAAGAAAGCTGAGAAGTCACTTTTTGATGCCTAGATTCGAATGGCATGATCACACGACAAGTTTCAAATGACACACAAGTGATTCCGGCATTGGTGCTGGTTTTCGATAAACCGTAGGTATGCAACTCTCAACCTACCGTACCGTAGGTACCTACGTACGGTACCGTACGTAGCCGACATGCATCGAGATAGTATATACCAAGGTGCCGTTTACGGTACGGTACGCTGTAGTGTTATACATGCCAATGGACATGTAACTTAGTCACTAGAGGCAAGTGCAAGTGACACCTTGACTGCCGGCCCGGGTGTGACTAGAATCCGAGTCATATAGTAGCCTGACTCGGAGGAACTTCAAGTTCAAGTTGAAGGGAGGCCGGGGAAGGTTCCTTCTCTTATCAGCTGCCGCGGCTGTGCCGCCAGTCACGGTCACGCCGATGGCTGTCACGCCGGTCACACTTCCCCCCCTACGTTCAGCCTGAGTGATATTAGCTTCAAGTTTGCCAGTTTGGCCCGGCCCGGTGCAGTAAGTGCATCATCAGTGCACAATTGAGCTACTTCTAGGAGCTCCTGGTGGCGCAACGTGGGAGAGGCCATATGGTCCGTTCGCACCTTACCTCGCCTTAGCAGCCCGTTTCTTTTGCAACCCGTAGCTCCGAGTCGTGTACATTTGCTATGCGCACCGAAAGTGGCCGGCTTTTGATGCCGACGCCATCGCGCAAGACCTCGGGCCGATCATTGTGCTAGTCCCTCTAGCTCGGACCCCGCCCGGCCTTCTAGCCAGGGCGCAACTTCATGAAAACGCGATGAACCCATGAAAGGGCGCAGTTCCTGGGAGGATGTTGCGCCAGAGTATGTCAGCTACTTAAATGTTAGAGGGTCTGTCGTAGGTAAGTTTGAGACATTTTGCCGCTGGCAATGCAGTTGGGCTTGTCGCACACCTGAGGGAAGCATTGGCGACGCAGGATGGTGGCACAGTGCAATGGGTGATTCTGTGCTTTTGGCTACTGGAATTGCTCCTGGCGAAAAACGCTGATTATCCAGATTTGAAAGGCAATATTCAATCGTTCCTTCTCGGGCATATAAATATGCTGCATATCAGAACAGCATTCCAGCTAGTTTCCAGTCACAATCGTGACGGAGCAGCTAGCATTGCTGGGGCGGTGAAAGCATTTGAAAACGTCATTTTGCATCTCATTGATAAACATAGTATTGATAGTGGTGTTGCTAATTTTTTTTTTGAGAAAGGACAAATCCTGCGTAGGTTGGAGAACTATTTATGACTCGTTTAACTTACAAGTTGAGGATTTATTGTTTGAAACTTCAATTTCTCTGCTCGACAGTTCAATGATGCCATGCATGGCTGCGGAAGGTGATTTTAATTTGGAGGTATCAAGGGTATTCACCAGTTTTTTGCGAAGCGACATTCAATTGTACACTTCACATTCTGCAAGCCAACCAGATGTCTTGAAACAAATGAATTACACACCGGTCCGTAGCGATTCTGCGTTCGCCCATTTTGTTATTCTGCTCTGTACCAAAATCCATGATGTTGCTGCTGCGTGTAACTACCTCGATACCTGCTTAATGCGCCTTTATGACCTTCAGTCTGCTTTGCGTGCATTTACTTCCAAATCATTACTTGTCTTCGGTGCTTCTCTTTTCCTAAAGCTGGGTTTGTATGAAGACGCAGTTGATCTGGCACTTGAATTCGACATCACTTTGGCTAAGGACCTAGCCAATTTATTCGAGGTCCCACAGGCTCTAAGGAAGTAAGTGGTCGTAGCTTACTTGTAATATATCTCATTTCATAAAGATAATAGGCGCCTTTGGTTGCGGGTCGTAAGACACATCATCAATGACCGATCGCTAGTCACAGCGTACGTCGCAGTTGCTGCGTTCCACCATCACATACTCAGGTTAGCAATTTCAGAGTCTGGTCGTGCGTTCAAGGAGTCTCGGTTTCTTTCAATAGAAGACATGTTGTTCGTTTTCCCCGACTTTATTGTCATCGATACCTTTAAAACTGAAATAGAAGGGTCTCTTAAGGAATCCGATCAGCATATAATATCTACCCGGACTTGTATGGCGGCATCGGCAAACACCGCAAAAAGCCTATGTCGTAAAACGCAAACTCTGGTCTCACTTCAGATACGCCTCTGTGCTGGCACACGCTGTGTGCTCTCTGGGTGCCCTGTTCTGATGAGACCTTTTAATTATTATGCTAGTGGTTTTGTAAATCAATCTTCTAGTGCCCAGTTGGAAGCACACGGTTGTGCAAAAGGGTCAAAATGCCACCGGCGTAGCTTGCCTCTGAACTTTGACTGCCCTCTGACTGGCTGTCAGATGATAAACTCCATTGACTCTGCTTTTACATGACAGTACCTAGTGCTTAGCCAAGGAGCGTCCCAGGAAAGCCGAGCCGACACCAAGGTAAGTTTAGCCCGAGGGCGAAGTCTTGGCTTCTTGGGCTCTTTTACTATACTCTACGTGCTGGAAGGTGCTGCAGCGGGCCATCGATCGCACCCGCTACATCCATGAATGGGGCCGCCGTCGCGGCGCATGCGGCGCCTACTAGTAAAGGCGGAAATGCGAACACCGCGGACAAACCCGATTAACAGAACTGAAATAATCTGCCGCGGAGCTACCTTAAAATACACTAAGTAGTTTTGGTTTGACTGTGTTTATTACGCGTTGCGTGTTGAAGGGTGATGGGGGTGTATAGGAAGGGTATAGGATAGGGGGGGGGGGGGGGTATTCGCCCTGTTTATCGCAGAGCCTGACTTGATCTCTAACTTGGGGGTTTAAGTTCTAGTACTTGCCTCAGCAAAAGTCGCTGAGTAGTAGCCGTCTAGTACCTACTAAGTCCAAGTACTACTACTACTAGTAGCCTGAGAGTAGCACTGTAGTAGCAGGTCACCGGCGGGTCGGACTCGGAGTCACTTAGACAGCTACTTAGAGCTACTTAGACGGGTCACTGTGCAAAAAGGGGCCCGGGGTAAAATGAGCGTCCTTATCTAGCCTACAAGAGGTAAGACAAGCAGGGGTTGGCCCGGGGTAGCCTGAGTGCTACTGGCGCTGGCAGTGGCAAAGCCGGGTGCCTCCGAAACGGCCTTCTTATGACTGGCACAATTCTGAAACAGATAAGGGTGTGCCGAGCGAAGCGAAGGTCGATTCCATCCATTATTTCCGATCTACCTAGAGATCGCAGCCCGAAGAGATCGTGGCGCCGCTGTCGGTGGGGGTCGAAGATCAAGCAGTACGTGCATTCTCACTGGTCTCCGATACGTGCATTCTCTACTGGGCATTTTCAGCTTGAACATAGGTGTCGGTCCTAAAGTATCTAAAGCGTCGCAAAAAGGGAGGCGACTCTCTTCATTCAATGGGCTTTATACTAGCCGAGGCAAGTAGACTCTCCAAAACTTCTGCTTGTTGCTGCACATTTACATGCCCATGGTTCAATCTTAAATTTGGTGAGAGTTTTAGAGAATTGCACCCACCTCTATCATCACCCACTATTATGATAGGATCTTGCTGATTGAATGTTATATGCGTGAGTTTTGCGCGCTTAACTACTTTCTGTTCACACAGGGGCTCGTGTTTGTTTTCGGCCAGATCAAATACGTGCACCTTTCCGTCCGAAGTGACAGCTGCAAATACGCTTGCTGAATAAGGGGACCACGCGACATCACCAACAGCATTTCCCAAGTCAAATGACATGACTGCAGTGGAAATATTGTGATCCCATAGTTTCACAGTCCAATCCGCCGAACATGAAATAAAAATCCTTTCGTGAAAGGGATTCCAGCGAATGGAATAAACAGCCATGTGATGTCCAAGATAGGTCTCGAGATACTGTCCGGAGTACGCTTTGGAGCACTTGTGAATTTTTCCTTCCTCGGTCCCGACGATAAATAAATGTTCTGAGACTCCATTAAAATCAAAGCAGCATCCGCCTGCCAAACCAGGCAGCAGAGTATCCTCCGGGTCATCGTTTGACGCGTTTGCGACCTTAAGTTGCATGACTGGCTCCATCTTCAGTTCGTTCTTTGACATTGTCCAGTTTGCAACTCTACCATCGGAAGAAATGGAGAAAAAGCTTAGCTCTTTCGCAATATCTTCGATCTGCCACTGAACCTGCCATACTGGATCAGTGTGCTTACCTGTTCTAATTGAAGACGAGTAAATGGGTCTATTTCCCCTATTTCTGACGTCATAGACCATCACTATTCCGTCATAACAGCCCACGGCTAACAAAGAACAATGCTCAGAATGAAAATTCAAGCACATCACTCCGCTTTCCGTGGTGAATGTATACTCCGGATAGCTCGTGTTCTTCAAGGAAAAGCAGCATATCATCCCACCACCCTGGCGCATGAAGTCGTAAGATCCATAGCCAACTGAAAACAAGTCAGGATACTTTGGATTCCAAGCCAAAGCAGTGACCTGCTTGCGTTTTGATCGCTCAGTGTGGAAGCGCCACAGAGGCAACAATGATCCTTCACCATCGCGAAATGCGTCTGAGGTGTCATCCCAGTATTTGAAATCTTGGAATATCTCATCGTCCACATTCTGATTTAACATCCGCTCAATTTTTTTGAGCGCATTGCCCATCCTTTGAGAGTGTACCATGTCATCACTCTTGGTGGCACCCGTATTCTGGGAGGCATCGCTAATGTTTGAACCGGACCCACCCCCTCTTTTTTCTTGGCCCTTTAATAGTTCCTGTTCTGCCACTTGCATCACGTAGTCGCCCATGTACCGATCATAGATTTCCCACTGGGTAACACAACCCGAAAAGTTGATGACTTTCGGCGGCTTTGTAGAAACACAGCGCTCGCGCAAAGGATTGTTAAAAGTTTGCGCTGCTCGCTCGGAGTAATTGAACTGGTTTTTGCGATTCTCAAAGGGGTCGTTTTCATCTTCAGCTTTCCCATGTTCTTCCACAATCATTTTTTTTGCCTCGGCCAGATCTTCTTTGTATTTCAAGTAGTATGTTGCTTGCTCTCTTGCTTCGGCACCTTCTTTGCGTAATGTAGATCCCTCAAAGTTCAAATGAATAGCCAGATTATCCTGACCTCCCGGCGGGTCAATCTTGTAGCAATGGCTGTGGTAATTAAACTTAGTTATGTTATTGGCGACGTTGGGGTCGTTTGCCGTCAGGACACGTGTGTGTTCTTCCTTCAAATCCAATTCTGATAGCTTGAGCTGGTTTACCGGAATCTTGATGACACGGTGCGGTTCCTGGTACATGTCATCGTCTTCTTGTGTAGCAATATGGCCGCTCTGTGGGGCAATATGGCCGTTCGATTGCAACCGTCTCTGAGTGGATTTTTTTTTGGCTCTCTTCATTACGCGTTATCGAGTCTGCAATTATATCCTTTGATTTATATCCACGGCGGCGTGACCTAAGAGATAAACGGAGCATGTCGACGGTACGCAGGACGGTGCAAAATAATTTCCAGCCACCTCTGCTGCCATGGGCTAGATCGATCATACTTAGCCCGGCGGCCCGTCACGGTTGCGGCATCACCATCATTGTGCATTGACCCAGGCGTACAAGTTTGGGCGTACATCATGATGATTGCCAGTGCAACACACCGTAACTTATCCGGCCACTGGCAAACGCTTCCCAGTCAAGTTCACGTCCCTCCGAGTCCGGATAAGCACTCCGGCTCTTACCCCGCACCCGGGCGGCTATTGGTAGCCTGAGATCGTCGCGCTAGACCACGAGCCCGCTGGCACCGTGACTTCAAGCTGCGAAGCGGGCCGGAGCTCGCGATCTATCGAAGTGTCGCGGGGTGCGACGAGCCCGCGACGAGCGAATTGTTAGCGACATGTGCGAATTTCACAGTTAAGACATTTCTGCGCGTGAATCCCGAAAGCAACATGTGTCTTTTTATGCATTCTTTTTTAGGGTTCTGCACTACAAGTCCGGCCAGGACTTGATGAGGACTGTGCTTTAGACTGATCTTGCGACGAGTCCGCAGCTCCTCAATTGAGGCGTCATAAAAAGATGGCAGTCTTGGTTGACTGTATCGTCACCGTGAGTGAGGTATGCCTCTCTCCCCAAATGGACATTCTTGCGCTCCTTACACTGGACGGTACCTTAATGGTCAACCGCACAACATCCTGGCAGTGCCTTTTAGCACCCACGGATGCTGTTGCTGCAGGAGCAATCAGTGCTTTGTGCTGGTCTCCTGATGGTCGGCAGCTGGCATTGGGACATCGCCGGGGCGGGCTGTCCATCCTTGATGTAGAGGCGGGGGCGTTAGGGTCCCGCACATGCTACAGTGACCACATGGTTCACAACAGTTGCATCTCGCTCATGTTTTGGGCGCGACAAGTCACTGCAAAAGGCACAGGTGTTCCTGTTGGCGTCTGTGTCACTTACTGTACATATCAATTGACTTGTGGCATTCCAATAGGCGGGCTATCGAGGCCGCGTCGAACAGCACCTAACTGCAGCAAGGCACCCATACTTCAGCGCCCGCGACTGCGAGTCAGATGGCCCAATTCCACTCACTCTACTTGTCACTGGCGATGATGCGGGGGCTATCATTTTATCTATAAATGGGCTTTTCCCTATAGTGCGAATGCAATTATCCGGCCCTGCCGCTGTTGCTGTTACTTGCTGCACATCGGGGGACCTTCGAACCCTCTATATGTGGGTGCAGACTGTGGATGGCCCAAAGCTTGAATCTTATGAGTTGGGATTCCTCGCCACAGATCAGACTGAGGTATTCGTTTATGGCATAGCCAAATCATTCTTTAAACCAGGTTTTGCCATTGATTGAAACTTATTTGAAGGCTTGTGTGCTTCTCCAAACAGCAGAAAAGGCTCGTGAAACAGCCTCGAAGGCATGGGACGATGCTCTCTTACCTCTGGACCGCAAGCTTGCTCTGTATACTAGCGATCTCAGACAATGGTCTGCAGGTAAAACAGGGCCATGTCCATCAGCAAGAGCCGAATTTCTTGCCTTGGTAAAAAGTTACTAGCTATGCGCCCTTCAGCATGTTTATTTTAGGTCAGGCGTGGTGTGGCTGGATCAGCGACTGCACACTTTCTTGAAGACATTTTAGTAGAGCCATCACTCAGTCGGATGCACAATGCTGTGGAGACAGCTGCAAATTCAGTGGAATCCATTTTGAGCAACAGACTACTGGCCTCATCGCGACTATTGTGTCACTACGCTGGAGAACTCGTCGCCTCTTGTCGCCTTGGTTATGCTGGGTTCGAACCCAATCAAGTCGGCCTTAACTTGGGGTTGTGTCGAAAGTTGCTGTCAACCGCCGAGGGCTTGGTGCTCGCTACTCAGGATGTTGTCTCTAGCATTCGGAGGGCGCACTTGGCCCTTTCTGGGCTGTTCCGATGGTTCAAGATTATTCACACGATGGGTACAACCATGAAGAAGACCTTTCACGCAAATGAGAGGGCTGACATTGTCAAGCTACAACTGAAATTCCAGGATCAACAAGATATGGCAACTCTTCTTGAAACCAGACCTGTGGATGATCTCGGCATATTGTCGAAAACAGAAGAGCTCCTGGGATGCAGTCTAAAAGATTCTCTTAATAACTCTGTAACAAAACAAGTAGGGGAATCTGGGGACACTATTTGCAGATCACCTGACTATTCCGACCCAAAAGACGTTGCTACTGCAATTCGAGCCGTCCTTGAAACAGAAAGGTTGGAAGAGGCGAATTTGTCTGGTGTAGATTCACCGCCCTCCGGAACACTTCCTTTGCATTCGACTAGTTCCCATGCTGTGGATGTGAGCGATGATGACAGCTCTGTTGTCATCCACAAGTGGCTCGGGGCTGTGAGCTTCCAGAGTGTGAAGATCCATTTTTACTATGTATATTGTTATTTTATATTGCAGGTTGGTGTGGCTATGGATAAGGTCTTTGAAGAGACACGGTCCCGTCTAGCAACAACGGTGAGAGCTATTTCATCTACCGAGTTCCCAACAGAAGTGCTCAATGATGGACGCCACCAACGTCGATGCAGCTTTACTGCCCACATTCCTGATATTTGTGACAAGTCAATGGCGACAGCGGCTGACCACGATAGTCTAGAGGGCGTGTCTGCACTAATTCAGGCAAATTCCCGAACACTATGGTTACTGAAATCGAAGCATCACGATAGCATCCGATTTTGGCTTGGCCTTAGAACTTCCAACGACACAAGTATTGTGCAGGCGCAATTCTATGCTAGTGAGCAGGGGAATTTTTCCAAGAACGCTCATCGAATTGCAGTGCTCGCAAGACGGCGTGAACATGTGGATGAGATTTGGCTCATTGACGGAAACTCTATGCTTGACCAGTATGGCGCACAACAAAGCAGTTTTCAGTCAAAGGCACTGTGTATGGTAAAAAATGTTGCAAACTGGTCCTATGCCCTTCACCATTCAGCTCCAATCAGATGCTTGCAATCAAATGATATTAGAAAGTTTAGTCTTTTCAGGCCACGCTCGTGCCATTTTTGTGTTTCTGGATGCCGGGGCGTTGCCTGCGTCCTCGCAGATCCGAGCTTCCTTACCCTTTATGACCTCGAGGATCAACAATCAGATAGCGCAGAAAACTAATCCGGTGATGTGAGGATGGCGTTACAAAGGTGTAGTGCCAGTGTAAGAACTGGCAAGTAGGGACTCGGCTACTAGCAGGGCGGCGCATCTTAGTTCGCTGGTGCAATTTTCAAGGCACAACGGCGATGGTTAGGCCATGGTCGGGCGCCGGGGCGTGATCAAAGATTTTCCTCTGGTCCGGCAACACAACAGGACTTTCTGTTGCAGTCTAAGGTAGGTGCATGTGAGTGAGGGGGGTTCCGAGAGTCCGGCTTGACTTCACTTGCAGTCTCTGCGAATGACGCAAATTCGAAGGGTAGTACGAACCCTCGGAATTACAGCGGCTGAGAAAGTCCGCCCGAGTGCCACCCTGGGCCTTAAGAATGATACACTATCTAGTTTACACTGGGCCCACACCCGGAATTTTTTTACAGTGAGATTCCGAGCGATCCTCCCTAAGGTAAATTCGTGCTGAATTACCCTGCGACACTTAATGTTCCGTGGAGACTTCGATTTTTAGGGGGGGGGTCGCCGCTTTTGCACCGTTGATGCGTTTTTTGCGCAAAACGCCGTACAGTCACGCGGCGACCGAATGGCGGGAAACTTTTGCTGAGGCGTAGGTTCCGTGTGCTAAAATAATGGGCTGTGCGCAGTTTGGTACCTTGCGGGCAGCCTCACGCAGAGAAATCAGCAGCGACGCGGTGCGATGGTCCGAGATAAAACCCGCCCCAAACCGCATCGCTCCGAAAGACAGTATAAATGGACGCGTAATTACGCCCTAATTTTTTCCTAACGCTCCCCAGTCGTTGTCGTACCTATTGGAATTTCCGGTGTGGGTGCAGGGTGATATCTAGTGAACGGCCCGGGTGTATGTGAAAACAGATTGGACTCGGAAGGGTATAAGGATAGGGTAGGGGATAGGGGGTACCTACCGTGACGGTATTAAATCGCACTCACCCTTTTTTATACTACAATAACTTGAAGGGTAACGG
>Ga0099799_10229_pt1 | contig 17061 bp, 12 predicted proteins | sample Uncmet6_SortLC_1_FD_89033 | JGI IMG/M metagenome (GOLD analysis project Ga0099799, IMG submission 89033) | Marine eukaryotic communities from CALCOFI LINE 67, Pacific Ocean - CN11_C50_N6_SortLC_1 | ecosystem: Environmental > Aquatic > Marine > Oceanic | place: Pacific Ocean: Monterey Bay...
CAGTGTCCGAGAGTACCCCACGCATACGTCTGACCCAATGTCTTCTTTAGGGCATGCCGTCTGGCGATTTCTGCTGCGTCGCGCCGCGGAGAGTTGGTGCAAATAGCTGCCCCTGCGCGTTCCACTGGCTTTGTTACCTTCTCGGGCAGCCTCGGTTCAGCGAAAGTTTTTCGCGCGGAGCCCCACTAGGCTCTCGTTATGGGTGCGTCAGGTTATGGGTGCGTCAGGGGCCGAGCCCAGGCCACTAGGTTCCTGCGGTTGCGTAGGTCAGTAGGAAGGAGGCCAGCTTTCCTTGGCCGCATCGCGTGCCCGACCCCCACTACCACCGCGGCACACTCGAGGCATCCCAGATCAACTTCCACCTTGCTTACGGAGACCGGGCAGCGGCTTCATCGCATACTAGTGCTGCGATTTCTACGTGAGATTTCGCCCCAGGAGAGCATTTCAGCACGCCATAAAACCACGAAACGCGGTCGCCAAGGGCAGCCCGCGCGCGTTGGCTGCGACGAAGGTGCGTCCTGCGGCCCCGACCCCGCAATCGCAGCCAGTGAGGGCTCCTGTGTGCTGTGCCGTCTCGAAAAGTCGGTGCGGGCGAACCCAAGATGCATTTTCATAAAAACCGCCGTGTTTGCGCATCCTAACGACGCCACGGGCACCAAAAGGTGCTTCGGGAGAGCCGGATTCACCCGCGAGTAGGCTATATACCCGGAGCCCATCTAGTATCGCTGTGCGCTTCGGATGCCCTGAAACCCCAACGAGCCCCCTTCGGACTACCAACTGAAATTAGATTAATTTGAAGTCTGGCCCTGTCACGGTGGCCTAGCCGACTTAAAAATCCTTCAATTTGACCTTGAGCCCTATATATATCTATAGGGACATAGCAGGAACGATGCTAAATAGCTAGTACTATTAAGAAATTTTTTTCGTAGTTAAGGGTCCATTTATGTGTTTATACGTCGGAGTCTGCATGCAGGCGATTTCTGATTTTGGCGGGCACCGCGTCGCAGCTGATTTTTCAGCGCGAGGCTGCCCGTAAGGTACCGAACTTTGCACAGCCAAAATTTAGCATACGGAACCTGCACCTCAGCAAAAAAAGCCCCTCCGCCCCTCCATTTGGCCGGCTTTTTGCGCTTGATCAGCGGCCCTCCAAACTGCACAAGGTAATTCATCTCAATCGGCATCCGATATGTTGGGTGAATCGAGAGTACAGTTTCACTTGATCAGATTACTGGGTGATAAAAAAAAAAAGGCGTAATATATATCCTTGTTGCGAGTTACTAAAAAAGTCACAGCAATCCTTGTAAAGGTTGGACTCGAGTCTAGAGTTCGAGCACCCACTGGTTGTCTGAGCTCTCCTTGCAAGGCTGGGGCATACCGGGCTTCGCGTGGGAGCTAGGACATATCCAGGCACTCCTTTTGCGCCATTCTAAGCGCGCGTCAGAAGGTACTCAAGAGCTCTGCTCTTCAAGTCTTTCACCAGCAACTATATCAGAAGGGCGACCAGTCGACGTCGCAAGAGAGTTGCTTCCCCGCGCTTCTGAGGCCATAAACAGGAGTTTGCTGCGCAGGCGAATGAGGTCTCCGCGAGCAGCACACGTCTCAATGGCGGCGTTCTGCTTCAAACCGGCCCGAGTTCAGGTTTGTTCCATTTGCATAGACTATAAGCCAGCAGCCGGGCAACAGCCAGAAGGTTTGCCCGGTAGCAGAAGCCCGGGCAATGGGAACCCCTCGAAGTAATATAGCCTGGTCCACAACCGGGTTGATTTAAATAAGGAATGATTAGGCTGTTGAAAATTCTTAGCTGAATATCGTGCGGCTATGTGCTCGCTCGGCACGACATGCTGGCAGTTAAGCGAACTTGATTGTCAGAACAGGCAACATCGGCAAATTTTTCGATTGTGATCCGGCCCCCTGGATTAGAGGATTTGATCGGAGGATCAAAGTCGGGCAGCGGCACGCGGACTGCATAGTGATCTGTTTCCAGGGTTGTTTGGTTCAACCCCTCGCGACGCGCGCTAGGAAGCAGTGCCTTACTTGCGACAGCTCCCTGGGGCACAAGTTTCTTCACGTGGCCACAGAAGGGAATTGATTTTACCAACGCTATTTTGTCGTTTGCGTAAAAACCACTGATAATTGAAGTAAGTTAATGTATACCCTTCGAGCCAGTATTTATAGATCGAAAGAATTTGCTCCTCTCGTGCAATCTTAGGGCACTCGCGTCGCTCAGGCAATTACGTGCCTGCTTTGAGTTTACGAGTTTCGGGTTCTAATCAATTTTGGTCCACTCGGACGCAGGGAGCAGAGACAGGCGATTACGGGTTTGTAGCTATATTTCAGTGTCGCTCTGGCCCCAAGCTCAGATTCTAAGCCTATCACGGAAGCACCTCTCACGAATTGGCGCTGCCGTGGGTCAGAGTAGACCAGGCTTAGACAGAGCCCAGGGACGAGGAAGTTGTGCGTGTAATGTAGCAATGAGCGAGATAGCGCTTACGCGCCCAAAAAAAACTGCGAAGGCACGGTTTCTAGGCCAAAACAAAAATATTATGTCGGTCGCGACGTACGGGCAACCTTTGTTTGACCTATTGTTGACCTATTATCCGCCGCCGCGGCAGCTCCTAGCTCATTTTGTTGCAAGCCTTAAAAAACGCAAAAAAACATCAATTTGGCGGCGGCGGGTTAGTGATATAGGTTTGACTTCCAACGCAACGACATCAATTCGCCAATAACATTAAGATTTTTGATGTGATTGGGCTACGAACTTTGGGGAAGTGCAACTGTAGAACGCACGCTATTCTAGGCGCCTCGCGAATAGCTTTCGGAAACTGGTTGACGAATCCTCGCAGTGTAAATCGTAAGTAAGTGTTTGCGGCTGCCGGTGAAACTGTTCCTTACGCCACTGCCCTAACAGCGTGAGCGGCGCTGGCGTTTACTATGGTGCACCTTAATTAATTAACCTTAGCCCGCTTACAAATTTATTTTATTTATTATACACCTAGCCGTGATTTCTTATGACTTGGAAGTGGTCAACAATTGGTGCGCAACAGAGGCCGCGGACCAGCATAATAATAATAATAATAATAATAATAAGGCTGTCTGTCACTCTAGTTGCGTGGTGGGGCATTAGTTTTGGGCGGGACAGCCAGCCGATGCTCATTTTAGTTCTAACTAGAACAAAAAAAAAACAGGATAGCTTAGCTTGGCTTGATTAGATGGCTAGATTGAATACCTATGAAAAAATCGAGGACGGAGGATACGCAATGGTCTACATCCCAGCGGCGCTTTCGCCCCGGGTCCCCAGGATGGAGCACTTCCATGCGGCGTAGCTCTAGGCGTAGCATGAGGAATTCTCGGCAGCGTCCTCCCTCGGCGGAATAGACCGTCGAACCCTAATATTTATTAGCCTGCATGAGACACTTCGTCATGTTGTGGTCATATACCACACTCTCTAACCACACCCCAACTGAGCAAGGTAAGTGTAATGGATTGTGCGCCCCCGGAGAGTAGTTGCAATTTGACTGGATAGCGTTCGAATTAGCTGCCGGTCTTCGTGGGAGTAAGTTTCTGAGTGCCATATCTGCTTTGCCTTGAAGCAAGAGAGCAAAGTTGCAACGGCATGGGCAAAACGAAACGAGTATGGTGGCAATGTCTTACGGGAGAGTTGCACAACGACATGCCTTAATTGAGACGCATCAATGCCCTTGCTGTTCTCAACAAAGTAGAGGACCTCGGGGGCACCATGCCAGGCAACGGCAAGGTCAATAAGTGCAAATAGAGCAGCTTTCCGGGCATCAGTAAGTTCATACTTCTCTTGGACGTGTGGGCTTAGGGCACTTCCATCGCATTTCGCATAAGAAGCAGCAGGGATTGCTCTCCACGGATTTTCAACAACCAATTTCAAAACTTCAAAGACTTCTCTCTGTGACCGTGGGTAAGTAGCATACACCTTCAGTATAGAAATGAGGGTTGGACTAAATCGTGATAGCCTCGTCGAGAGCCACCCAGGGTCCAGCAGGCATTTTTTAAGCCAAACAAGTACTCCATGCCGCGCTGCTGGAAAATGCCGAGATAGAGAAAGAAGGGCATCCCCACGTGAGACGGATCCATCAGCTTCGAGTTCATTAGGGTGACTTACCAGACGTTCCTCTAGGCAACGTCGGCCGCAAGCAAGAACTGATGCTGCTGTGCAAGCCAACTCCGCAGTGATGGCTGATGTATTGTCCCGCGGCTCATTCCTTCGATAACCTGTTGACCTAGTCGCCGCAACTGCGATCATAAGGGATATGACTGGGAGAATCACCCCATGTGCAAGTTGAGGATCAAACCTACATCAATTCAAACAATGCACTAAATTTCAGGGGCTTAACGCGGCAAGGACGCTAGTGCAAAGAGGCGATCTGCAACGAGGGGCAGATCAAGGAACGAAGGGTTATGACTGAAACTGTCAGGGAGTTTATCCAGGACCGAAGATGAATCCTTGCTTAAGAAACGAAGCGCAGCTTCACGCAAATTGCTTCTTAACGATATCCCACAGCTGCCAATCACAACCCTTTCTGGAATTCCGGCACTCGGCCTAATTTCCAGTCCGGCACGGAGCCAGAGAAGTTCATCCCTGACGTCTCCCTCCTCGAGCATCTTAAAAAAGTGAAAGGCATAGCATGAAGCTTCAAGGCACATACTGCATGGTTGTAACACGTTTTCTATGACTAGAACCGAGGCCGGTATAGCCCGCTCATCCAACGCATCGGGTGCAGTGTTTTGCATTGCATTTTTGGCACATGTACTGAAATAGACTAATGCTGCATCGAAAACGTGCAAGTCTTCGCACATAATTAGATCGCGGGCCTACAACCAGGCAGGCAAGCCGGACTAAATGAGGATATGGTCGCCTGGGCAAACCTTAAGCAACTCACTGACGTGCCCGTTGGCTATGATCTCTCGAAGGCAGAGGCTAAGGAAGTCTGATCGACCGTAGCCTTGTTTTTTAAGGGAGCTAAAAAGCTCCAAAATGAAATTTCGACCTTGTGTATTTACCAGAAGTTGATCCAGTGACGCGGGCCGAGTATTTACTTGCCGCAGTGACGCCTGTGATTTCAGGTGATGAGTTTCAGGTGCGGTAATCTCAACTCGCAGCATCTAGAAATTGAGGATCCATTTGATTCGCAATTTCACTTGTCAGCGCCATCAAAGCTACGCTCTCGCCATCTTTGATGCCCGCAATCTCTAGCCAAGTAAATACCACAGCCGACATTACTAAGCTGGAAAGCTAGAGCCGATGCTGGGCGAGTCGACGGCCCGAGCTCAGAGCGCAGAGCGCCACGCTAGCCAGCAGAGCGCATGTCACGGCTGTCCCCGGGCTCTTTGCTAGCACCTAGTTGTATCAAGTGCCCCCTGTAGAAAATAATTGCGGATCATAATTCCAGAGTCTTCGTTACGGTGCCGGATGGTGCAGATCATTCGATTCGCCGACCGGAACGTTGAATTTCCCACGGGTTGGTCGGTAATGCTTTGGGGCAAGGTTACGCAACCCCCTCTAACCAGGATAGAGAGGGGTCGCGTGACCTCGTCTATAGTTCAGGAGTGCGTAACCCTTTGCGGCGCTTTTGTTGGGGTGCTAATCTGAGAATGAGCCGCGACTCAAACTATGGTGCGCGTCGCGAATTCATCGTTCCCCCACGCCCCGCTTCCCCACGCAGACCACCACATTACGATCTTTTCGCCCGCCGGCAAACTTTATCAGGTGGAGTACGCCATCAAATGCGCTCAGACCACGTCGGGGCTAACTTCGGTTGCCGTCCGCGGCGCAGACAGCTGCGTGCTCGTGACACAGAAGAAAGTGCCAGACCGCTTGGTCGATGCAACGTCAGTGACAAATTTGTACAAAGTGACAGAAAAACTGGCGGTGCTCATGACAGGCATGTCAGCAGATTGTCGGACACAAGCGACAAGGCTGCGATATGAGGCCGCCGAGTTCAAATTTCAGTACGGGTATGCCATGCCCGTAGCGTCGCTTGCTAAGCGTGTGGGAGACATATGCCAGGTATACACACAAAAGGCCTCGCTGCGGGCGTTAGCAGCAATCTGCATCATTGCGGCCGTCGACGAAGAGAAGGGACCCCAGATCTTCAAGGTCGATCCCGCGGGCCACCATTTCCCCTACTTCGCGACAGCCGCAGGGGCAAAGGAGTCGGAGGCAACGAATTTCCTTGAGAAGAAGGTCGACGAATTTGCTACTTATGACGCAGACAAGACAGTCCAGTGCGCCATCGCCGCCCTCCAATCCGTTCTCAACGCTGACTTTAAGGCGTCTGAAATCGAGGCGATGCTCCTTTCGGGCGACTCAAGCTGCCATGCACTCACCGAAGAGGAGATTGATGGCCATCTCAACGTACTTGCTGAAACCGACGCGTAACCACGCGACCCGCACTATTATTTATGTTATATATATACACACTCGCTCAGGCTACAGCTCACGAAGTGCAATACTTTAGGTGGTGATCACACCGTGATCAAGTCCGAAACACGAAATTCGCCCCTATGCTGGTAATTTGGCCTCCGAGGGCCCTCGACTGCTAGTGGTCTATGGCTGGATATGCCAAGGCGGCCTTCGAGATCTTCAGCCGTGCCAAATTAGCCTCGGGGGCATTTAGCTGTAGCTCTTTCGGACGTCGGGTAGGTCAAAAAGTATCAGCCTGGTGCGCCCTACTATTAACAGACGGGCAGATAGCCTGAGATAGGGCCTCAGGCCACGAGCACATTCTGCGTATTTATAGAATTTTACGGGTACTGGGGGATATGTAATAGCAACATGAACACTGATTTTGTTCCCCCGGGCCTGGCCTTTTTCCGGTCTCTTTCAAGTTGCATCCATAACTCGAATTTGAACTTGAAACGTGCAATGTGATCCTCTCGGCCTGGGCCGTGCGAACACATTCCACTATGTTTTGGCAAAAAAATAGTCGCGTATGTTTCGACAAAAAAATGATTAGCCAGAGTTACAGAGTTTACGAATCGGAAGTTTGTGGCCCGGAGGCGGGGTTTCAAGTTCAAGTTACCAGCTCCCTCCGACTCGGAGTCAGACGCGGCCTTGCGCGCTTCTTGGCTACTTTATCCCGAGGCCCACTGAGTTTCTGTGACCCAAATTCATCAAGAAACGCCAGTTGATGAAGCTCGAACTACTCTGGCCTGAGGTGCCAGCCTGAGTGCTTTTTTCAAAGTTTCCGAGTCTTCAGGTTATGGCCCTTACAACATTTTTGACCTTCCCTCCATAAAAAAGCGAAACGTCGCGTGTCATAGCGGGAGGCGAAACACGCGAACGGACACCGCGTCGAAGGCGGCTATCTGATGAGCACAAGGGCTTCATTCTTCACTTACCTAGTCTTGCGTTATAGAGGCCTCGCGCCGTCGGCCGGGGATTCTCTAGCTCGACGTCGTCAAAAAAGCGAAATTGGAGTCGCCAGCGCAACCGCCCCGAGGCGGCACGAGTTTCCACGACGCAAGCGAAATGGAGCCCGTTCTATGATTTTTAGCCGGCGCCCCTCCAGCCCGCGTTTCTCCGGCGTTGTAAAAGTGGCCGCGCGTTCGAAATCTACAACCTCGGGTACCTGCCGTAGTCTACCTGCAACCTACAACCTAGCCATCGCTCAACCACAACCGGCCCAGATCCCGGCCCAGTAACTCCAGCGGCTAGCTCAGCGTACGGTAGCTCTACAGCTTGTATTGTATCGACGCCACGCCGGGGACTTGGTGATGGCCCGCGATCTTAGTTCAATTTTGCTCAATGCTCAAAGTCAAGGTAACTGTGGCAAGTAGGCTTGGTATTATGCTGTGTTCTTAGAACTGACCGTCAGAAATGCAGCCGAGCACCAACTATGCCAATGGGAATCACAATCTTTGGTGAAGCCTTGTTTAATTTAAACACCATAACTCGCCTCGATTGTAGCCACAATTGATGGTCGCGCTTGCAGATGAACTTTCGGAGGAGGGTAGGAATGAGCATTCGTAGAGCTGTGTTGGAAACACACGATTCGGTTTGAAAATCTGACTTATGCTAATTAACCCAATGCAGGCGACAACTTGCAGGACTTCATCTGAAGAACTTACTGTTCGCCCGAGACGCGCATATATCTGCAGAGAAAAAGAGAAAATGGTATACAGACGTAGACGCCAACTCCAGATCTCATGTGAAAATAGCATGCCTTAAGGTGTTGCGGTCCGCGAATCCCCAAGCCGCGCACGCTGGTGCACTAGTCGTTGCCAAGATAGGTGCATTGGAGCTGCAGGAGAAACAATGGCCAGAATTGCTTGGACAGTTGCTCAAGAACATGACGACAAAGGATGTTGGAAACAGCAACCTCACGAAAACATCTACTCTTGAGGCTCTCGGCTACCTCTGTGAAGATCTTGAAGAAGAGGCGGTAGATCAGACAGAGACAAATCAAATCCTGACTGCCATAGTAGATGGCATGAGGGAAGATGGTGCTATTACAGTGAGAGTTGCCGCTGCACGAGCTCTTTTGAGTAGTCTAGTTTTTACACGGCACAATTTTGACAATGAGACAGAGCGAACGATGATCATGCAGGTTCTCTGCACCGCAACAAAGAGCCCTGACGAGCAATTGCGCATCATTGCATTCGAGTCCCTAGCTCGCGTTGCAGCTCTTTATTATGAAAAGCTTCCACAGTATATTGAAGCTCTTTTCACGTTGACATTGACGGCAATACAACAAGATAAAGACGAACAGGTTTCAATGATGGCTGTTGAATTTTGGTCGTCCTTGTGTGAGGAAGAATTGGAGATTCTTGAAGAAACGAATTCGGTTGATCAGTCGCGCACATTGTCACACCGACAATGTGCGCGGTATGTGTGCGCAGCAGCCAGTCATATCGTCCCTGTGCTGTTACAATCCACCCTTGTCAAACAGGATGAATATGCTGATGAAGATACCTGGAATCTTAGTGCCGCTGGGGCGATTTGTTTAGGCCTGGTAGCCCAAGCCGCCGGCGATGCCATAGTCCCCGATGTTCTTGCTTTTGTCGAAAACAACATTCTGCACGCCGAATGGCGGCGGCGTGAAGCCAGCATCATGGCCTTCGGTCAGCTTCTGGATGGGCCAAAACCCGAGCTGCTCACTGACCCAGTGCAAACTGCAATGCCCGTCCTTGTCCGAACCTTGAAGGACAACCACACATTGGTCAAAGATACAGCAGCTTGGACTCTTGGGCGGATCTGTGAACTCCACGCGCAGAGAATACCACAAGGTTACCTTCAGCCACTCGTCGAGAGCTTAGGCGGTGCCCTTCAGGATAGTGCTAGAGTCGCATCTCAATCTTGCTTTGCACTACACAATCTTGCACAAGCCTTTGAGCGTGCGCCCAGAAGTCGTGAAACGAATGCTCTGTCACCTTTTTTTCGTCCTCTGTTGACGCAGCTTCTTGCTGCGACCGAAAGGCGTGACTGGCAAGATCATAATCTTCGCGGCCAAGCTTATGAAGCTGTCAACATGTTGATTCAAAATCACGCACACGACATGCGACCAGTTGTTCTTGAGGTCATGCAAGTAGTTCTACAACGGCTCCACTCGACGTTTTCAACTGTTGTTGTCTCGCAAGATGACAAAGAGGAGCGTTATCAATTGCAGAGTCTCCTCTGTAGCGTGATGCAAGTTATTACACGCGCTGTAGACAAGGATATCGAGCCATTCTGTGATCATATAGTTGCTTTGCTCCTGCAGGTTCTCAATAATGAGCATGCAATAGCATCGGAGGAGGCCTTTATGGCCCTTGGAGCAATTGCCTCTACAATTGAACAAGCGTTCGACAAATACATGGGTGACTTTTTTCCTTTCCTCATCAAAGGACTGCGAAATTATGCTGACTGGCAAGTCTGTTCCGCTTCGGTTGGAACAGCAGGTGACGTGTGTCGTGCGTTGGAGAGTCGGATCCTCCCATATTGTGACGAAATTGTCCGTTGTTTGCTAGAAGATCTGCAAAATCCAACTTTGAATCGACAAGTCAAGCCAGCTGTGCTATCTTGCTTTGGTGACATTGCGCTCGCTGTTAGTGGGAATTTTGTTAAGTATCTCCCATCCACACTCCAAATGCTCGAGCAGGCCGCAGCGATGAAGATATCGCCAGATGATGAAGATCTAGTGGAGTACATAACTGTGTTGCGCGAGGGCATCTTGGAAGCGTACATTGGCGTTGTTCAGGGGCTAGTCATCAGAGCCTGTCTTCACGATTCTTGTAGTATTTGAGCCCAACTTCACAGGTTACATGATGGTGGTGGTTCACCATTCATAAAGCCTCATCTAGGAAATATTTTTCAATTTTTAGAAGTCGTAGTGAATGAAAATGGAGACGACCCAAGCCTCATTAAGAATTCAGTCGGGCTTATTGGCGACCTAGCTACACTACTTGTCCAGCATGCTGAAGAGGTGTGATTGGCGTCCTTGTAATATATTCAACCCTCGCCTAGTTCACTGAGATCGTTCTTCTACACAGGTCTCAGTTTATTTCCGACAAAACTTTGTCGTAGAAGTCATACAGGAGGCACTTCGTCAAGACAACCTTCGTGACATCGCCCTTTGGACACAAACCAAGCGAGACACACTTCTAAGCTGATACAGATCACCATGATTAGTGCAGCTACTTATGTGAACTTTGTGTCACCACAGCAGTATCCGTCACCAAGTAAATAAAATATATCCGGTTGATAGATCCAGGCCGCCTGATACATATGACGCTGCTACTAGGGATATCAATCTTTGAAGCAATGGCGGTTAAGACGACAGCTTATAGATGGAGTCATTAAGGAGACGCTGGCTTGTACCTTACCCGGCACAATCTCAGCAACATTGGCCCGGCCCCGTCGGACACTATTGATGGCGCGCAACCTTGGCGTCCGCGCACCCCGCTGCCCGAGTGACCGGATTTCGCAAGAATCCAAGTTCCACACATCCCAGCACGTAAATTCCAAGTTCCACATCTCCCAGTGGCTAGGTTGGCACTTACCTGTTAATTACCCGTTATTAACCTATAATTACCCCTCGGAGGGGATCCGGAGTTAGTACCCGCCCAACCCGACGGGTTTTCTACTAAACTCGTTTAGTGAGATTAGCGAAAGACCCCTCCGGGCCAGCGGATGGGCGCGAGCAGCCCGTTGGGCTTTTGGATACGTACAGGTGCGCCGCCAAGGCAAGTACCAAGTCATGTGGCCCGGCGCGGCCCAGGCCTGCGCCAGTCGCCCGTGAGGCCCCCTCCCCCTACCCCTCTATAAGATCCCGGGGTTAATAACCCGTACCAACGGGTAATCACCCGGGTTACTGACCCCGGGCCACGATTCAAGTTGGGGTTAATACCCCCTCGGGTAAGTGCCAACCTAGCCTAGAAGCAGAAGTAGCAAGACAGGTGTACGTCACGGTGGAGTAGCTCATACTGCCTTTTTCCTCCTCTGCCGGGGAGCCTTCGCCGATTGCGGGTTTTGGGGGGACGTTGTTGAGTCTTCGTGGCGGAACGTGACAGTGAAGGAGTCACGATTTATACTACTTGTAGTACTATCGAGTTAGTATTTATTTATTTATTTTGCAGCACTTGCAGCAATGAGCCGCCGCTGTGCGTCCGAAAGCTGCCCTCCACGCCCAAGAGCAGACTTTCGAATCGCTGTATACAAATGAGGTGGCAGTGAGTTTGTGGAAGTCTGACCCGGGGAGGATCCGTGGCTACCTATGACTACCATAGATAACTACCACTGTCTACCAAGCGTCTCAGTACATATGACGTTGCCAAGTTGGGAGAAGTTGAAGCTGAGATACTTGGGAGAGGCAAGACCCACGAGGCGGTGCCGAGAGAAGTGCTTTGGGCTAGCTACAACAATAACAGACTCCCTTGTGCGGTTATATTTTCAGAAGCGCCGGGCCGCGATCTGGGCCGCGGCGAGCAGTCACCGTTGTCCGCTCCTTAGCTCGCCGTTGGAAGATGCCCCAGGACCCCCTCAGACTTCCACAAACTCACTCTTAGTAGAGTCTTACGTTTTCCTGGCCTACCTTGCACAGGATTAAAAGTTGATCAATATGACGGAAACTCAGGATCGATGCTGAGGCGCCAAGCATCAAGGCCGCCTATGACGTTGCATGCCTTTGAGTAGCCAAGCTTCAGGAGCTCTGCAGTAGCGACCCGAGAGTCAGCCCCACGACGGCAAAGAACATAAATAGGAGAATCGAGTGCGGTCTTTGCGCGTAGGAATGAAGAGGCAGAGTCAGGGGCCTCGAGAATCTGACGAAGGGGGAGAGAGAGGGAATATTGAAGTTTGCACATAGCGAATTGAGTGGGATCACGGACGTCAACGAGAGTGAGAGAAGCTGCTGTGTCGATGATTTTTTTCAAGTCAATTACGGTGATTTCATTCGCAAAAGGAAGTGAGACCGGTTCAGAAGGAAGGGGATTGCCGAAACTACACCTGAGCAGAGTTATTAATTAGTCAACAGCAAGCTCTTGCAGGACGCCGCTAGAATTCACAGAGTAGCATCAAAATCTGCATAAAGTCCCTGGCCGAGGGCCCATTGTTTTGAGTCCTGGAGAGATTCGATTGTTTGGGCCTCTCCACAGAGCACACAAGTTGGCCTCCGGGGAGGCAACCCAAATGCTTTTAGGCCCGTGCCATCGAAAATATGCATTTTATTTATCAAACCGTCAAGTTTTGAAAGGTAACGGAGGACATCTAAAGCCTGAAGCGCACCAAGAACGCCAGGTACTGGTCCGAGAACACCCTGATCAGCACATCTCCGTCGTGCCTCAAGCGATGACGGCCGAGGAATCACGCATCTATAGCAAGGTCCGCCCGTTTTGCCCCAGCGCGTCAGCGAACCCTCAATTCCGAGCGCAGCGGCGCTAATAAGCGGCTTACCTGCTAAGAAACACGCGTCATTCAAAAGGTAACGCGTCCCTATGTTATCGCTACAATCCACGACGATGCTATGCTTCTCTACTAGATCTGATGTGCATTCATCATACATGCAATGCCGTGGGACGGCTACCAGGGCCACATCTGAATTCATCGCTTGAAGCCGGCTTGCCGCAGCTTCTGCTTTATTCCTCCCTATGTCGCACTCAGCGAACAAGACCTGCCTATGAAGGTTACTAGCTTCTACTTGGTCACCATCGCAGACAGTGACTTTGCCCACACCCGCGCCGACGAGGTATGGTAGACAGCTGCACCCAAGCGCACCTGCCCCAACAACAAGAGCCGAAGATTCTCGAATCGTTTCCTGAGCTATTGGTCCGAGAACTAGCATCTGCCGTGCGTATCGCGCGGTGTCGCACATCTGCTTGGCAACACCGTAGAACAGGCACCGTAGCAGATGAGTGTATGCTCCAGAGTGTACGGTACGCAGGTACCGTAGGTACCTACGGTACTAGTGTACTCCTGCGCTTGTTCAGCGGGACAGCATGGGCAATGAATCTTCTACCAATTCCAGGGAATCACGAGGCCGGGAAGCACGGGCCAGTTCGCTTAACGCCAGCTCACGTCCTCCTAATCAACTATCAACAGCTAGCGTGCCGCCCCCCGGTGGGAAAGACCGACCGTAAAAAATAACAAAATACAGTACTTCATATAGGCGCCTACTCTGTACCGGGATCTCAAAGGAGACAAGCCCAGTATTCTTCCTGTCTTATCTTTTTTTTTTAACGAATGAAGCATCCATCAACAATAGGTTTTATGTGACAGTTCCTGCCGGCATTCGACCAGGACAAGAATTCCCTGTACTTGATTTTACATATTGCCCTATCTCCAACTAGTTTTCAGGTGATTGCCAATGGACAGCAACTTATGGTCCGATGTCCACCCGGCATACGTCCAGGTTATCAAACTCGCCTACCTTTTGATGCCTTGAAGGTGGGAGGCAAATAGGTGAACGCATAGTTGTCTCTGCGCCAAGAAATTCCCAGGGCACACAAGCCTACATGGCAACCGTTGCTCGCAGTGTTAACAGCTAGTTTTTACTCATGTCTGCAATTTTAAGGTTCCACATGGTGTCCGAAGTGGAGAGCAATTTCCAGTACTAGTGAATAATCAACAGCTGATGGTTACATGTCCTCCTGGCGCGTAGGCAGCGCATTTTCTGTGTAGGCTTACTTGTTTTAAGCACCACTATAGGTGTCCGACCAGGCATGCAGGTGTCATGCACTAAAAAACTCAACATAACTAAAAGCGATCTCAGGTTCGCATCATGGTTCCAACCTCTCGCAGAGGTACGCACACCAGATCTTCCGATAATAATTCGCTGGTCATGCTGATCAGTAATGTACTAATAGTTTAGTCTCACAGGCACAAGTCTAAGCACACCTCAAGAAATGGACCCCTCCAGCTCTTCAAGTGGGAGCGAAAATGCACGGGTTAATAGCCATATGCGAAGCCCCTTTGGCAATCAGATGTTTGAGGTAAATGTGCCCCAAGCGAGTAACTGCGCATAATTGCCATTGAAGTTCAACGAAAACAAGTTCATCCTAGGGCGTGCGATCAGGCCAGGCATTCGCACTCATTGCAAATGGGCAACGTGTTATGGTCACCTGCCCGGCAAACGCAAGACCGGGGCAGAAGATAAGGTTTCAATTGCCGATCAAGTTAAGCTCTGACGAAATACAATCGATTAAGCTAAATTATCAAAAGGATGGCTGGGTCCGTTGCTTATCTACAGACCTGACTTTTCATTGGATTCGAAGCGAGGGTGAAGTTGATGGGCAGCTCAAAGATAGTAGAGACCTTACCTGGGCATTTGAACGAATTGCTTTCGTAAGAGAGCTCCGGTCCTCTGCTACAGTCTCGTCAAAATCAAAAGTTGACCATTCACTTCAACTTGTCCCCGCGAAGGAAGCCTCTCTGTCTACTGTCGTTCCTGCGATCAACAACGGCACGTCCCTTGCCCAAGAACTCTCAAGGTACGCAGCGATGCCATTTCAGCACAAAGAAGCCTGGTTTCGCCAGCAGATTGCAAAAATTCAAGTGCCTTGGGAAGACGGGCACATAAAGATCAATGTGCGGCGTGAAAACTTGCTACAAGACTCAATGGAAGCGACAGAATCAATTACCCAAGGAGACATGCGCAAGATATTTCGCTTTGAATTTATTTCAGAACCAGGCACTGGCGGGGTTATTTTCTCCCGGGGGGTGGTGCATCGGACCTGTGATCTCGCTCATGTGCAGGTGTAGATGCGGGTGGTGTTGCTAGGGAGTGGTTTCAGTCATTAATCTGTGTCACAATTCTAGGAGCGTTTTATCCATATATTGTTACTTCGTCTAGGCTGGTCTCTGCCCTGCTGTTCAATCCTGATTTTGCCCTGTGGTCGTACAGCTCAATAAATCAGATGTGTATGCAGATCAATCCTTCGTCGGGCGTTGCAAATGACGAACATCTCCGCTACTTTCATTTCACTGGAAGGCTACTCGGCAAGGCACTCTTTGATCGGCAAATAGTGGCTGGTCATCTTGTACGTCCCTTGTATAAAGTCTCGGTGTTTGCTCTACTTTTCTGAACGTTCTCCTTGGCTATGTGCTAATTTCTCAGGTACAAACATATCCTGGGCTGGCCTGTAACGGTGGCGGACTTGGAACAGCTGGACGCAGACACCTATGCTAATTTGTGCAAGTTAAAGGATCTAGAAGATGTTGAGGTTTCATTGAAGATGTAAATGTGCGGATCTCTCTGAGATTGACGTTTATAGGTTTGCTGCCTTGATTTCACGGTGACCGAAGACCACTGGGGTACTGCGCAAACAATAGAACTGAAGTCCGATGGTGCTAACTGCATGGTTACTAATAGAAACGTAGATGAATACATCCAGCTTCAAATGCGCTACCGGCTGTTAGAAAGAGTAAAGGAGCAGATAAAGGCCCTCTTGGTTGGTTTTTATGACGTCATTCCTGAGGTTTCTTTTGAGCTTCCGAGTCACATCTGCATATTTGATGTGTAGGCTCTTCTTTCTGTATTTGATTTCCAGGAGCTTGAGCTTCTACTATGTGGACTCCCTGAAATAGATATTGAAGACTGGAAACGAAACACTGAGCAATTTCTAGTGTTACCAATTTATCCATAAGCGATGTACGATACTGTGATGTTAGGTACACGGGTGATTATGAACGCAAAGGTGCATCAAATAAAGTGGTCAAGTGGTTCTGGGAGGTGCGTTTTCCAATGCCTCTTTGTTTGTTTGTGTATGATTCACCATAGGTCGTTGTTGATGAATTTGATGAGGAGCACAAAGCGAGGCTCCTTCAATTTGTCACGGGGACTTCTGGAGTCAAGTACCGTGTGCTAGCTGAAATTGCCAAATTGCGCCTCTTAACCAAACGATTGATAGGTCCCAGCTCAAGGCTTCTGCGCTCTTCAAGGCAATGATAATAATATTCGAAAATTTACAATCAATTCAATTCCAGAAGCTGTCTCTGTGTTCCCAAAAGCACATACCTGCTTCAATCGAATAGATCTACCTTTGTATGAATCAAAGAAGAAACTTACCAAATTTTTAACCATGGCAATTCAAATGGAAGCTACTGGGTTTGATATCGATTGACTTGCGAGAGAAGCATCAATATAGTAAGTTGGTGATGTGCAGGGTCAACCGACCTCTGGAGCCCTTGACCCGTCGACAGGGCGTTTGGGGCTCCTCTGTTGGTGAGTGGTAGGGGCCTCCGCTGGTGGCACTTGGCCCTGATTCTTATGGGTCCTCCAGATTGGCGACCAGGTTCTTTTGATGGAGCTGCACACCGTGTTCAGGCGTCGGATTTGTATCTACTTCCTCCGACTCGACCTAGTTTGCGCGTGACTTAGACGTCGGAAAGCGTCTGAGACGTCCCGTCAGAAGCGGGAGTAAATTTGTGGAGGTCTGAGGGGGGTCCGTGGCTACCTATGACTACCTTTACTTCAACTTGAGGTTGACGTCACTGGAAGATGAAGCCGAGACACTACGGAGAGCTAAAACCCGCGCGGTAGGGGGGCTTAGTCTTGGAGGGCCCGCGCGCGGTGACGGGGGTGGTGCGGGTTTTCCTTGCACCAGAGAGTGCCCCCA
>Ga0099799_10230_pt1 | contig 17043 bp, 11 predicted proteins | sample Uncmet6_SortLC_1_FD_89033 | JGI IMG/M metagenome (GOLD analysis project Ga0099799, IMG submission 89033) | Marine eukaryotic communities from CALCOFI LINE 67, Pacific Ocean - CN11_C50_N6_SortLC_1 | ecosystem: Environmental > Aquatic > Marine > Oceanic | place: Pacific Ocean: Monterey Bay...
GCCTTCATTCCATTTGTCGGCCGGTGTTTGATTTTCCTTGAAGTAGACAAGGATTGGAAAGCTCCTGCTGGGGAAAAAGTCCCAGTTCACGAATGTGCTGTAGTCCCAGCGGTTTGCACCACCCACCACAATGTTCTCTCCTGTATCACCGAGGGAATCCGCATCTCCCGTTGGATCCTCCGATTTGAGTTCGAATGAAGTGCCATCAAAGACGAAGCGAAGCCTCGTGGTCTGAAGCGCGAGGAAGGACGCGAAGAGAAGATTCAACCCTCCCAGAATTACGCCTACGGTTGACGCCTGAAAAGCGACGACGAAGAAAGCTCCGTAAACAGCAAAGCCAATAGCCAGGGAGTAACTTGGCGACACGACGAAGTCAGGAATAGTAGGTGCGAGATCGGGCTCCTTGCCCGCCGCACCCCCAAAGATACCACCAAGGATAGAACTGAAGGGGTTACCAGAATCGTCACCGGCCTGCATTCGAGGAGGTTGAGGCGCATTCGGGTGGAGGTACGTCTTGGCCTGCCGGGTCGATATTGCAGTACTTGGGGACAGGGGCGTAAAACCTGAGGCACGCCCAGCGAAGAGAAGGGCGCCAACGGCGGTAGCGACGGTCCTCATTGTGATGATCTATGTGGCGGCTCGCGGATAATGTACTCCGCTGGTAGTATGTGTGTGTTCCAGTTTCCAGCATTCGAGTAACTGACATGATGTGCGAGTCTAGTACGACGTAGTATTATGTATGTGAGGAACTGTGGCACTATGCACATATACTATCTAGTAATATTATAGCCTTGGAAATATAATACGACCCGGATATTTGGAATGGACTTCCTTGTAAACTCTATGGACGCCTCTTGTACTAGAGTAGTAGATCAACAAACTACAATCGGCCTGTATGAATTGCGCACGAAGTGTCCTCATTGTCCTCATACTAGTAATCTCAACCCGGTCGGTACCTCTCAACTAACATGTAAGCTTATAGTTTCTTGTTAAACCTACATACGTAATCTAAAAATGCTTCTATTCTTTACTTCTTTGTCCTGGCCAGTACGAGGTAGCAATGGACAACTAGTCACACGACTTTTGGAAAAGGCGCCATACCATCAAGCACTCTAATTCTTGACAGAACGAGTAAATCTTACTTCATGAAGGGAAAATCTGCATATGACCAAGCAGCAATCAAGTTCTATAAGGTCAAGAAACCTCTTGCGGTTACGCGAAAGGAGGTGAGCTTTTGAGTAAAACGATCGCGATTCGCACTGTCCAGGCTCCGACTAACATCGGATAGGAGTTTGGCGAAAGCTTCGTTCAAGAGGGTCTGGTTCTCCGGTGACTGAGAACTGAGAAGATGATCTTTGTACTGTGTGAAGCTGGGCTCACTCGCCAACATCAGACTTAACATAGGCCTCATCACAGCCCAATGATTCTGAGGAGCGCCGAACAGCAAAAGGTTGAAGAGAGTGGATGTCAAACTTGAGAAAAGGTTGGGCTGTGCAGTAATGTGCTTGTTCAAAGCGTGCGTTTCTGGCTTGTCCTTCCCGGTGTTGTTGAAGTAATATGTGGCTACATGGTCGATCGTGTTGGCGCAGAGAGAGCTGAGGGTAGCGTCGCTCGCCTGTAAACCCTCGTGGACGGCAGTCATCAACTTCAAAAATACGTTTGTTTCTAGAACGAAGACTGTCTTTTTATGGCTGCGAAAGATGAGCTCGATGAAACCGTAATAAGCCTTGCTCAACTTAGGATACGACATTACATCATCAAGCGGGATAGACAGTATCATTTGCAATGCAACTTCAAGCGCATTATCCAGAGCAGGGTCGTTGTAGAGAGGAAAGACTCCGAAGCAAACGTAGTTACCGCCCAAAGCAGAGTTTAGCACATTTAGAGCAATACCAATGCCCTTGTACCTCTTCTTGTACAATTCCATATCGCCACCTGATGGAGGCGGGGTTTGTAACAATCGACGGCCGTAGGCGCAAATGACGTCGCTGGTCGCTCGGAACAGAAGAATGCCATTTGCACTGCTTTGGTCAAAATTTACGCGATTCGCCTTGTTATGGCAAAATTCTTGCATGAAGCGAAGCAAACTAATGATGACATCAGACTGGTCGTGCCAGGCATCGGCCACCTTCGCGAATAGAGGGAGGTGTTGTGGATTTAATATTTCGAACAGCATGCTGTAGGTCCGTCGGTTGTGGAGGCTGGAAGCAACTCCTCTTAAATCTCTAAACAGACCAATAAGCGGTCTTCTTGCCTGCTCACTCCTCAAATCAACCTGAGACAGCGAACCCAACTGAGCCAATACCGTCGCAAGTGGTTCTACAAATTGTTCAAATGACAAACTTAGCTTGGCTTCTCCACCGGGTGATAGCAGCAGTCTAGTCAATGTAGCGTGGAACGTCGTCCGCTGTCTGACATTTCCGGGAGCAGCGAGGAAGGGGAACTGGTCCTCAGTGTGGTGCCGAGCAAGATACTTGACCGTATCCAGCGTCAGTAGCAGTTTTGAACTACTGTACCCTCCTGCCATGTCGAGCAAAAGCTCTAGTGTCTTGCTCACAATGTCTTCGTCCTCGGGCCAATACTTGAGATTGTTCCCGACCTTTGTGACGATGAGATTGGCAACCGCGGTGTGATCGCCCATTCCAAGGTGCTCAAACATGCGTTGATAGACCTTTTGCTTCGTCGACGGAGCGGAGTCGAGCTTTCCTGACATCATCCCTGCGATCGAAACGGAGCCGCTTATTGATGAGCCTCCCGATACTTGATCCCACATGAACATATACACACGGCGGAAGTTTTGGAAGTAGTACAGGAGCGCCATTTCCAACTTTGGCTCCGCCCGTCCCGCACCGTTGGACGAAGTGAGGCGAAAGTCGATACCCTGAGCAAGCTGTAGGGCCCGTCGGCTTAGGCTTGCATCGATCGTCTCATCCCCATCCCCCATATGGGCAGAAGACCAACTGTGCCCTCCCACTATCGTCCCTACTATGTAGGTTAACCACGTCAGCTGTCCCTCAACGATTGCGGCGCGCTGCTGGACATCAGCGGGCGCGCCGTTCGTCGATGATGCACCGAGATGGGTCATGAGTTCCCGGTACGTAGCAAGGAGCGGATCAAACTTTGCCAAAATAAAGTTGGCGACGGGGCCGTACTGGAACCGGCAGATAACAGGGAGGCGGTCGAGTTGCTCCCTGAGTGACCCCTCGTCGTCAAGCGGATCGTCCAGGGACCCCTCACTCAGCAAGACTCGCTCTACGGACCCCAACATGCTATCTACGTAGGCCTCAACGACAGTGATGACCTGCTTCTCCAGCGCCTGGACGTGCCCCCTTGCTCCAGTCTCCGGCCGGACGTATGGGACGGCGGCCACCAACCGCCCCCACAGAGCAAGCAGGTAATGTATGGAGTTCGTGCTGTACTCCCAGTTGCGGATGGACTGTACAGTGAATGATGAACACAGGTCAAGCCACTCCAGGTAGCCCTCCGCCTTTACGAGCTCGCTCAACTGATAGTTGGCTTTTAGTCTCCCTAGAAGACGGCAGAACTGGTGGTAGTTGTCCTGGTGCTGCAGCCCCGTCTGGTTCTTGAGAAGCTCCCGGATCCCCGTCATAAGGCGCCCAAGAAACTCGGCCCGGTCTTTGTCGGTGGGGAAGAGCGACCTCCGGACTGAGCAGAGGAGAATGACAGCCTCCATAGCCTTAGACGAGCGCGGTGGCTCTGTCTTCGAGTAGAACTCGAACAGCATCTCGATGGTGGTGGCATCCTGTAGCACGGTCCGCCACGACGTCGGGGCCTGGATGGTACCCACATCCTCGGTCGACTCGTCCGGATTTGTTCCGATAAAGTCAAAGTTGAGGCACCTCACAACCAGAGCGAGCGCCTGCTCTCCAAGAATAGCCTCCTGTTGTTGGTCGGCAACTGTCAAAGGAAGAGGTGGTGCAGAGTTGGCAGAGTAAAGGAAATTGTAAGAGGAGAGTATCCCGTCAAAGAAAGCCCAACCCACCAAAATTAGAACAGAGGGTACAAATGTGCGTGGGTGCGAACTCCTCAATATCTAAATGTTGCCTCCGTTTTTGTGTCCAAACTTACCAATTGCGCGGGTCTGAAGCTGATTGAGCGTCGTCAGGCCTAACTTGAAGACTTTGAATAGACAGACGTCGCGGAAGCTGACGGAGGTCTTCCTGTGCTGTGTTAGGGTCCTACCTGTGGTGGGGATGTTGAGCTCGTCGACGAGCTGGTTTAGTATTTTTAGGCCCAGGATGCAGTGAACAACCTGAGCCTGGAGGAACTTGGTCACATCGTTGGCAAGCTCTCTGTGGGTCTTGTCGTCGAACCACCCCAGCTTGGTGATGCGGCAGACGAGCTTGATGAGGGAGGCTACGACAAAGTCCTGAAGGCCGGGCCCCTGATTTGCAAGGTAACCCAAGATGTAGTTTCTTATGTCGATCCTCTGGGGGACTGTGAAGTTGTTCCAGTGAGTTGTGATGAGCTCCGTGAGGGAGTTGGCAGCGACGAGACGGGCGTAGTGCGACTGGGACTGGTCCAGGATATACTGGCACTGAGGGATGTAGTCCGCCGAGGACTGGAGGCTGAGGAGGCGGGATTGAGCATCGGCGCGGGAGATAGGATTCCCACTCTCATCTGTCGAAGTCGCCCCCGTGTACAGCGTCTCGCACAGAGACTCAACCTGCGCGAGCTGCTGGGCGTCCATGATGGCGGACGACGAAGCGGCGCGTATCTTTGGCGACTCTTCGAAGCGAGGAGGTTTGGGCGGTCAAATAAGTCACTTGCCGATCGCAGCCAAGCCGATCTGCACGACTAGAGGCTGATATAGCTACACTATAAGAAAATAGTGCGGCGTGCGTGCAGGGAATGCCGCAGGGTGGGGCGTCCGTGAGCGATACCACGGGCTTCCGCACTGACACACACCTGGCACAACGCCGATTCGATGATACGTTGTTGGATCCTCACCGATGTAGATTTCCGATGCTATCCACACTACTGAGTAATGCGGGGCACGTCACTTGTCACCTGTATCCAACCGATCGATCTATGCTGGGGCGATACTTATGGTATTGGCGACTTGACGGCTCGACACCCACAAGGGATCCTCCAAAGTGAATCGAACTCTGCTGCTGGATGCTTGATGCTGGATCGCTCGTCGGCGAGAGGAAGCGAAGCAAGCTTTTTGCGTCGTTATTTCCGTCTGTAGTGACGTAGTGACGGATCAACAGATTTCAGATCTCATGTTACTAGCTAGTATGTGTTCTGCATACTATGCATACTGTAATGATATGCATAGTATACCCCTACACGGAACCCCCAAACCCACCCTGCTATAGGAATTCCTACTACTACTAGTACGCACTAGTACTCTAGTAAAGACAAGATACGAGTCGTACTCCTAGTATGCATACTACTCTAGTACGTACTATGCATATTAATACAACTATGTTTGTACGTATGTCTGTATGTATGCATAATATTACTACTAGCTAGTAGAGTAGTATGCATTCTACAATACCGCAGCGCCAACAAACGGACGCGCGAATAATTGATGCAAAACAATCGCACGATCGCACTAACAACCACAGACACATGACACGTTACATACATGCATGCACATCAGCATCACATCACACTTTGTATTAGCGACCTCCTTGCCCTAAATTAATACTTGAGGTCGGACAGTCGCTCAGCAGGTACGACTGGAACGGGGCGGACAAAAAAGTATCTGGTCTCGAGGTCCATTGGTTCTGACAGCCCGACCAACAGGAGCCGCCTGAGCCCGCGGACCCGTGCCATGCGTATCGCCATGATTCCTCTTCTCCTGGCGGCAGCTTCCAAGGCTCCAACCGTTCGTTCGTTCGCGGTCTCGTCGTCGACCGTCGTCTCGATGGCATTTCCCGTCAAGGCGCGCGGGGTCCTCTCCTCCATTTCCTCGATAATGTCGCCGGGCACGTCCCCCGAAATCCCTGTGAACGAAACTCCCAAGGAAAAGAGGCGGCGGAAGGCAAAGGACAAGCGAAGAAAGTTCATCGGGATGGCTAAGGCCGTCGACCGGGGGCAGTGGGCCAATGTGTACCGTCCCGGGGGTTATGACGGCGTCACCTTCGCGGCCAGGTCCGGCCTGCCAAACCGTACCGTTCCCTTCACCGTCCTGGGCATCGAAAGCAGTTGCGACGACACAGGCGCCGCCGTTGTGCGGAGCGATGGCGTCATCCTCGGAGAATCGCTTGCATCGCAGAACGAAATACACGAGGAGTGGGGGGGAATTGTCCCTGGCCTCGCAAAAAATGCTCACGAGGAAAAAATCGATGAGGTAATCGAAGACGCTCTGCGAAGGGCGGGCCTTGAGTCGGTCGACGACGTCGATGCGATTGGCGTAACGGTCGGACCAGGGCTCGAGATCTGCCTCCGAGTTGGAACTAATCGCGCGAGAGATTTGGCTGCAAAGTTCGGTAAGCCGTTCGTCGGTATCCACCACCTCGAGGCGCACATTCTAATGGCCAGATTGCCGGCTGATGGGGTTGATGCTGCGGGCTCTTTTGTCCTACCAGCAACAGAGGAGACTCACGAAACCACCCGCGCAATCAAGTTCCCTTTCCTGGCTCTTCTGGTATCAGGCGGACACTGCCAAATCCTAAAGTGTGAGGGGATTGGTCGTTACTCTATCCTCGGAGGAACCCTCGATGACTCGCTGGGAGAGGCTTTTGACAAGACGGCTCGGCTACTTGGACTTCCCGTTGGCGGTGGAGGAGGGCCTGCGCTGGAGGCACTGGCGAAGGAGGGAGATCCTAACGAGGTCCAGCTCCCCATTCCTCTCCAAAAACGAAAGGACTGCGACTTTAGCTACGCTGGACTGAAGACCGCGGTTCGGATGGCCGCCGAGAAAGTGGCGACGGCAAAGGGTGTAGGGACTGTCGATGACTTGTCAAGAGAAGACAAGGCAAACATCGCGGCCTCGTTTCAAAACGTTGCCATCAAGCACATTGAGCAACGTTTGGATAGGGCGATGGAGATGATTGAAGAAGAGGGCGATGGTATACGCTCTCTTGCGGTTGTTGGAGGGGTTGCTGCGAACAAGGAATTGAGATCTCGCCTTCAGGAGTTGTGCACCAATCGAAAAGACAAACAATCGTGGAAAATGTTTGTGCCACCTCCAAGATTATGCACAGATCAGGGCGCCATGAGCGCTTGGGCAGCGATTGAACGCATTATGGTTGGGAGCTCAGACAAACCAGACACGCAAGAAGTCTTCGCAAGGTACCCTTTCCAATTATGAGATTTGAAAGTCTTTTCCAATGTCAACTGCACTCCTCCCACAGCAGGCCCCTTTTTTACTAATCAACTACACTTTAATCTAACCTCTACGCAATATCATATCTCAATGTGAAGAACTGAGTCTGTGTGCGTCGTCTGCATCATCTCCCTGCATCAAAAGTGTATTTTCTTGTCATGAGATCAAGATGTAACGAGTGATCTTAGCGCAGCCGCAAGTGGGCTGTTCCCATCCCCAACTTCCATCGCAGCTTCCCGCAATGCCTTCTCCGCCACCTCGTCGGTCACTTCTAGTTCAGCCGTGATGACGGCAACGTCGTCCTTGGATACCTTGATAACCTCAGACGCGCCGCTGTCCTTATTACCTGCACTTGTCAGCGCCGACATGGCCTCCTGAGCTTTGGACGCATCAAATTCGGTGTCGGTGTGCATATCCGTTACTGAATCGAGCTGCTTGGCTTCCTCTTCCGCAGTCATCTTAGTGATGTGGTTTTGCTGGGAACAATAGGAGCGAGGGCAGATTGTACTAGGTTGCTGGTAGATAGAGAGAGAGGAGAGAGAGATACTCGAAGTAGTGAGAGGTCTTGCATGTTACCTGGAGGCTTCTCCCCCGTCTGTTCGTGGTTCATCCCGTGTTCGACACCTACTACTCTCGTATTACGTACGCGTACTACTTGTGAATTCTAGCTAGCTACTCACGTAGTATAATATAGTAGCTCTAATACAGCTTCCAACCAAACTTGAATCTGAAATTGAGTTGTTGTTGTTTTGTTGTTTAATCGATCGGCCACGGGTTCCCGTTGGTTGCCTTCGCCAGCTCACGATGATTCTGTCCGGATAGATCCGGGTGGGTGCATCTGGGCCAGGGAGACGGGAGAACCTTACGACTACTAATTAGTAGTATTAGTACGAACTCGTAGGCGCCTCCCTACTAGCTAGTATGCATACTAGCTAGTACTGAAATTGAATGCATACTCTAGTACTTGAGTGCATATCTCCAGGCAGGTACCTCTCATGAGTTCAATTTATAGTTTTTTGTTGGGTGCTGAATTAAAATCACATCACCGTTTGGCGGAGTCAAAGAACAAGTATACCGTTCTTCCCTGGCGTGGTTCCGTATCCATATTATAAGTTTTCGGCAACAGATAAGCATAGCAAAGTCTAAAGGGTTAAGGTTGGAGTCGGGGTTGGCAAAGACTGAAACGACTGTGCTAATGTGAAGAATATCAGATCATTGCTCTCCTACTTTGTCGTTTTTATCCTTTTCCTTCGCAAAGGCCATCTGACCCGCCTTCAGGAAAGACTTGCCAACACTGCTGAGGCCCCAACCCACAGTGTCAAGAGCAGCCCGACCGAGGGCTGCTTTTGGATCGGTGATGGCAGAATTCCGGTCGAATCGAATTCGCATCTTTTTGTCCGACAGTATTTCGTAGGACAGCTTGATCCTCTCCCACTCCTCCCGAATGTCTTCGATGTTGTTGCTAAAGGGTAGAAAGAAAAGAAGAAACGATGAGCGAATCATGAGTAAAACGTTGAGCAACCGTCAAAACCAAATAAATACCTTCACAATTAGCATTGGCATCGACTGACCATCGTCCAGGCAGAATTGCTTTGTCCTTCTTCTGGAGAAAGCCGTCGGGGTGGTACGCCTTCGAGAGAGATCTGTACGCATTTCGAATCTCGGTGCGGTCAGCCTTTCGCGATACCTTGAGGATCTTATATGGGTTGACCAGTTCCCCAGTAGCGGTTTTAAAATCATCAAGAAGGCGAGAGTTAAAGTCACGAGATTGCCGAGAGTCGCCGGTCGAAGCGTTCACCGCCGAGGGCACAGAGAGTCGTTTCCGAAGAATGCGGCTGGGAAATGCCGTCACCGCATGGTCAGTGACAAATGCAGAGGGCAAAGCGAATTCCGCAAATAAGACAACAAGTAACAGCCCTGCTGTAGCTGGTGCAATCCTGGTCATGGTGTCCTCTTGCCGGTTGTGTCAAAGTACACTGACATGAGAAATCTCAGGCCAGCTTGCAGCTGCTCAGAAAAAGATTAGTTTCCCCCACGTGTTTATCGTACTAGAGTATGTAGCTCTTTACCTGGAGACCTCGTACAGTAGGTATGCGGAGAGTGATCCTACACAACATGTACGAGTCGTATACTGTATGGATACTAGACTAGAGTATCTTCATGTAAACGATGTGTAGATTGTATTCATATGCATATGCATACATAATATTGATGACAGTAATCAACGAACTGAGCTAACAAACAACAGTATTATATTATATTCAGTTTATGTACTACTAGTACATCAGGATAATGAAAAAGTGAAAATTCTGTGCCAATTCAGATACTTGGGGGGTCTTCATAGTTCCATGTACTTTAATGATACCATGGTACCAATAATTAATTAATAATAATTGTATGCATACTCTAGAGTATGGATACTACTCGTACAATGCATAGAGTACTCTAGCTAGAGTATGCATACGACTCGTACAACATACCGCATCGCATCGGATTACTGTCGAGGGGCAAGTTTTAGATCATAACATCGTATGCATTTTATGCATACTACTACTAGATAGTAGTACTCTAGTACAAGGAAGGGACGGAGGAAACACTGTTGAGATTTCGCAAGCATTTCATGCTCAGCTTTCTTACAATCAAACATTTTTGAGAATTCATGAGCTTTTTCTATCCATGCAAGCTTATAAAACTCATAAAATAATAATAGATTTGGCCATTACTAGGAAACCGTTTGATCGGTGATCAACCGATCCTTTAATTCTCCAAGCAATCTCAAAACTAAATCTTTGCTGAGCCCCATGACGCTGTCCTCCGTTCCATCAATCACATCGATGTGTTCCTTGACTAGGGGGTGCTCTACCATCAGCCCCCCCGCGCACTTCAGGATGGGAGCGTCATCTTCTAGCAGCCTGCCAACCAAGTCTCCGTCGGCGACGGAACGGCGAAAGTTAATCTGAGCCGAGTCAACGCCAGAGACTTGGATGCCGCTTGGAATATGTGTCAGGACGCACGCGCCAACCGTCCTGGGTGGGCTCTCGGAGTACTTTGTGACGAATGCACGGGCCTCTTCAACGCTATCTGGCTTTTCAAGGATGGACCCTTTGTGGGTCACAACTTGGTCTGCTGTCAAAACTATCAATCCCCCTATGTCCCCATCAATACTTTTGTTGCGATCCTTCAGAGAAATGAGGGAATCATCGTCGCCGTTGGCTAGAGTCGAAACTAGATGGTCGCCCTTCGCTCTGGCTAGCATCGTGACAAGCTCTGCGGGGTCCCCGTTCCTATCGCCTATGCCCTTCTCGTCAATCGACCGCACGATCAACTCGAACTGCACTCCCATCTCTTTTAAGATAAGTTTACGTGTGAAGGATCCGGAACCGAGAATGATTGGGCTGGGGAGGCCCATCTTGATTACTGGGTCCACCGATGAGGACGGGGCAGCTGTAGCGGCATGGGCCATTTTTGCTCGTCTCAAGTTCGTAATGCTCCTGTTAGTCACACGCCAAGTAAAAGATTGAGTACAAGTTAGGGACAACAGGACGGAAGGAGTTGCCAATGCAAGGAGCATCGCAGTCCTCATCTTAGAACCAGTTGATAATAAAGTGCGAGCGATGGGGGGTGTTTGGATTTTGCAACACACACACGTACTATACTGCCCCAACCCAAACCTCGTAGTAGTACTGTACTCGTGGTATTAGTAATACTTATTACTATGCATAATATGTATATTATTTAGTTTGCTCATGTCCCGCCGCCATTGCTAGCTTTCTCGTATTGACACGTAAAACCTGATCTGGAGTCAATCTTGCCCCTGAGCTACTACTAGAGTATGCATAGCTAGTATGCTAATACTACTAGCTAGTAGTTGATGTCTGCATAATACTACGGGCGTATATATTATTATTAATAAATAATACATAATAAATAAAATATACGAGTCGTAGCTAGCTAGTATTATGCATATTACCTTCTAGCTAGTAGCAAACATTATGATAAAGATCTAATGATGATATTACTACGAGTCGTAGAGTATTTATTTTTTGTTTATGCATTAGTTATACAATAATAACATACTCCTACTACATGTTTGTAGTGTATGGGCAAACATAATATCCTTCTTGCTCTTGCGGCTGGATACTAGCTAGTACATCTGCCCACAAATTACCAGATCTATGACTCCGAAACCAGACATTGGGCCACCATCGGGCAGTGCGGTTGCTGCTATCAACAAGATTGAAAATATAATAGGCAAGGATGAGGGCGGAAGAGGCATGGAAAGCCTCATCGTGCCTGGGGACCTGCTCCAAGGCGCGACACGCCTTGCTCGCTTATCGCCTCGATCGTTATCGCGGCAGGCTCGTGTCCTCATCCTTTCTGGGTTTCCTTGCTGCGTCGACGAGAGCCCCCCTACCGAGACGGATGGTCCTCCGGGAAGTGCTGCGATTGCCCGAGCTGCCGTCGGACTGGGACATCACGCCACCATCATTACAGATGAGTGCAACCGGGAAGTATTTGCAGCAGCTCTACAGTCGCTCTGGGAATCGTGTCTGACTGCAGCAGCGAATGTAGAGCTCGTAACCTACCCATCGGAAGACAAAATGTCCGAGGAAGAATGGAAACATCTTGAGGGGCTGACCGAATCAACAGACCTTATCGTGGCGTGCGAAAGGGCTGGTCCTGCCAAGGATGGGAGATGCTATACCATGCGAGGAATCGACATGACTGGCCGAGGGCTCATTGCTCCCATCCACAAAGTTGTTGAGTTAGCAAGGCGAAACAAGGTCGCCTTTGTCGCAATTGGAGATGGAGGTAATGAACTTGGGATGGGAAAAGTACTGGATGAAATCATTGCCAACCCCAAAATAGCTAATGCTGACAAAATTGCTGCAGTGATGCCAGCTGATGATCTCATTGCAGCAAGTGTTAGTAATTGGGGTGGTTACGCTCTGGCTGCTGCAGCATTGGTGGTTCACAACAGCGATCGTAAGAGGGGCCGTCTTTGCATAGACAGCTGTGTTCCAACCGAAGAGGAAGAAATCAAGCTCCTTCGCAAATGCGTCATGGCAGGATGCCGTGATGGTGTCAGCGGGAAGATGGAGTCGACGGTTGATGGCATGCCTCTCGAGACGAGCATGAAATGCCTGAGACGAATCCGAGCTGCGGCTCTGGAAGCAGAATGTTGACAACACACAAATTTGGAGGAGTGAGGCCAACTGCGATTCGCGACTAAATCTACTTTGTGACAGCTAATGTATAATGGTGCTAGTCTAATTCAAATTATTTCAAGCTTGCGATCGACGTAGCCCAGTGCTCTCTTGTGCTCGTCGAAGAGTTTTTCTAGAGCTGTCATGAAGGCTTTATGGGCTGCATCGAGTTCATCGTCATTGGGTTGCCCATCTATCTTTGGTATAAATAAAAGCGGCTCTCCCATTACAATAGTGGTTTTCACTGGCAACGGACAGAACGATCCCCAGAGGCCGCTTGCTATCGGGATGCACATCTTAAGATTCTTCAAAATCCAATACCTTGCGCCAAATAGCACATTGCTGGTATGAAACATGTCCGACGATCCAAAGACGTACACCGGAACAACAGAGACTCGTTTGCGCATCGCCAATTTTATAAAACCTTTACGATTTTTCAAGTACACAATTTCTTTACCATGCTCTGTCCTGATTTGCTCGTCCATTCCACCAGGAACCACTAGAATCGATAACTTCGCGTCGAGGAGATTTTCCGCCACAGACCTTCGAGCGTCTACGCAGCCAGTCCAAAGCGCCATCTCTCTCACGAAAGGAATACGGAATAGAATGGAAGCCGCTAGGGAGCGAATTTTTGGTGCCATATTTGGGAGATTCTGGCTCAGCATGCCGTCCATTAAAATGCGAAAGTCCGATCCAGTCCCATGGGGAGACACAGCGAAGATGGCTTGCGGTTCGTCGGACGCATCTAGTTCGACAAGTTTCTCAGGGATCTTCCCAAAACCAAGCTCCAAGTATCTCCGAAGACAGCAAAAGCCTGGATGGTTTCTACTGAAGTTGGGCCAGGGAGAACCAAACCTTAGTTCATCACGCTTAAAGAACAGGTTCCAGCTGAGATAGGGGAGTACAACGAATAATCCCAACGTACGCGGGAAAAGGAAGGGGCCGAAAAGGAACAATAACGAACATATCAAACAGATAGCGTACGTGCCATTACCCCATAAAAAAGCTGATATGGCGAGGCTTGTGGATGGGCTGCTGCTCGTGCCAGCCGCACCTGCCTGGGTCGACATGCCTGAGAAGTCGTTTGTGGGCGCAAAACAAGGGAAAGAATCGGCTTTCCGTCGCCTGGCTAATGGAGTCAGTTGCATAATATAAAATACGAGCCGTACTATGCATACTAGCATACTAGCTAGAGTAGCAGTAATATATATATAGATAGATAGATAGATACTCTCGTACAATACTCCTCTTAAAGGCAGGTATACTACTCTAGCTAGTAGTACGAGCGTATGCATACTAGCTAGAACGCATAGTATTATATTTTATTTGTGTGAATACTCCTAGTAATCGATGTACGGGCTCGTAATATTTATATTATTATCGTCATCATCAATCATCAGATAGATAGATAGATCGTCAGTGATCAAATTTAATTATTGTTTTGACCGAATCACCGTCCCCTTCCGCAGTTTTCCTCCGCATTTGCTCCCACTAACACGCAAAACTTCACCGTCCCCTTCCGCAGTTTTTCTCCGCATTTGCTCCCTCTAACACTCAAAACTTTCAAGTCTCGAGCCAGCACACGATTGCTCCAGGGAAGCAGAATCATGCTTCTTGCCACGTTCGACCTTGATTTCACCATTTGGCGACCCGAGATGTACCAACTTCAAGGCCCCCCTAAACTTGTGAGTGTGAATGATTTTGAAGGGAGAAAGACTAGGAGGAAGGGGCGATCATTCGTCGTGCCTTCTCCTTCTCTCAAAGGATCCAGTACCATACATGTCAACAAAATTGTCACAGATCGCGTCGGGACGCCCATCTCCGTCTTCGACGGAGCAGCCCATGCGTTGTCCGAGATAAACCGCATGAAAAAAGAAGGTCATCCTATAAAAGCTGCTATTTCCTCAAGAACGGACGAGCCCTCCTGGGCGAGACAATGTATGCAGTGGCTAATAGCTGATGATGGTACGCCTCTTAGCGAATGTTTTGATTATATTGAGATTAGTTATGACGATAAATCAAGGCACTTCGAGAGCCTCAGCAGGAAGACTGGTATCGCATACGATGACATGTGCTTCTTCGATAACGAGCATAGAAATATTGTCAGTGTGTCACAGCTGGGTGTTAAATGTATATATACTCCGGATGGGATGACTAAGGATGCATGGAACGAAGCCTTGAGACATTTTAATCTGATGTGAATCTAATCATTTAAATCGACCACTTATTTATTTATTGATTCAATTTCCGGGTGGCGGTGTGTCAGGGTCCCCATTCATGGACACATGAGGGTGTCCCTCGTGCTAGCCCCAGTAATCGGGTTGGTTCCCTTGACATCGTCTCTTTCACACACGAGCGCGAGGGTCTTGGGAGGAATGGATGCATCAGTAAAGTCAACATTCTCCAGGCTCTTGACATCCAATAACGACTGGCCGAAGTAAGTACCGGCAGCGTTGGCATCCTTGAAATTCGCGCCATCCATGCTAGTGTCTTCGAACGCGGCACCACGAATGTCTGCGCTGGAAAAGTCGGCGTTGACCAAGTAGGCCTTGTAGAAACGGCATCCCTGTAGATTCGAATTTGCAAAGGTGGTTCCCTTGGCAATCACCTGAGTGAAGTCTTTGCCTTTGTAATTCTTTGCGGCAAAATCTTGGCCGGTGATGTTGATATTAGCGAAATCAAGCCCACCGCCGCTGACGGCCATGGCAGGTCCAGAGAGGGTGGTCATAGTTAACAGGGTAAAGGCCGCCGCCGCTCCCTTGACAAGCTTGGTTACGGCGTCCGCTGGCTCGTCATTAATTCGTTGTGAAGAAAGCGCTGTGCTAATACTGAACCCACACCCTCGCTGGAGTGGCTGGAAGGCCTCAGTATGCGGGGATGGAGCGAGCAGTATGGCCGCCAGTGCTATGAGAGGTGATGGTCCAGGCATCGTCGATGATTCAAGCAATATGTGGTGTCAAATATTGTTGGAGCTTCTTTCTATGGGCTGATGGTCTGATGATAATACTACTAGTCTAGTAGAGTATGCATACTGATGATACTCTACTACTCGTAGTACGTTAATTGACACTAAATTACTATGAATTCCTATGCATACTACGAGCTATAGTACTACTTCTACAGTAGTACTAATAGCTATTACTACTCTAGAGTATGCATACTAAGAATCGTACACACGTACTAGGCATACTATGCATACTACTCTAGAGTAGTAAAACTATCTCCTAGAGTATGCATACTATTAGTATGAGCTCGTACTAGCTCTAGTAGTACTTAGTAAGATCAGTACAATATTATAAATAGTATGTATACGCTCGTAGCTAACTGGAGTATTATACGCGCTCGTATTATATATTATACGAGAGTATATTATTTCTAGCTAGTATTTTAATATACTCTAGCTAGTAGAGAGTATACTGAGTATATATATTTATTATTATTACTCAGTATTATTTGCCTACCGTGATCTGTAGTCTAGGAGTAGTGCAGTAGTAGCTAAAAGTAGTAGTAAAGAGGGTAACTGCGCGTAGTTTTTTACGAGCTACAACAGACCACAGCGGAACTGATGACTCAGCCCTAACTACACAGTTGCAAAATTAAAAAATAAATAATTATTATTTTAAGGGGGGCAGTTTCGTTTCAATCACCTACTAGCTACGAGCGTACATAGTCAATCCGCCCTGCATTTCCTAATCCCACAACAGTACTACTCTACTAGCTAGAGTAGTACGACTCGTAGTAGTATTAGCATAGTATACAGTAATAGTATACTAGCTAGCTAGAGTAGCTCGTCTCACGGATTACTCTAGTCGTATCTTTTTATCGCCTCCGGGGTACTACTAATGTACGACGTACTCTAAAGTAGTACTAGAGTGAGTATGCATATGCATACCTTAAAGAATCTGCTCACTCCTCACTCGCCTCTCTGCAAGGACAGAAGGACAGAGGCATCAAATCCTCTATCCCACTTCTTCCCTTCCATATTGCCTGTGGTCGATCGAGGAACATGCAGAGTGGCAAGAAAAGGCAACGATGCAGTGAGTTAGTAATGAACAAGAAACTTGTCTCCGCGCTGAGGGCCTCCCAGAGCTCGTTGCGTGGCGCAGCACCGCTCCGTCGGCTCCTATCTGCCCACGGGGTGCTGTGCTCAGTTCTGGCAAAACGAAGCAGTTCTGATCAAGAAATATCGGATCTGGAGTCTTCGTTGTTGTCCATACCTGGGCCTTGCATTGCTCAGCTCCTCTCGTCCTTGCTTGAGGAAGTTAAGAATTCTAGAAATGTCGAGAGCATTCTAGTGTTCGTGGCGCGTTTGATCTCGTTGCGGTACAACAAGGGCAAGCCTTCTTCGGGTAGAGAAAGATTATTCCGCATACCTGGCCCCGATGCTTGGGTTGCTGTGTTATCCTTCATAATTGCTCACGAAAGTTTGATCCCAAGGTTTAACAGGCATTGTCTAGGGCGGGGCCAACATTCCAATGACAAGCGCAATTCTCAGGACCGCGTAGTGGAGCTATCTCTTGATATTGTCAACTCTGT
>Ga0099799_10233_pt1 | contig 16845 bp, 10 predicted proteins | sample Uncmet6_SortLC_1_FD_89033 | JGI IMG/M metagenome (GOLD analysis project Ga0099799, IMG submission 89033) | Marine eukaryotic communities from CALCOFI LINE 67, Pacific Ocean - CN11_C50_N6_SortLC_1 | ecosystem: Environmental > Aquatic > Marine > Oceanic | place: Pacific Ocean: Monterey Bay...
CTCGCACGAGCCCTGGCGAAGTTCGCCGAATCGACGTACGCCCCGGCCAAGTCTCGACTGACGGAACTGGATGATGAGGACATCGGTCAAGCCACCGTTGACGACCTAGGCTTAGAGGTCGACGCGCTCGATGTAGAAGCCTCGGTAGACGCGCAGGGGACGCTCTGGTTGGTTAGATGTCCTATTTGTCATATAAGATTCGTGAACCGAGCGCCCGCGCGCGTCGACGCCGAAGTGTTCGAGGCGCACGAAGCAACAAGAGAAGAGGCCAAGGCGGCCGGCAAGGAACTCATGCGTCTGCTAGCCCTGGCGGCGAAGCGCGGCGTCGATAGTCGTGCAAGTTTCAAGCACTTCGACCCTCAGGGTCTAGGGAGGGTCGACGTCGCGGGATTGATTACTGGGCTAGAGTTGTTAGGAACGAAGATCTCGGACGAAGCGGCAGCATTACTCCAGGAGGACTTATCTGGTAGTGCTATCCGAGGCTTCTCCGTGCAAGACCTCCATCGATTCAGTACGGAAGGTCCGTTACCGAGGAAGGAGCCCTCACGCGCGGAACGGGAAGATCTGCAAGCGACTCATGCTGAAGAGGTTTCAGAAGGTTTACGATCCGTCCAAACTGCTGAGGACATCGCTCTACAGCGGGAGCGGACCAAACGACTCTTGAACCCCCCGGTGCAAGCGCCGATGACTACTGGTTATATCGCCCGTTCTCAGGCTAAACAAGAACTATCAGATTCGGAGTCGGAACTCACGCAACGACGGAAGAAAGCGCCTCTCGCCTTGTCGAAGAAGGAGATTCGCGAAAGATGGGGCGGCGATTTCCTCGAGGCGTTACCGGGCGCGCGGAACCAGTCGCGGAAAGCTCTGGCGGAATTAAGGAACGCGGCGAAACGCCGACGGAAGCGCTTGCAAGTCGAGCGCGAGGAGGAGGAGGTTCGCTTGGCCGAGGAGCAACGTCGACTCGAGAAAAGAGGCCCCCAGGTCGAGGGCCCGGCGCCGGCTCCTGATGATGAATCCGTCGATGAGTCCGAAGAAGAGGAAGATTCCTCAGAAGACGAGCAAACAAAAAAATCGGCCTTAGCGGAAAGTGTCTTTCCGCTCCCAGACATGCTGCAGAACGAGGACGAGTTCTATCACGTGCAAGCTGGCGTCGTTTGTACCTATAGGTACTTAGTGGGAGCGAAGCACCCATCTCCCTCAAATCTGGGGACGGCGACTTATCTAGAGCAAGCTAAGGCATTAATTGATTCCGAAGCCATCATGGACCGCGCCAACAGGCCGAAGAACCTACCTTCCGTCGTCAATAAACCGATGCGCTTCTTGCTCGTGGTCGCTCCTGATATTTTTATGACGCTCGATGCTCTACAGCGAGATTTAAGACCGTTACTATCGAGGCCGGACGCGGTCGGCGACGCGTTACTCGTGGGTACGCCCGGCTTGCCGCATACGGTCTGGCCTGCTGGGAGATTCGGTGCTAGAAAGTTGGGGAATGTGAACAATTCGTTACAGGCAACATGCATCGAACAGTTGTTGGTTCATCTGAAGAATCGCGACAGGTTACCGCGCGACAAAGACTTGAGAATTATCTTCCTAGGATTTGGGAACGGCGCGTGCTGCCTCGCGAAGTTCGCTTCTCGTCATTTGACGGAACGGGCCCAAGCCCTGGCAGACGTTAAAAAGTCTACAATAGCTATGATCCTGGTCAACGCGTATTTCTCTGCAAATGGTCTCAAAAAGAAAGCAAAAACACTACACAGAGTACTAGCATCGGCCGTGAAGGCGGAACGCGTCATGGCTATCGAGTCTATGCACCTCTCCCCGGAGTATATCAATGAACACGGCCGCGAGAAGGTCTGTCAGGAATTTTGGAAGGCTCGCAAATTTGTCATTGTCGGCGAGGCCCCTGAAGAATTGATCAAAGCAGCTCGCAGACCGGCGAAGGAGACGGGCCCCCAGGGCGCCATGGCGCAGCTGCGAGGCATATTGGACCACGATGACATCAGGCCCGTGCTCAATAGGATCGTCGTGCCTCTTGTACTGTTACAGTCGTCTCATTCAACATTTGTCGATGCGGACTTAGCTGTCAATGCGTTAGAGAAGGCTCGCGTCGATCGGGCTCCTTCCGCCGCTTCAGCTGTACGTACCGGAGGTACCATATACTCGGTAGACTACGTCGACTGCGGCCACGAGATGAATCAAGAAAATAGAAAGATCATCGCGTCGACGGTCTTTGACGTCCTCAAGGCGTCCGTCGAAGAAGAGGAAGTGACAACAGTTATCTCTCTAGATGATCCCCCGAAGTCCTTCCTGAGTTACGCGTCGGCGCCGGCGCCCGCGGCCCAAGACCAGGAAGTGGTCGCCGCGCTGCGACGAGCTCGAGAGCGCGAAGAATTGGAGAAGTCCATGGCCGCGGCTTTAGATGCCGAGGATTCTCGCGTGTCCACAGCCCAACCCGTCGAAAGTAGTTCTTCCAGTAGTAGTGAAGAAGAGTACGTGGACTCGGACGCTCTATCTGACGAGGAAACGGTCATCACCGTCGACAGTCAGGGCGTCGAGAAGAAAAAACGAAGGAGGCGCGCGACGAAGGGTTCATCAGAGAAAAGAAGGAAAAGAGCCGAGAAGCGGCGACTAGCGGCTTTAAGAAAAGCGGAAGCCGCCGAGAATATTAAAACTGCGGAAAGAGAAGAACGTTTTTCGATGCGATATGAGGACTTTAGGAGTCGAGAGGTGCGGAAGGACGAGCACCGGTTACAAGTTTATCTGGAGGGCGCCGATCGCGCCCTAGATAAGGCGGACTACATCCTGGAGCAAAGAGATGAGGAGGAAGCCGTGAAGCTGAGGCATGAACAGGGCGTGGTCCGGACCGAGTTGAAAATGGAGCGCCGCGAGAAGGAGCGCCAGGAGGAGGAACAAATGTTAATTGAGTGTGTCAAGTTGGACGGCGAGGCGTCGGGAGGCTACTTGTCGGGTGGGTTGGATCGCTTCGTGCGCGGTTCTACAGCTAAAAAAGATAGTCGGTGTCCTCCCATGAGAGAGATTCGCGAGTCGGCCATGCGCATGACCCAGGACTTATTCGAGGCTCGCTCTCGACTAGTTCTTGCCTTGCAACAGTGCCTCCAGCTCGAAGACGTGGTCAAGCAGTTCTCCAAATCTGCCGAGCGGGCCGACCACGAAGCCCGGAAACTCCAGAGAACGCTGCGGTTACTCGAATCCAACAGAGGCTTGAAGGGCGCCTTGGCCCCGAAACAAGCGGAGATCGACGAGATGCGCCACGCCCACGAGCTTAAAGTTGCGGAGTATCAATCGACTTCCGACGTCCTCGCGTCTCGAGAAAGAAAGCTGCGATTGGCGAATAGGATCGCCCAAGCGCTCAAAGTCGTCGTCGAGAAGAAGGAGCAGGCTGCCAATATTCTGGTCGCTGCCCTAGATCGATTGGGCCGAATGCTTCGCACGAGAAGGGGCCAGAAACGCTTGGAAAAGACGGAAAAGGAGCGAAATGCGGTAGAACAGCGCAAGACCATCAAGAAAGCGAAAGATAGGTTGGCGAAGGTCGACATCGAGATCGGCCGCGTGAAAGGTCACACGGCCGAGTTCGTGAACAGCGATTTGTGGAATCCCGGTGTCTTACAAAGGATGTCCACTGCCGATCTGAAGCATTCCTTGAACAAGGAGCAACTAGCGTTAGAAAGACGTGTCAGAGATCTAGATCGCACCTTGAAGCAGTCGGAGCGAGATCTTAGAGCTTCCAACAGAGACTTACGAGCGCTCGATGGCGAAGCGGCGACAGTCGAAGACGTCATGAACGCCGTCGTAGACGCCCACAAGGAAGCCACCGGAAGATCCGTCATGCAGGAACTGAAGGACATGATCAAGGAGCAGGAACGCGCCGCGAAGCTCGACGAGGAAAGGGCCGCGGAGGAGAATTTGAAGAACAAGGCTTTGAAGGGTACACAGGGCGACTGCGTCGCGGCGCGTGTCCGGCACAAGAAAGTGTCCGAACGGTCACGTGATGAGAAGAAGTGGGTCGCGTTAGATGTCTTGATTAACCCCATCGCGTATGGACATGTAAGTGAACAGGAGGCCGAGGAGATGAAGTACGATAGTGATTACGCTCCCACGCTGCCGCCGGAGGATATCGAGCGGATTCTGGCGTTGCCTCGCGTGCTGCAGTTGGCTCTACCGTTTCTGTTCTCTGACGTCGAGATCGAGGCGCACCGGTTGTTGTGTATGTACACGCATGAGGAGGGCGAGGCGCATTTCCGGTCCTTGGACAAAACTGGACGAGTGTTGGAAGGGGGTTTGCACGCTCGTCGCGTTACTTCTGTGGATAGTGAGGACCCTCTACGACGGGAGTCTACGTCCACACCATCAAACAGATCCTATGGCGCCCAAGCTAAATCTGCTGCGTTATTAGATATTGTTTTGAGGGAAAGACGTCTTTCAAGGTTACGGTCGATGCAAGCCATCGAACTGTCAGAAGATGAGGCCAAATACTTAGTGTTAGATCGGCTGTTACACCCCGAACTAAACTTCGCGCCCCAAGCAGGACAGGAAGACGCTAATGACGACGCGCGAGCCTTGGAGGTGTTGGAAGACGCCCACACGTCGGCGGGCATGGATTCGACGGTGGGCCTGAACCAGGGCGACGAGTACGTCGCCCAAAGAAAAATGTACGAGCAGGGCGCGACGGACGTCGAGCTGCACTTCGCGACGAAGTGGTTTCCTTATAGATTGAACGGTTCGGCGCACACGCGTGAGTCCTTATTGGCGTTGGTCGATGCGGTGCCACCTCTCGAGTACGAACCTGATGAAGAGGTAAGGCTTTTACTGGAGGAATTTTATGTGGATAGTAGGGTAGATACGCATGGTCGTCGCAAAAAAGGCGCGCAGAAGCAGCTCGACAAGCAGTTTAATAGGATAGCGCAGGATCGATTCAACAGAAAACAACGAGATTTACAAGATTTCCCGGAAGAAAGTTCTCTTGAATCTAGAAGATCAAGGGGGTCGTTCGACGACGACGGGACGCTAGAGGATGAAATGATCGGTGACGATCCATTAAGGAGCGTGGCTCTCGCGCGCGCGGAGCGTTTTGGTAGTGATGATGATGAGAGCACCGTGACCATACAAAAGCCGCCTGTCACTGTTGTCCAATCGGTAGAAAAGTTGAACGAATTACGGCCGAAGCCCAAGGACCCCCAGGCCGTGTTGTTCGAGTACGAGGGCAAACGCGCTTCGCTGTTGGATGAGAACGAGTCGCTCGAAACACGAGAATCTAGAACGCATCGGTTCGTCGTGCCCGAGGAAGTAGATAGGAAGTTCCTGTCGCTGACAATTACGGTGGTGTATCGAGGCGTGTTTACGGCGCGAGGCTATCGACTCGGTAGGATCGCCGCTACTCTGTTTAGGGTACCCACGAAGCGAGACGGTCTCAGTCCACCGATACCTATTGGGTATGCTCCTTATGAAAGTCAGCAGCTAAATACGGGTACGACCTTCGGAAAAAAAGTACTAGTGCACGACCCCTCGGAAAAGCCACTCAAGAGTGGTGTGTATAATGTTGTATTGGGCGCAGCATCAGCAACCAAATACAGCATAACTGTAGAAGCCCACGCCGTACGGACGGCGAATGCGGAACTCGACGCGCAACACAAGCGGGGCGTCGAGATCCAGGACCGCTTGAAAGTTTGCAGGGTTGCCACGGACGATCTGTGGACCTCGATGCGCCTTGGCGAGAGGAAAGTCTTAGTCGTCCAAGGCTTGATGGATGAAGCAGAAGTCGAGTCGTCAAGATGCGAGGGCGAGACGGAGCGATGTAATCAAGAACTGCAGATCGACGACGAGCGGATGGAGATGACGGACGAGCAAAGGAAAGCATTGTGCGTATCTCGGCGTCCTGCGGTGCCTTCACGCCATCGATGCGCGTCGTCTCCAGGAGAGGAGCTCGTGGGCCGTTTCTTTGTTGATTTTGATGCTCCGCGCAGGTATACCCAAGTTCGCACGCTGGAAGTGGAGTTCGCGCACTGGTGTCGACTCTTTGCTTCTAGAAGTCAAGAGCGTGTGGATCTGCTGAAGGGCCTACGAGTCTTGCGGGAAGAACGCAGAAAACGCCTCGAAGAAATAGAAACGCTGTCCAAAGACTTGACCTGGCTCCAGAAGCACGTGCCGTCGGCCGCAGGGTTAGTGCAAGGCATCGACGCGGCGACGAAGTCCGCGCTCCTCCTCAACACGACTTTCGAAAATATTAAGTCAGATGCAGCTACCAAGGCCAAATGGAAGAAGCTCGCGTCGGTCAAGGGTCTCGTGACGAGCATGATGACGCCCGCCGAAGAAGTACGAAGGCGCCATAGGCAAGAAGGCTGGAACGCTTTGACTTTGCCGGAACAGCAATGGGTGGTATTAGATAGAATCCGAGAACCGCTGAAGTACGGCTGGTTAGCCGACCAGGAAGCGGCGGAGGATTTAGACAGAGAGAGAAAGAACCTGAAACCGTTGAAGAGGAAACTACCTAGATCATGTAGAGGCATGGCGGGCTACTCGAAGGGTGAATTCGATCGAGTCGCTCAATGCACTTTTGACAAGTTAACGAGGCAAGAGCGAGGCGTCTGGAAGTTGATGAAGCGGTTCCACAACGACCCCCAGTTACTGGTCGATCGACGGAAGGTCGGCCCCGAGGGCTTCAATCCGGAAGTGGCCGGCAACACTAGGTTCAAGCACCCGCGGTCCTGGACGAAAGAAGAACGAGAGTGGGCGTCTCTCGACAAAATACTGAATCCGGAGCTGTGGCACGGCCTGAAGTTGCGAAGCATGAAGGATCAATCACAAGAGACGGCTGATCAGTTACAAAGTTACTTGAAGCCGGCGGACTGCATCAAGGAGATGGTCGATCCCGAGGACGTGCCCCCACCTAGTGTCGCGAAGAAGAAGTCGATGTTCGGGCGGATGGGCAATCTCTTCGGGCAGGTCGTAAGTTCTGCGTTAACTACGACGGTCGACGATGCGGCTCGCCTAGCTACCGAGGAGGGTAGAGACTGGAATTGCCCTCTCAGTAGACCGCAGATCATGGAGGTCTGGGCCGCGGCGAGACCGCAAGCCGCGTGGGACGCCGACCGCTGCAAGGCCCATGTGTTACTGAAGAAATATAATGGCGACTTCGCCGAGTTCTTCGCCATCCAGAAGGCGCAGTTACAGCAACGGAGTCGAGAAGCTGCGGTTGGGCAGCAGAATCGATTAGCTCGTGATTTCGAGAAAGTTTCGGTCGAGACCGACTTGGACGCGCGATGCAGGCAATTGCAGTCGGAGATGGACAAGGCCGTCAATAATTCCAATCCAGAAATGAATTCTTCCGTGTTACATGGTGGGGTTCCTCAACGATATCCCACTACTGTCTTGAGATTGGAGCTCGAACGTGAATTGGATTCATTGCTCAGAGAGCAGGTCTATGAACGAGAACGAGCCACTAGGTTCCTGCTAGAACAGGAAGACCCCGACGCCGCCTTCGAGACCGATAGTAGCGATGAAGAAGAGAAGGAAAAGAGGACTGGAATTAGAAAACCGGACCACGTCAGCAAGAACGTCTTCCAACAGAGAAAGGCGGCTCTCGCCGAGGCCGGCAAGGACGAGGCGACGAAGATGCTCGAGGCGGAGTTGCAAGCTTTAGGACCGAAGGCGTGCCTCGGGTGTCGCAAGCCGACGTGCGAGTGGACGTCTTCCGTCGATTGGGAGCATGTCAAACAAAGAAGGCAGCAGATCTCCGACGAGCTGGTCTACGTGCGCATGCACCCCGACGTCAAAGTTTTAGAATCTTATGTGCCCCTCAGTGCGGCTAGAGGCGGCAACCCCAATTTCAGGAGAGACGATTTGCTCTACGAGCTCACGTGGGAGGACAAGCAGCTGGCCATGCGTTCTCGCTTGGATGCGCTCGATAGAGAACTGCACGACGCCCACGCGACGAATAAGGAGTACATGGAGGTCAAGGCCTTGCACGGCTACGCGACGATGATGTGGACCAATAATGTGCAATCTCGGCGTCCTGCGGTGCCTTCACGCCATCGACGCGACTCGTGGCCATCTCACGATGCCGTGGGTGGTTTCTCTTCCGACTTTGAGGCCATTCGGACCGAGTCGTCACGATCTCCCACGCAGGCGCGCCGCGCTCTAGAAAGAGAACATAATAGATATGTGGCCATGGTCGTCGCGTCGGATATAGTAGATGATGCTTTAGAATGGATGCTGGAGGGCTGGCACTTTGGGGAGCGGGAATCCCGTTATTCGGTGGCGGGCTACGTCCCTTCACTAAAGAGTGACGGATTCGTGCGAGCCGGCTCGGACCAAGTCCTAGCACAGGCGGATGCGGAAGATAGGGCCGCGAAGCGCAAAGAGAACGAACATAGGGATGAGGCGGTCGTAGGGTCGCCTCGCACGAAGGCCGAGAAGATCGAGAGAAACGCGCAATTCCGTTTAGGAACAGAAAAAGTAGCCAAAGATGGGAACGACCACGAGAAACACTTAGATTTTACGGAAACGACGCTGAAATTCGGTCTATTTTGCATCACGCTCATGTTCTTTCGGGCCATGTCGCTGGTGAGAAGGGAACGCGACACGTTCGCTGGCACGCACGACGCCATCACGTCGGAAGGGAACCCCCAGAAGCCGACGGAGGAGCGACGGAAGATGCGCCGCGAAAAGGCCCTTCTCGAAGAGCGGCAGAAGAAGATGCAACATGTTCTTAACTGTGTGGAAAATCAAAATTTTACGGCGCGTTCGTGCTGAATCGTCGCGTCGACCTCCACGCCATCGGCGCGACGCCTGCTCGACGGCGTGGAGATGCCGTTTCCCCACCGCTCGACGGAGCCAGGACGGCCGCGCACCCGACTCACTGGTTGATTTCCACACAGGTTCTTAATAGGGCGAAGGTTGGGGAAGAACGTACTAGAAAACGCTTGGCCAAGGAACGGGCGGAAGCGGCCTCGAAACTCCACGAGAAGGTGAGGCGAGAGAAGCGCGAACTGCAAGCGTGCGCCAAGCTCCAAGCCTTCTACCGCGGCCACCTGGGCCGGAAGGCCGCTCGACGCTGGGCCGTGAAGCGCGCCGAGTTGGAAGCGATGAACGCCTTGATGACTGCGTCCGCGATTACCATAGAGAGGGTCTTCCGGGGCTACATGGGTAGAATAGCAGCATCAGTAGCGAGGATGGAGATGGCCGAGTTCATCAGTATGATCCGGCTGGAGGAAGCGCAAGCCGACGAGGACGAGTACTGGCGGACGCACGGCTGGGCGCGGCTCAAGCGCAACGTGATGATGTTCGTGCGCGCGACGTTCGAGCGGAAGGCGGACGTCGCGGAGGAGGACATGAAGATGATCCAGTCGCTGACGGCGGCGATGGACGAGGACTAGTCTTTGTCTGCTTTGCACGTTGCTTTGCTTAGCCCGGCCGACGTTGGATGACGCGGGTTGACCTAACCGCATTGTTGTTTTATGAACTAGTCTGGAAAATTAGTCAGCCTTCGAAGAAGCCGTCGCGGCGGTCGCGCGCGTCGCGCCGAGCTCCTGGAGCTTCTTCTCGATTTCAGTCGTGCGAAAGCCCGTGCACGTCCAGGCGCATTTGGAGTCTTTGTAGATCTTGAAGGTCGGCATCGCGGTGACTCCTTCTCGTTGCGCGACTTCTCGACATTCATCGACGTCGCATTTCACAAATTCCGCACCAGCCCACTTCGTAGACATGGCGCCAAACGCCGGCGCCGATGCGCGGCACGGCGGGCACCACGTCGCGTAGAAGTCGACGAGCGTCAGGCCGTCCTTGACGAAGCCGTCGAACTCCGCGGTGGAATGGGCGCCCTTCGTCCGGCCGCCGGCTTCGGGGAACGGTTGCCGGCTTTGGATCATTGAGCGTATAAACATGAAGATGAGCAGGCAGAGCACGGGGCGCGCCATGAGCCAATTTATTGCATCCATGACAAACATTTTTGGCGGTGATCTATTCGCTGCGGGACGAATGCGCTGTTTTTGCTGCAATAGAAGAGCTCCTTGTGATGCTGCTACGGGCTGTGTTGGACGCGGACAGTTAGGGTGCTGTCGCGTATGCTTCTTAAGGTCACTAATGAACTTTTTGCGGTATACAAGACGACGCCTAACGAGCCGAGTCCCGTGTGCCAGCCTTTTTTTTGTCTTTGCTTGCTCGGGATGCCTAGTGTCTTACAGGCCGCTAGCGGTCTTATAGTTACGAGCGTCGCGCTACCGCTTAAGCCCGAATTAGAGGACGCACTACGTTGCTTGAGACTAGTTGTGACTGATTTTCGTCGGCTGGGAGTCTGTAAGTCTCGCGAAGTCCCGACCCCAGACTGACCCAAGTCACCCAAGTCACCCAACACTCCAGATGTCGCTCATGGACGTCGATACTGATCCGCCGATGGACGGACCCGACGCCAGCGACGGCGACGGTGCGGACGCGTCGGACGCCGGTGAGCCGCGACTGCTCGAAAGCTCGCACCGCGCCATCAGCGACGGCCTCGGCGGCTTCGTATTCACGGCCGACCTGCCGGCGCTGGATGCCGTAAGCAAGACGGTGCGCAACTCGCGGCTGCTCGTGGCTATAAAACGGGCCGTGACCACGCGGTGGACCGCATGCGCCGCGAGCAAGCGCGCGCGGAGCAGACTGCAAGGACAACTAGAGTCCGGCCGCGCGGGTAGGTCGCGCGAAGAAACCCTCCCTCAATCCCTCCCCCTAAAATCTTCACTCATCCTCCCGTTCTTACTGGAGCACGCGCCCCAGCGCTCCGTCGACTTTTCCGTCGACCATCCCAGCGTGCAAGACACTAGCAAGCAAGCAAAGCGAGAGAGCAAGTCGCACTGCGTCGCTTGGGATAGCCTTTTGCAAGTGTGCACCGTCATTTCGTAGTCTCTCTGGCACCACAACACTCTCGCCCATCGCTGTGGCTGCTGAGTAACGCTGACGGCAAGCACGCTGCACTGCACTCACACTCTGCTTCAACACACCTAGCGCTGCGAGTGCCTATCAATGACACAAGCAATGCCGCATCGATGCATTGCAGTAGCGCTGCACGCCATCGCCGCGTCCGCATTGGTCGCACGACCAAAACTGATCGTCTTCGACCTCGACGCGACGCTCTGGACGCCCGAGCTCTACAAGTTAAGGCGGCTGCCCAATTATGCATCGGCGGGCCCGCCCGGACCGATGGCTGATCAAGATGTGAAGCTGTACGCCGGCGCACGGGCGGCGCTGGAGGAGCTGGCCACGGACGAGGCGTGGGCGGACACGGCGCTGGCGTGCGCGTCGCGGACGAACAAGGGCCCCTGGGCGCGCCAGCTGCTCCGGGACTTCACCGTCGCGGGAAGGTCGCTCGACGACCTCCTGGAGTACAAGGAGATCTTCACGGGAGACAAAATGGCACATTTCAACAATCTCCAACAAAAATCAGAAATTGACTTTGACGAGATGTTGTTTTTTGATGATGCGCGCGATGGGAGGTACGGGAATTGCGCCAAGGTTGCCCAAATGGGCGTGTGCAGCGCCCACTGCCCCGACGGCATCACGACCGAGGTCTGGAAACACGCCCTCGCCGAGTTCTCGCGGCTGAAGGAGGCCGGGGAGGGCATGGGAACCGTGGTGGACGCCCCTGGTAGGGTACCGGAGGCGCTACCCGATGGCCTCGTTGCGGCTTCCATCAAAATGTTTCGTGACGAGAAAAATTTCGGCTTCGTGCGCGTCGACGGCGTCAAGGGCGACGTCTTCTTCCACGGCTCGAGCGTGGCCTCAAATGTTGCTCTGGCGCCGGGCATGAAGGTACAAGTCAGGATCGGCGTGGACAGCCGTGGACGACGGCAGTGCGACTCGGTGGAGGCGGTCGACGGGGGCGGCGACACTCTTGATGAGATTGAAAGGCCAGTTTTCTCTATGAATATGCCCTTCGCTGGACTCGTAGCGCACGGTGTGAAGACGCTCGAGACGCGCAACCATACTATGTTCGTACCCTACGAGGGCCAGGAGGTGTTGTTGCACGTGGGGCGGCGAACCTATCCTGACGGTGGTATCCACCGCGAGATCCTCGCGCGCGACGGTCGGGACGATTCAGAGATCGATCGCGTCACCTCGTTGCCGCCAGGTTTCTCGCGCGGGCAAGCTGTAGCGGTAGTGCGCGTCGGTAAGACAGAGCTGATCGCTGAAGAACGCGATCGCTGCGCCCCCGACGTCGAAGCCGGCGCGTGCGCGACGGGCCAGGCGATGGGTCGCTACGTGACGACGATCACGGACGCGCGATGGCTGGGCCGCGGCGTGCCGATGCGTGGGCAGCCCGGGGTGTTTGCGGCGCGGGTGCCGAGGAGTGTGTTATAACCTTAGATTTGTCTAAATAAATAGAGGACTTACTTCTGCTTGTGCGCTTCGTATACGCGTGTCGCGAATTGCGTAAAGCCCATCCAATTCTGTAGGACTCCTAAGTTGTGTTCCATATTTATCGTTTGCGGGTGAGCGGCACCGAAGATGCGTCGCGATCGACGAAGAGCCTCCTCGAGCATCTTATATGCATCTAGGACTTCATCTGGGGTCGCATCTCCGTCCTGTCCTCGGCGCACGCCTCGACCGCCTCCGCGACGGCCTCCTTGTATTTTTTGTTTGCGTGGTATTGCTCTGCGTTGCCGCCGCGGTGTATTTTCTTACACATCTGCTTGTGGCCGCGGCGCCAGTGGTCCATCTGGCAAGTTTTGTTACAGTATCTCGATTTACACCTAACGCATCGCGGCGCGTTGTGGGCCAGTGGGGCGGCGCAGGCGGCGCCGAGGACAGGACGGAGATGCGACCCCAGATGGAGTTATTGGGCTTTGCGCGGCGGCTTGACTCGGCTTGAAAAACCCGATTATTATGAGGCTCAGAGGCTCACGAGGCTCAACAACACATTACTCCCGCCGCAAATACCGATACAAATGCCCCACGAGGTCGTCGACGTCGCCCCGCCGCAGCGGCAGCGAGATGTCGCGGACGTCGTAGGCGCGCGCCTCGAGGAACGCGAGGACCTCGGCGCGATCCGTCGGTGGTCCACCCTGCCACAGACTCTCGAGCTTGGCGAGCTCCGTCCAGGCCGCGTCGCGGATCGACGCCGCCTTTTTCGACGCGGCGCGGTCGGAGACCACGTCGTCGAGGGCGCTTCGGACGTCGCGCGCCGTCACCACAGCGTCGGCGCCGGCGCTCGCGCGCTCCAGAGCGTAGGACGCCAAAGCGCGCACCAACCCCTCGATCTCGGCGCCCGAGAAGCCGTCGGTCGCACCTTCATCAGCAAAAAAACCAGGATCGTCGATCAGCCGCTGCGCACCATCGTCGAGCGCGCCGGCGGCGACCAACCGCGACGCGTGCACGTCCCAGACGGCACGCCGACCGGACGCGTCCGGCGGTGGCACAAAGATCTGGATTTCTAAACGTCCTGGCCGCAGCAAAGCGCGATCCAGCAACTCGGGTCTGTTAGTTGTGGCCACGACCACGACATTGCCCGCGTCCTCGACGCCGTCCAGACAAGCTAAGAGCTGGGCCGTGACGCCGTCGCGCACTCCAGTGGTATCCCCAGTCAGCGTGCCGCGCTCGCGACAGACGGCGTCAATCTCGTCGAAGATGACCACATTCAAAGGCGGCGGCGGCGTTAAAGTTGAGTCGACTTGGCGCGCGTCGCGGGCGAAGGCGCCGCCGTCCAGTTTCAGGCGGTAGCGCGCCCACTCCTGCTGCGACCGTTCGAACAAACCGCGCACTCGAGCCTCGGCCACGCCCACAAACTTATCGAGCAGCTCCGGACCGTTGACGATCGAGATGCGGTCGTCCTCGACGCCCAGGGCGCGGCCCAATTCCCGTGCGAGGAGCGTCTTGCCGCAACCTGGGGGACCGTGTAGCAGCGCGCCGCGCGCGTGCTTCACGCCGAGGCGCCGGCCGGCTTCACCTGCTAATCGCGAAGCTAATAATCGACGTGACAGCTCCGCGACGACGGCGTCGAGGCCTCCCACGCGGTCCGCCACGGATCTTGCGAGCGGCGACGGCGGCGGCGCGTCATCGTCGTCCTCCTCATCGGTAGCGACGACAAACGCAGCAGCGTCCTCATCCGCCAGAACGCCTCGCCGCGCCTCGTCGTCGCCGCCGTCCAGTGCGATGCTCTGCTCGACTGGCGGCTTCAGAGCGACCGAGAGCACGAGTGCGGGCCGCGCCCCGGCGGACGAGACCTCACGCGGTGGCCCGCCCAGCGACGTCCAGCAACCGTCCTTCCGGCGCCGCGTGCGCGCCGAGGTCACTCGAGGCTCCCACGGCTGGTCGTACCGGATGCGTCGCAGCGGCACCGCGCTGCAGCGGCCCGCGACGCACCGACTCATCACGACGGTACCGGAGGGATGCGTCTCGCGCACGGCCGCGCCACCCGCTTCCAAAGCGAGAACTCGCACGCAGTAGCGCTCGCCGCTCGCGACTTCGAGCGAGGCCGAGCCTCGGTCGGTGAGCGTTTTCGCCAGAGAGTGCCGGTCGCGGGCCGCGAGGCCGTCGAGCGCCGCCCTGATCGCCGCGCGCGTGTCTGCATCCAGCCAGCTGCCGTCGCGTTCGGCTGCACCACCGACGGGATTGTCTGCCCACGTACCGTCGCGCGGGTCTCTATACTCCGGCGCGGCGACGGCGCGCTGCGCGAGCTGTGCGAGGCCGTCGAGGACCGATGGCGGCGCCAGTGTCGGCGCCGTGAGCGCTGTTGCACCACATACAAGCAGCAAAACTCTCATGCTGCAGCCGTGCGCTCGAAATTCGTGCCGAGGCTTTCGCAATGGCTTGAGGTGATGCGTCCGTCGCTTATCAACAAACCGCTGGTCAGTCTTTCGCACCAGTGCGCCAGCTGCACATCGAGAGCTGATGCAGCGCCAAGCAGAGCAGGGCTCTTGGACCGCTCAGTACGGGCGCCCCGCGGACGCAGCTGTCACGACCACGCGTGACGTGACACGTCTGGCGGGCTGCGCGAGATCTAGCGCGCTTTCGGCGCCTTTCGACGCGCGGCACAACACCCAGACACACTGAGAAGCATTTGAGCCCTGCACGGCATCGCGCCGCACGTGGCACGCATTGAATCCTCTCCAGACACGATAGCGATGACAGACACGCCGCCGCCACCACCGGACACGCCGCCGCCGCTGATCATGGGCCGGAGCGGCCTCGTCGAGCTCAATGTAGGCGGCAAGCCTTACACTACTACAAGACAAACCCTTGAGAACAGCGGCTTCCTGCGAGCGTTGACGTCGGGGAGTTTCGCCGCGCCGCGCGACGCGCAAGGAAGGATATTTGTGGACCGCGACGCGACGCCGGCGTTCGACACGATGCTGACGTTTTTAAGAGGCGCTTTGGGCCGCACGGCTCTAGATAGGATGGACCTCACGACACGCGCTGAATTAGTGGCCGAGGCGGAGTTCTACGACGTACCAGCGCTCATCGAGGGCGCGGTCTTGCCACCCGTCGGCGCTTTGGTAAGGTACTCGCAACACACGCCGCCGCACCCGGGCGCGCAGGGCGGCTACGGCGCGCGCCAGGGCAGGCACACGCTGTCCGTCGGCCGCGTCGTCGCGTACGAGCACGCGACTCGACAGTGGACGGTCGAGGTCGATAGCGAGGGCGTGATACAGATGAAGCAGTCGATGCCGGCCTCGACTGTTCGACTCGCCGAGCGGCGCTTGGATAGTTTTCGGTGGCCTCGGAGGGATGTCGACTGCGCCGCGCGCTTCTTACTGATGCCGTGGGAGCGCCAGGCCACGTCGGATGGGAGGGCCCTGGCGCCGTTTTCTCGGTTCGACGCCGGGTGGCAGTGGTTGACGTGCTACGGAACGTGGATAGACGGCGAGGCGATGGCGCGGGCGCCCGCGATGGGCGACGCGTTCTGGGAACGTTCGTTGCCTGCGTCGCCCCCGCTCGACGAGGACGACGAATTGACGCCGGAGGCGATTGCCAGGGCTGCTCTTGAAGATCTCTTGCCGGGGAGGCCTCGCGTAAGCATCTGATAAAGGCTCTTCTAATTAAGGTCGCGCGGCCCCGGGCCGTCAGCGCTTGGACTTCTTCTTGTGCTTCTTCTTGGACTTGGACTTCTTCTTCGAGGGCGCCTTGGACGCGTTGTCGTGCGATCGCTTCGCGCCCGGGATCTCGGCCAGCCAGTCGTCCTCGGCGGCCGCCGCCTCGGCGTCGGCGGCACTCTCCGCCGCGGTCCGCTCCTTGAGCGTGTTGCGCTCCTTCAGCTGTCCGTTCTTCACGCGGCACAGATCGACGGTGCGGAAGCGCTGGCGGAAGTCGGGCAGCTGGATCCAGAAGCGCCCATCGTCGTCGTGCGATCTCTTGTTCCCGACGGCGGCGGCGACGTCGGGCCGCTTGCGCCAGCAGGAAGATGAGTCGCTCCAGTCGCCCTTCCACTCGCTCTTCCCCCACGGGTTGCGCAGGAGTAATAAACGGACGCGCTCGGCCTCGGCGCCGACGTCGACCGCGTGGAGGATCGAGTAGGCGTGGCCGCCGACGACGCCCTCCAGTTCTCGCTCCGAGAGGTTGTGCTCCGAGCCGGCGCCGACGAAGACCTGCGTGCGAACGCGCGGCTAAGACGCGGATATTCCCACAACGGCTCGTCGATGCCGTGGCAGATAATTCCCACGCGGCTACGACGTCATTGTCCTCGATCGCACGCCGGAGGTCCTTCCACGGTATGGTCATCGCGTCCACGGACCAGGCCGCGCCGCTGGTCAACGTTTCGAGCGCGGGGGCGACGCGGCCGCCCCGGCCGATGGCCTCGTAGGAGCCCGCTACCTTCGCGTACGCCTTTTCCACAACCATCGGCCAAATTTCCCGATGGTC
>Ga0099799_10234_pt1 | contig 16789 bp, 9 predicted proteins | sample Uncmet6_SortLC_1_FD_89033 | JGI IMG/M metagenome (GOLD analysis project Ga0099799, IMG submission 89033) | Marine eukaryotic communities from CALCOFI LINE 67, Pacific Ocean - CN11_C50_N6_SortLC_1 | ecosystem: Environmental > Aquatic > Marine > Oceanic | place: Pacific Ocean: Monterey Bay...
ATCCTGACTATCCCCGCGTGACCACACACCCTGTCGCGCTTCAGTAGAGGTGCAGGTCACAGCCACCAAGGCCACACCTTGCTTTGCTGTTCGAGAGCACAATCATTGAACTTGTTGCACTTGCTGACAGTCAAGACATTGGCGCTCGATATGAATCCTCTACCTACACAGATAGAGGTCATGAATGGCCCTGATTGCTATCTTCCTCCATCAAAAGCATGCGGCCTCCGAGGCAATTGCAAACGGCCCCGTTCAAGGCCATACAGTTTTCCGGGCTCGGTCGAACATCTTTCCTCCGATGCAAATCGTGACCAACGTGTTTATATCCAGAACAGCAGCACTCTACTAAAGAGGGAGGAGGAAATGCTCCGAAAAGGCGCGCCAGGACGAGACGGGTCCGAAGGAACAACGGCGACTAGGTCGCTCACCACTTCATCCATGTCAAGAAGCTTCCTGACTTCGGATCCAATGGAGTCTCTCATAGTGAAACCGGATACCATAGTCAAGTATAGCAGAAGCGTCAGGTCCCCTCATTTAATATATAGGCGAGAAACTTTGGAGAAGTTCTGCGGAAATCACAGCCCAGGCGGAGTATCGGAAACCCAGCTCGATGAAAAGGAGTGGTCGCCGGATGCACTATTGGACGGTGATAGCTCTTCTTCGTCGTCGTCTGGTTACCTCTCTGACTATGAACATGAGCGCTCTTTAGGCCGCACGACGCCAACGGTCTTTTCTTCGAAAACAGTTGGAGCAAGAAAAAATGACGCCGCAGCGATTCGAGAAAGAGTGCTCTCGAGTGAAAAGATCGTTGCAGCGATTCTGGAATCCAGGAGCAAGCGAAGGTTTCAACTTTTGCCGTTGTATGGTGATTGTTCGGGCCCCGACTTTCAACAAGACGACGCATTGAGCGACATGTCAAGCCTATCGTCAAGAAGCAGCTCAGGACCTTGTGAAAGGAGAGCAAATAATTTACAGGAGCAGCAGCGCCGACACAAGTTCTCTAAGGATTTATCGAGCTTTGATATCATTACCATCAACGCTAGAGAAAAAAGATGCTCCAAACGCGGATACCAAGATAGCTTTGCTGGACTTTCCTTCAGAACATCGCCCAGGCCTTCGGCTCGAGAAATGTACGATGCAAGAATAAAGGGGTATTCAAGACCAAGCCTAAGCTATCGCGATTGCAGCAATCTGATAAAGACGAGTGGTACAGAAGAGCAGAGACCTACACAAAGGCAGAGTTCCTCCCAAGTGGAGAGCTTCACTGCAAAGAATTCAATGGCGATGGCAGATAGACTGAGAGAAGAAGCCGATAGACGCAGGCAACGCATCAAAACTATCAGAGAGAGGAGACATTTGTCTACATTGAATTCTGACCCTCTGCCAGCTGGGCAGACTAAGCCTAGGATGATTAGAAGCGGTCCTGGTCCAGGCCTGGTCGTACCTCGACATGGAATCAATTCTGTTCTAGGAACAATGATCCCTTTAAGTCCATTGACATGCTCCAACCATCCTAGTCGAAGTTCGTACACGCAACAGTCCTTTGCGCGAGCGACTCCAAAGAAAAAGAAGGCCTTCAGTGGCCTAGTTGATAGGGTCTTAAGCCAAAGTGCGTCCTGGGTATGATTTTTAGAATGTTGTAAATAAATTAATATATCAGTGCAACATGAATGAAAAGTAGCAAGCAAATAAAATATTTGTCAATGGAGAGGACCGTTCCCTTTTGATCTAATTTACAAGTGCAACAAAACGGAGGTATTATTGACTCACATGTAGCCAAATCCTCTTTCCTGGACCGCGTTCAGATAGAGTAATGCTGTTGCATTTTAACTGGTTCGCTAAATTGGTAGGTAAGACGAAGACATATATTCTGCCCAATCTCGGCTTATGTAAAGGTCGGAGCAGCGGTGGGTTCAAAGCTGGGCTGAAATGTGGCGATCTGGAAGGGTTCTGCAAAAATTGGCATTCCACCAATAGCAACGACATCCGAAATGTTTTCGATATCAGCTGCCGCAAAGCTTGGGGTATTCCCAGGAATATCTTCCCTGAGAGGTGGCCGCGGTGGAGGCTTTTCTTCTTGCTGGCCTGGTCTTTGGTCTTCGTCCCCATTGCCTCCGTTGCCGTTTGATTCTTCGCCAGCCACTGCAGAAATGCCAAACGATTCGTCCTCCGGTATTGGACGCGGCGGGGCCTCTCTTTGAAGCGACAGTCCCGCACCAATACCAACCGCTACAACCATTGTGAGCAGAAGCCCAGCATACAAAAAATTTCGGCGCTTTCCATTGAGCCCACATATGCCGTTGTCATGAGTCACTTGATGCACCCCACCTCCAAAATCACCTGGTGCGGCGTCACCAAGAAAAATGTCCGGTAGCTCTATTTCTTCGTCACGCAGAGAAATAGGTTGGATCCTTGCCGCGTTAGCTCGTGATGACCCAGATCCAAACTCGATATCAACGGGTTCCATGCCTGCGGTCTCGTCGTCCAAGACATTATCTTCGGCTAGAGTCATCAAGACGGACGATGTATGTGTATCAAGCTCAATATTGTCGTCGAGAGGACTGGGACAAGCTTCCAGCGAGTCGACATCGTAGAACGAGTGATTTCCTGGGCGACGGTTGTCACGCCTCTTTTCTCGTCTAAACGATTCTAAGCTGCTGTAGCTCTCATCGGACGATATCACTTTTCCGTCAGATACCTTGGTCTGTTTTTTACGCTTTTGGTCGACCTGAATTCCGAAGAGCCTCTTTGATCCAGAGCGTGCCATCGAGTCTTCATAAGCCGGAACTGTAGATCCATCCGTACTGGCATCAATCAGTCCCGCCGAGCGATCTGCCATGCCACTAGAATTTTGTGTCGATTGTGGTACCTTGCTTTTGAATTTCATGATGCCTGGATTCGCCTCAAGACCGGTAGATGCAAGCATGTTGATCACAAAATTGAGCTGCTCAGAAACTCCATCGATCTTTTGGTGGAGCGAACGAACTTCCGACTCGATAGAATCTAGACGTCCTTTGAGACCTTTCGAATCTGCATTATTTGCTTCATCTTGCTTCAATCGACGCTGTGATCTGTCGCCTGTTTTTGATCGCTGAATTTTTTCCACCAAGTCGCGACGGTCCCTAACAAAGAAGCTATTGCGAAATGCAACCATGCCATCTACTCCACCGGTCGACTCAGAAGCAAACGCATCTTTTGTCACATTCTTAAAGCCATACAGATTGAGCTGCCGGACGAAAGATTGAAAATTGCTGTGTTGGAAGTATCGAGGGAGGTATTCCTTTTCCAATTCTTGAGGGGAATAGACAATCAATGTATCTCCGCCGTCGTTCCACCCAGCGATGTGTGGATTCGATAACGCGCAGCTTTCAATCATATCGTGAGCCCCTTGGTGGAAAAATATGCAAGAAGGACAACGAGAGAGAAGGGAAATAATAAAATCAGCTAGAGAAGAGAGGTCAACGCAGAATCGATCTCAACCATGCGACCGAAATCGAAACATTTATTTCCTGTTGCCACTCACTTGAAACAAAATTCCCGCCTTCTTTCCCTTGCTTCGTGGGGGTGGACTGTGCCGGCTTGGATAGCACCCGATCGGCGATACGATTCGCCGACATCTTGGAAATAGAAGCTAAATATATCTGTTTGAGGATAGGCAACGAGTCCGCTCTGGCCGCCGCATCAAGTCTTAAAGGCAATATGGAATGCCTAATCTGACAGGTGCGAACGGGGATGATTATGGCCGATGGCAGGCATGACCCTTCATCCGTGTCTACATACGAAACAACATACTCTAGTAGTACTAATACTTATTAGTACGAGCTCGTATAATAATAATATACAGAGTACTACGAGCTCGTACTGTACTAGAGTACGAGCTCGTATCCTCATACTACTAGCTAGTAGTACTCCAGTAGTAGTATTATTATAAATAGTAGTAGCTCGTATGCACATACCACACATCGCATTTCCGAAATCAAGGAGGAAGCCTTCGAGAAGACTGACGACTGACGACTCACGACTCGACAACGATGATGATGATGATTCGAAAAAGATTCAATTTCATCTGTACTACTAGAGTAGCTAGCTAGTGTGCATACGTGAATACAATAATAATTAATACAGTATAACTTGAATATTGTGACGACTCACAATTTTGTTCATTAGACTCCACTTGACTTAACCTGCATTTATAATATGAAAAAAGCAATTTAATTAGTTACCCTAACCTGGAACCTGCCCGACTTGGTTATGTTGCGCACACCCTTGTAAGGTTTGTATCTCTCCCCAGTCAGACTTAACCCACTCACGCTAAGCCCACTGACAGACGCAAGAGGTATTTTCCAGGTAACAGTCAGCGGTGGGTTCTCCTCTGGCCTCCTTCTTCCATCCAAAACCATATTCCCTGTAAGTTGAGGTCTCATCTTTTCGTCCAGTTTCCCTATCACCCACTTGGCAACTTTCCCGGCCTCATCGTAGACGACCGCCCCCATATTCGCAGAAAGATTAACCGTGCGAACATTTTGGGGGAAGGGAATCACAATGGCAACATCCTCTACAATTAGCGGTCCTCTCCTTGATGACGAGAAGACGAGAGAACTTATGGACCGGGCACCAACGTTAACAGTGATGCGACCGTCCATGGAGTTGCCAACCTTGGCTTCCGCGTAATGTAACTGAGGTTGGCAGTATACCGGTGGGTTAAATCCTTGCGTGACACCTGACCGAACTCGATAGCGCATAAGCTCAAAGTTGCCATCCGGCGGCACAAAGGAAAGAACCCGATCCTGATCGTACCGTACGTATCGGACGCAGGGGTGGAAGGAACAGTCGTCGATGATGTCCGGGTCTTTAAAGGTAAGGAGGAGATCCGGCACTCCGCTCAGGTGAGACTGCGCCTGGATACTCCCGGAGACGTCACTGGATATGACATTGCCAGTGCCATCCACAATCGCATCGATCTCTTCGACTATGTCAATATATATTTCGTTATTGGAATGGCTTACACCAGCTTTGCGCCATGGCATGTTGGAAACCGTTCCGGTTGGAAGTGCCTCGGATACCATTGCGCTGGATCCACCAGTGACGGCTTGCGTGATCTAAATCGTAGATAGGTGCAAAGTTGGGTACAAGGGCAAGTTCAAGAATACAAGCACGAACATAAGAAACGCATCAGTCCAAGGCTATACCATGATAGGGAGATACAAAATGGAATGCTGACAACATCTTCAAGCAAGGCACTCACTTTCCCAATAACGGTGGGAGGACGGATTAAATCCTTTAGCGCATTGGGTTCAGTCGTCAGCGGCCATCCATAATCGCACATCTCTTCAAGGAGCTGGTACACGGTACTGAAGTTGTCCTTAATGGCGGACTCGTCGGCAGGGTTGCCGAAGTAATCGACAAAGATGTCAGCGATACGGTGGAGGAATTCCAGAACTAGGAGGGGACTGACCTCGTCTGGACAGGCTGCAAGGTAAGACAGACCGTCTCGGAGGATGCTGAAAAGGAATACGTTTTTTCCAGATGTTACGTCCATAACCTCCATAATCGGAGGGACGGTATCGTAGAGTGGAAATGGGTCGGTAGAGATGATGGTAGAGGCCGTGGAGATACCACCGTGGTGGTTGAGCGACACAGAGGCCTTCTCCCAAAAATCATCGCAGACGCAGCGAGATGTGACGTCGCGAAAGTGGCGCTCGATCAATACCTCACCAGTTGGAGAAAGGATAAATATCGATTGAATCATCACGATCCTACCCCAAAATCGCGGGGAGACTTGATTTGTATGCCGACGCCGGTGGCGATTTTATTGTATGGAATTGCATCAAACAGCGAAGGTTGATAAATGAAGGAATCATCATTATGTGTATGGGTGTATGAATACTAGAGTACTAGGAGTACTAGCTACTCTAGAGTAGTATAATAATATTATTATGATGTATTGTACGAGCTCGTATACGTACTAAAAGTACTACTGTATTAAGTGTACACTACGCGAGTAGTATTTGTACCTATGAATACAGCTCTATTATGTATGCATACAGTTGCAATACACACCCCTGCCTGTACTTTAGTTCTTGCCATGTTTCCAGTCCTTGGCAACCGCACAGAAACATGGTACGAACTAAAGTACAGGGGTGTGTACTGCAACTCATACTCTTTGTAATACTACAGTAGTATGAGCTCGTAATATTTTGCATACTAGCTACTCTAGAGTAGTAAAGTATGCATACGAGGGTATGCATACTAGCTATGCATAGACTCTATACTAGCTAGTACGTGTACGAACTCTAGTGTAGGTAAACCTTACACGAATATTATTTATTTGAAGGTCTTTGTCCGATCTGCGATCACAATACACAGGACATACATACGAGCCTCGTAAGCTCATTAACTGAACTCATTTAGGCTCCACCCTCACTCTTTCCTAACTAAAACATTCCATAAGCTAAAGCTCCACAAAGCTCCCTTCCCTCTCGAGTAGATTCGATCCAACATCAAAGACAATCCTTGGCATCAACTAATTTTTCAATACTATCAAGTCTCGCTGCTCCCCTCTGCTTGCAGATCTGACGCTTCGTTGCCTTGTGTTATGAATTACAACAAAAGAAAGAACCAGCCGCAATGAATTACGAGCATCATCTTCCTGGTGGTGCCCGCAAGTATCGCGACAAGCGACTCTCGCTCAAGCTCATCTCGATCGCCGCGGTTGCCATGCTCAGTCTCGTCGTCTCGTTCACGTCGGAGCTTCACGTGAAGCGCTTGCGTCTCAATCTCAGAAAACTTCGTCATGACATCAAGGACGAGGTGCGAGACGAAGATACCCCAACCTATATTCATCCCAGCGAGCATGCCCTGTTAGCGAACATCGGGAAATACCCAAACTACATTGGTAGGCTAAATCCTGGCGGATGGGTCAAAGTAGCATTTCATTCGACTAGTCTTACTGTTGAGGCTGGTCTCACAGGGGTGGAATCTGAGGTCACGGCGGGCCTTCATATTCACGAAGGCGAAACATGTTGTCCCTTCGACGACGTTGCTGCGACCGACGTGGGCGCATCAAAAGTTTCAGTGGGCGACCACTTTTACAACCGACAGACCCTTCTTCAGGATCCATGGACGAACGAAAAAGGTGCTACATATACTTCCCTGCCTGATGGGACTACTGATCCTAAACAATTGTCCTCGGGGGCATTCCATCTCAACCAGGGCTTCACCTACAAAGAAAACATAAGACATGTAGTCGTTGTGCACGATTCGGGCGGCATCAGAGTGGGTTGTGGCGTGCTTTGCGATCCGGAAGCATTGAATGATTGCGAGGACGGTCGATTTGTTAATGGAGTAGAGGTATGTTCTAAACAAGTTGAGGGAAGAACTGGGTCGCCTTCTGACTACGAAGAAGAGAAGCAATAGCATGCTGTACCTGTACGAGCGTACTCTCATTCTGTCAGAGCAATAACGGAAACAATGTGTATAAATAACAACAAAATATATTAATCATACTACACAGCAACAGGGTATAGAATTAAAAGACGATCTTTGAGTACACAGTGTCGATGGTGCTCGCCATAGAATTGTTGTCTTCGGCAGCGTATACCATGGCGTTATCATCACACGTATCGACGCAACGTAAGAAGGATTGTCTAGAGAAAATCTCTTTAAAAACAGAGAAACCTCCGCAAAATATGTCATTCTCAGCATGGACACCAGCGTTGTTACCATCTGCATCTAGATTGCTTTCTGAGCAATCAGCCTTCCGGCCTGCTTCCATGAGCCTCTCTATGCTGACAATGTCGGCGCCATCTGCCTCCTCCTTCCCTGCTTCCACGGCCTCTCTTACTATTGTAGATGAACCGGAAAAAGTCCACTCGATCAGGTTGTCTCTCCTGGTATCTCTAGAAATCATTGACTCGTCAGCACTTACTTCGACCATAATTCGAATAGTGGCATCACCGCCCAAGTCCACAATTGGGTGAGAAGTGTTGTGCACTGCTGGTGTAGTTGAATCGGAAGAAGGAAAGGGTTTCGCTCTTGTCCGCACCGGCAGGTCTAAGGTGTGACTTCCTTCAGACGCCAGATCATTGCCATACAGGACTACATGAGCTACGCCACCGATTGGATCAAGAGCATCTTTTGTAGCATCTCTAACTGACAGTATGGCACCGCCACTGTCGCCATCGACATTTGAGGCCATCTCTCTTCCTACGAATAAATGTACGTTGATCTCAATGATGTCAGGAAGGCCAGAGGTCCCTGAAGAGGGCGAATTGATCGGAATAAGCGAAGAAGAAGCTCTACTGCCCTGAATAATTTGTTCCTTCCCTTGACTGATATCATCGAATGAAGCATTTTTCCTGTCACCCATCGCAGACGAAACATGAACCAGGGACAGTTCCTCACCCTTGCAACATTGAATACCTAAAGACTTGGGAGACTTTGAACGATCCGTTTCTTCGAAGGTGGGAAAGAGAGACGATCGGGCTGTACCCGAAGCCTTCAATTCATTATCCGACGAGAAGGTGCTCTTCATGACATTGAGGTTCTCGTCGCAAAGATTATCGACTGTTTCTGGCCGATGCGTGAGCAATGCGGTCATGTGTGCTTGCGAAGTGGAAATGCTCCGACTTATACGAAATGCGGCCGTCCTGGATCTACGTCTGCGACTCTTGCTCGAGAGGCGGGAAGAAGCACTGCTAATCGCGCCCTCACTTCCATCCGACGCGCCTGTTTCAATGGGGCTGACGGTATCTATAGGAGGTGTGGGATCCCAGGTTGCCATTAATTTGTGTTCAAATTTTCCATTAGCTAACATTGTTGGAGGAGCAACACCCCGATCAGCAATATCCTCCCCGTACTTAAGCACTGGTTCAGACTCAACAATCAGCCTTCCTGTCTCCAAGCAAACGGAGGATGACAGAACTTGCATTGATTCCGGTGGAAACGACCCTGAAAAGGATACTGCTGCCGAAACGCTGAAGTTTGTCGGATCCTGTTCTGCCGATAGAGCCGGCTTTTGTAGGGTCGAATGGCGGGGAGAGCAGCTTTGGCTCAAACTCACTCCCATCTGATCAAAGAAATGCTGCGGGCTACTTTGTGCGTCACTGTGTGGGGTACACGAAGAGGAGGCTGCGCATATATCGCTTCTCTGCGTCGTTGATGCCTCCTCGAATGCGCCGTTCGATCCCAAGACGACACCGTTGTCGATGGTTTCGTTTGGACTATTCATTCGCACTCGAATGCCTGAAAGCGAAATAATGGTAATCTTCACGGTGTGACGTGATCCATTCGGACGAATTCCACTAGGCTTCATCAGCGCAGTGGCCGGTTCGGCCGCCATCGAGATGCTCTGTTCCAACTGAATTATGAACCCTCACTTTGAGTTCTGACAACAGCTTCAACTTGTCTAGTTCACCACTGAAAACCCATTGATGAACAACTTGTAATTGGATCTGTCAACTCAAGAGGTTTGGAAGGGGCGTGCAGTGACCTAGCATGTAGTCGCGTGTGTCTCTTTGGGCGCAACTGAACTGACATGTATGTATGTTATGAAGTCTGCCCTTGTTTGGTTGTGTTCGGCAATGATGTTGTGGACAAGAAATAAATGTGTCTTGTTGGGTTTTGATTTGGTAGTGTCGATTAGATAAAGGTTAGGGTTGGAGCCTGCACGAAAACCTAATGGTGGAATATTATGAATATATGAATGAATAATGAAGTGCATACTCAATCAAGGCTGAGTTGAAAATAAAAAAAATTGAATCCCTGCCCTGCTACTCTAGTAGAGAGAAGGCTCTGGATAGAACAAAAGATAAAAATTATAAAAATATGTGAACTCGTGTATTATATTATACTAAGTATTACATTATACTAGTATAATATTACCATTATTATTAAGCTAGTTTCACGTTGGCCAACTAATACACCATGTAGCTCGGACATCAGCCTTCTTCCTCTCTCGTGCTAGTAGAATAGTGTACCTTCTACTAATCCTAGATCATTAGCTTTCGCTCCTCTTGCAACGCCCTCCGGGCACTTGTCGCACGTGACAGTGACCAAATCGCTGACCCCCAGATCGGGTTTCTTTTCGCTAAGTCCAAATATGCAGTGAAGCACAGTGCTGGGGTGAGAGAGTGAACGAAGACGGGGAGAAGGCAGGCGTGTGAGGAAAGTAGAGGGGAAGAGGATCGAGTTTGCTTTCAGGGCCATCATCCCGCGCGCACCTTGTGAACGTGTTACAATTGTTGGTGAGTGGATTGTAGTCGGTTCCTTTCCAGTTAGACCAACACTTCCTGTCGCACGTGGCGTGGAACGCTGCGTTTCCATCCATGGCGCCGGCGCCGTAGAGGTAAAGTTGCTTTTCGTCGGTCTTGGCATTTTTGATCATGGCCCTCCGCTCGTTTAGGACATAGGAATTCTGTTCGGGGCCGTGGGGAACCGAGCAGCACCGCTCCGTGCACGAATCCCCTCCGTATCCCAATTCGACGCAATTTGCCGTCCGTGTCGACCACCAGGATTCATCGATTTCGACAAAGTCCTGGAGGAGAACGATTTGCTTATCGAGCGTCTGCTGATCTTCTGCAATAAAGTTTTTACTGGGACAAATGAGAATTTCCGTGTGGAAGAGGAGGTCGTCGGTGCCTTCCAGAGGAAACTTTTGCAGGAAGACGTAGCTGTTTCCTCGAGACGCGCGTGCGGGGGCGGCAGAGGTGACACGCTGCTGCTGCTGCCACAGCTTTGCTTCGCCCGCTGCCGCGTGCGCCGCAAATGACATCGCTGCAAGCAGTATTCTAGAGCACCCGCCCATCATATGTACATGCATGAAACCGCAAAATAGTGAATGCCTCGCTGAAGGGGGGGGTCAATCAGATAAATGGAGATTTTGGGCAACATCGATCGGTGCAGATCGAAAAAATCGCCTCATTGAGAGAAATCTCGCGCTCATACCTACACGCGCAGAGTATTAGCTCATAAATACGAGCTGTATACGCTCGTATACTACTTGGTGATGTTCGAGCTCGTACTACTTAGTATGCATACATACGGCGACGCTATATGCATGTGCATGCTGGAAAAAACGTAATCCCTCAAACAAGGGACCCTCTCTCTCTCGACTGCTCCTCTCCCTCTGGAACCAAATTAGGCCAGCACAGTTGATCCTCTGTTCGAGCGTTAGCTCAGGCCAGTTTTTCTCTCCCTTGGACTGACAGCACACGCACCCCTTCACCCTCCCATTCTTGCTGGAAGAAGACAAACCAATCCACGCTCACATGAGCAAAAGGCCGGACGCGGCGACCGGTCTGACTGAAGCCTCGCCTCCACATGCTGCTGCGGTGGCTGGGATGGGTTCACTGCACCAGCAGGCGCGGGTAATTTCCCTCCTGGACGACGACGATTACTGCGACGACGATGGCGCCGAGGCCGACGCCATCTCGCGCGCATTGAGCCTCTCACTTCGGCAGGGCGACGGCGACAGGAGGCCCCACCGCAGGCCAGTAGGGGGGCTATCTGACCCGTCCAGGGTCATCAGCCTCCTCTCCGACGATGAAGACGATGGGGGGGGGGGGGGTGAGTTCCGATAACTCCACATACCCAGTGGCGGCGAGGAAAGACGTGAAGCGCGAGCTCCGCTCTTCGGAGGAGCCGCGGCGGGGATGGAAGAGGCTTCACCCCACCGAAGATGAGGAGGTTCAGATCGTCGCTCCTGCGACTCCTCTCCTGACTGCTGCCAATTCCCGGCAGAACTCTTCGTCTGCTGGCAATTCAATCTCGGGGGGCGACTGCGACGTGGAGGAAATTGGGACCACCAACTCGCTTCGCCTTCCCCACATGCGACAGCATTGCCCGGACAACAGGTTCGTCCAGGACGTCGTAGCGATGTGTGGGGGGAGCCACGGCAACCGTGCGTCCTTTGGGTTTGAACACAGATCGATCGCAACCAATGAAAGGCATTGTGAGTGATTGCTTGGTTTCGCCCTCCTCGAGCAGGTTGTTTGGTATCTCATCCAGCTCTTGCGATCGAACCCATCGACCGCCTGGTCTTCCTGCCCTGCTCTGTCTTCGCTTTGAAAAGTATGTATGCATACACAAGTCTCTCACGCTAAAATTTATGTCGGCAATTTTTGTCGCTCCCCCCTCTTTTTCAGGCGATCTGTGCTATTGTTTCGTCTGTGACTTGCCAGCATCCCAGTGCCACCAATGGTGCGCCCCCGGGCACAGCATGGCCCATTGCCTCGCAAGCGACCAAGGTAACGATGGGGCCTTGTGGAAGAATGCGAGGGACCAAGCAAAGAAGAAGAAGGGTCGGTTATCATCGATTGGGGCTGAAGCCGGCATTGTGCCCTCTCCGTTCGAAATGAGCGATCGGACACAGATCAGCCGCGGCACCTCCGACGTCGGTCGCATTTCTCAGAGCAGGCTGAAACGCCAGCGCCGGCTCCAGGACGAGTTTGACTTGCTGTACGGGGCTCGGCCCGGCAGGTCTGCGGGGCGGGCCGGTGCCGCGTCGCGCCTCCTCGCGGTGGCGGCGGGTCGCTTGCCTCCTACACCGGTCGCCCAGAGGGGGGCGACGGTATTCTCCGTCGGCAAGGGTCCGTGGAAGCCTGGTGTGGTGAGAGGGCCAAGAAAACCTTTTCTCACCCAGTGTAGGAAGTGCAAGTGGTACACCGCCTTTGCGCACCAAAACTTCACTCGGAAGAAAGATGCAAAACGTGGTCGCTCTGGTGAGACAGCTCTTGTTGAACTAAACGACGTTGGCACCAAGGATATGTGCCACGCCTGCGGCCGCATCGCGTCCAAGAAGGATTTCATGAAGGAGCAGGCTGTTGCATACGTTCCCGTCGCATCCGATGTCTGCCTCGGTACGAAGACCATCTTGTTCCGTGTACGCAGCTACGATCCCCGCAAGCTAGATCCCTTCAAAGATCTCTGGGCCGAGCACGGTGACAAAACCCCAGGCTGGAAGTTCAGCGCCGCAGAGATGGAGCATGACACCTTCATGCATAGGATTGGCGAGAGGCCAACGCTGCATATGATCCTGCAGAGTATCCCCATTATTGAGGAGAAGGAACTACCAGAGACCGGGGTCGTAGATCGCTACGACAACAGAAGGTGGCAAGCAAATCAGAAGGAGCGGCAGATGTACTCCGCATCGGAAGTCGAAGCAGTTCTGGTTGGCTCCAGGAACCACAGGGTCCTTCTGGAGGAATTGGGAAAATTTGACGAGGTATATGAAAATACAGCACGTTCAAAAGGTCGCCCTCTCAATTTCAACATCACGGCATCGTTTGATGCGGCTACAAGGAAGGGTACCTTTTCTGTTGTTCTATATTTGAGCAAGGTAGCGTTTATGTCGAACGCAGTTAAGTGCGGAAGCCAAGCTCGCATTTCGAGGGTACTGGGCGCCTTGTATGATGTCTTTCCCTTCTCTCTTGCCGATCTCACGATGGGGCTCAAAGCAACGCCGTACAGCCCCGCCAGGCGAAAGGTGGATGCCAGATTTGGTTTTCCCGTGCCTCCTTTTCGATCCTGTACCGATGCTGAATTAGAGGATTACTGCAAAGACACAGAGGAGCAAAAGCAAGCCATTTCCCTCTACAATGCATCGGCTAAAGCTATCCGCAAGAACCTCTCCTTTCATTCCAGTTCTGGAAAATCCTATGGCGGAGGTGTAAGCAACAATGATATGTCACTCTACGGAACATTAAAGCGCTTCTTTTCCGCATGTATCATTGACGATGGAATTGAGATTGGGTCGCACTCTCGCCTCAGGATGGGCTGGGTCGGAAGACAGCTCAAATTAGTTGCGCACCATCGCGATGGAAGGGGAGGGTATAGCTCCTTGGTGGGTAGATCTTCCGCCGTGTCGTTGCCTTTTGCATCATATCTGCGCGATGAAGATCATGCGATTTTTGTTGAAAATGTTGCCCCAAAGGTATGCCGTATCCACAGTAGTACCAAGACGTTCTCTGGACTTGTGCAACACCTGGAAAACTTGGGCCATGAGGCTGCTGCTCAACCTGATGGAATCAACGTGGATCTTCTTGACTTTCAGAAGCAGGCTCTGGGGTGGGCCATTGAGAGAGAGAACAATCCTGGAGGTGTCGCCGCTTTTTTATGGGCAGAACTTCCCAGGAGAGTCCATGATTTCACTCCTGGATATTCAGGAAAGCTATATTTCTCTCCACTTCTGGATAAGTTCTCCCGGGAAATGCCAGCCGTTGCCCGGGGGGGACTTATCTGCGAGACCATGGGTCTAGGGAAAACGGTCGAGAGTCTTTCTTTGGTTCTCCAGAACCCAGCTCCAGACAGTCCGCAGTCTGGCACAATAGTCAGAGGCTACCGGTTTTCCACTCAAAACATCCAGAACGCTCCTCCAGGATGGACGGTGGAAAAGATGGATAAAGCTGGACACGAGATGGGTCGGGGGAGTATTTTTTCGCGAGGTACTTTAGTTGTCTGCAACGTGTCACTAGTGGGGCAGTGGATCGATGAAGCACGGTCCAAACTAAAAAATCCCGGCCTGGTCTACAGTTACCACGGTACAAATCGATCCCGAGATGCTAATGTCCTTGCAGAAAAATCCATTGTTGTGACCACTTACGCAACACTTGCCTCTGATGCCACATTCCATGCGAAAAAAAGCAATTCACGCAATTATTGTCCTCCAACTGAGCAGATTCGCTGGTGGAGGATTATATGCGATGAATCCCATGTGATGCGCTCGAACACTTCGCAGACGTCAGCGCTACTTTCTTTGCAGGCTGAGAACAAATGGTGTGTGACTGGAACTCCAATCAATACCCGGGTTCAGGACCTCAAGAATCAGGTCTCCTTCATTGGCATCGACCATGTGGACGCAATGTTCAGACTCTTTGCCGCTAGCATGCACTATCACAATGGAAGTGGAGGAAAGGGAATGCGGAGGCGCAGCGTCAGAGATCACGAGGTCAGCCCATGTGGTTCTGTGAAGGACCATGAGGTCGGCCCTTTTTCATTTTTGATGCGACCCATCCTGATGCGTCATACAATGGAGCAGCGATGCCGCCAAAGCAATCACGACCTTATGGCACTTCCAAATAAAGTCGAGCGGGTAATCAAGATCCGCTTTTCTGCTGATGAATCAGAAAGGTACGACAAATTGCAAACGACCGCCTTGGCGTCCTACTCGAGGCTTAGAGCGCGTGGTCGTGTAAATCTTTCAAAGCACCACCTCCGACTGCTCTCGCTGCTGCTACCGCTCCGCATGGCATGCTCAGGCGGTGCGCTTCCTGATCGTTCCAGAAAAGCTGCAGAGGACGGGATAAGCAGTGGTAAGCAAGGTCATTATCAAATGAAAGCCAGCGATGATGTGGAGTGCAGCATTTGTCTCGACGTGATGGACAATCCTCTAGCTACCTCATGCAAACCTGTCCCCCATGTGTTCTGCAAGGAGTGCATCCAGGGCGTGATCGGTGTAATGGACGAATCCAATGGTCCGTGTCCTATATGCCGAACAGACATCAAAATCAAGTCACTGAAAAAGGCTCTGCTTCCGAAGATAGTGGTGGACGAAGGGGATTCGCCCGTCGGAGATGACAGCAAGGAAGTCTTCAAGAGCAAGCTCGCCAAACTTCTGGAGGAGCTAAAACGAATTCGAGATACGGAGCCGCGCGCTAAGAGTCTCGTGTTTAGTCAGTTCGCGTCAACTCTTTCTTGGCTCAAAGAGGAGCTTCCCAAGCATGGTTTCGAGTACAAGACTTTAGCCGGAAGTATGTCAATGTCCAAGCGAGCCAAGGCACTGAGGGACTTTCAGAATGATCCGCCAACCACAATTTTCTTGCTAAGTATGAGAGCAGGAGCTGTCGGTATCAATCTTACTCAGGCGAACCGAGTATTCCTCATGGAGCCAGCATTGAATCCCGCTCTCGAAGCGCAGGCCATTGGTCGGGTTCATCGTCTTGGCCAAACTTCAACAGTTGAGGTTCTTCGTCTCGTCATGGAGAATTCTTTGGAGACTCGCATGACTGCTTTGTTGGAAGAGAAATATGGCACCAAGAGCGAGGCTCGGGGTCACAGTGAATCTGCTCTAAAGTCCAGCAATATGCCCAACGCTACATCGGGGTCTAGTCGCAAGAAGAAGGAATCCACAGCTTCCGTTGCAACGGGGTCCTTGGTAAAGGACAAAGCGCAAATGGCGATGGAAGAGTTTGACAGCTTATTCAGGTTTGACGAAGCTGACCACATCGATTACCCTTGTCTTGAAGACGATGGACGAGCGATGATATAAATTATCAACAGTAGAGGGGCATTTAGAAATTTGCATGAATGAATGGAATTCCAGAGCGGTCCGCCATCTATACTTCGTTAGTGGCTACATCAAGTACTACACCACGGCTGGTACTCCTAGTACTAGTAGCTAGATCTGTCAATCTATCTATTTTTCTAGCAACGACTCAAACTTCAATATCGCTATCATCTATGGCGTAATCATCACTCGACTTCTTTCCGTTGGCGCCAGAGCCCGCGTACATCAACTCTTTGAATTTGTCTTTACTGATCTTTCCTTGACGAAGTTTTTTATGAAGTCGTTCTTCCTTGGCAAGCGCTTCCCATTCGTCATATATCTGCGCCTGCTTTCCCCTTTTCTTGTTGGGATTCCGACCTTTTGCAATTTCGGCCGCTCTCTTTTCCTTCTGACGACGGATTTTCTCTGCTGCTCTTTGCTCCGCTTTGATCTGCTTCGCATTTTTGCCGCCTGCGGCAAGCTCGGTGGCAAGCCTTTTCTGCCGTGCTTTTTCTCTCACTTTGTCCT